>RCNB010005616.1_pt1 | contig 10180 bp, 12 predicted proteins | sample 2041321 | NCBI WGS metagenome assembly RCNB01 (sample SAMN09708232, study PRJNA481090) | Marine sediment metagenome, whole genome shotgun sequencing project.
TTTACAGGCGGAACAATTATTTGTTACAAAAAGAGTAATATTCATAAAGGGAAAGGTAGTTATCTTGAGCCAGGGCTTTTGTCTGCAGGATGACAGAAGTTTTTTTAACCGGTTTTCTTTACAAGCTCATCCCGGTTCATAACAATCAATTTCTTTCTGTCAAAGTTTATCACCTTCTTCTCCCTTAATTCTGTTAGGATAGAATTAACCGTCTGGCGCGAGGTTGCAGTAAGCTCCGCAATATCCTGGTGTTTAAGGAATGGCTTTACAAAAATTTCGTCTCCAATTTTTTTACCATTTTCATCTGCAAGTTTTAAAAGGAAAGAAGTTACTCTTTGTTCGGCATCTTTAAATACCAGCCCTTCTATTCTTTCGGAATAGCGTTTTAATTTCAAACCGATCAGCTTGGTCATTTTTAAATTAAGTTCCGGGTTCTGCTCAACAAAACTTTTAAACTCATCCTTATTAATTGCACAAACAAGCGCATCATCTAATGCAGTAGCAAATTCATTTCTTTCTCCTTCGCCAAGGTAAGCCATCTCACCAAAAACTTCTCCCATGTTCACAAGCCCCAATATCATTTCTTTTCCGTCTCCGGAAATTCTGGTAAGCTTAACTCTTCCTTTTTTAAGAAAAAAAAGTGAGCTTGAGGGTTCCTGCGGAAAATAGATCGGTTGGTTTTTTGCAATATCCTGCATGGAAGTTATCCGGTTTAGTTCTTTCATGCTTTCCTGATTTAATTCTTTAAAGAGATTAAAGTTTTCCAGGTACCAGAATTTTGTTCCCTCGGTGGCCATAGCAACCTCTATACAATTTTATAATTAAAACGAATGTGAATATAAATCAAAATATGAAATGATTTGATTTAATGAAAGATAGTTCAATTATTTTTTAATGATTTCTAAAATTTAAAGGGGATGCTGTTTAGTTCATTTCTGCTGATTTTTTAATTACTTGAATCATTCCTCCAAAAACAAATTCGTGTAAAGGATAAATGGAGTACCAATACAACAGTCCCAGTAAACCTCTTGGCTCGCAATATACAGTTTGTGTTAAAGTAGATTTATTGTTACCACCATCTTCAACCTGAAACTGAAGCCATGCCTTACCGGCTAATTTCATTTCTGCACGAAGACGAAGTGGTTTATTTTTCTCAATTTCTTCAACGCGCCAAAAATCAAGTGGATCACCCTGTATTAATTCTGATTCACTTCTTCTTCCTCTTCTTAATCCAACTCCTCCTAAAAGCAAATCAATAAAACCGCGAATTTTCCAAAGGAAATTAGCATACCAGCCATTCTTTCCCCCAATCCCAGCTTAATAACATAGGCAGAAGATTTATTTAAAGTAACTTATTAATGGTTCAAAAATCTAGAGTTCCAGTTCCAATCAATAGTAAAACATGTCTAAAAACACCAAAATTTTCAAAGTTTTCTAGTATACACATAGAATTATAGTTTTTATGAAATGGGGTGGAACCTTTATGGGACCCTAAGTGTTATAACACATATGTCGATAAGAAGACAATTTAATAATCATAAAAAAACTAAGGAACAAAAAATGAAAAAGCTCATTTTAGCACTCGCATTATCTTTGTTTACACTATCATTTATTGGTTGTGATGATGAAGTAACCCCTGTATCACCAACTCCTCTAGCATCAAACTCTTTAGTAAAAGTAGTTCACGCATCTCCGGATGCACCTGGAGTTGATCTTTTAGTAGATAATACAATTGCCGGAACAAACTTAACCTTTCCTAATAACACAGGATACTTAACGGTACCAAGTGGAACAAGAAATGTAAAAGTTAATGTTACCGGAACATCTACAACTGTTATTGAAGCAAATATTGATTTTATGATGGATAAAAATTATTCTGTATTTGCAGTAAATTCGGTAGCAAACATTGAAGCAGTTTTAATTGAAGACGATTTAACTACACCTGCTCAGGGTAAGGCTCATGTAAGATTCATTCACTTATCACCAGATGCTCCGGCAGTTGATGTTACTTTAACTGATGGAACAGTTGTTTTTGGCAATAAATCATTTAAAGAATTTACACCCTTCACTCCTCTTGATGCTGGTTCATACGATCTTGAAGTAAGAGTAGCTGGAACTACAACGGTTGCCTTGGATCTTCCAGTAATAAGCCTTGAGGCTGGTAAAATTTATACTGTTTTTGCAAAAGGCTTTTTAAGTGGAAATGGGCAGCAGCAATTAGGTGCTGAGATAATAGTAAATAACTAATTGTTATTCACAAACTTTATTAATTAAACCGGATTCAACTAAGGTTGGGTCCGGTTTTCTATTTTAGAATTTTCAACGGTCATTTAATAATTTCCAGTAAGATAAGCAAATAAAATAATTTGCCTTTACAGCTCAACAATTGGAAATCCACCAATTCATTAATCCACACCAAACAATTAAAGGTGTTTACAACAATACAAATCAATCAACAATAAACACCAAGGCTCTTAGATTTAATTCTAATTGTTAATAAACAAATTCCCCAACCCCTGCTTAATAACTAGGCGGGGGTTTTTAACTCCCAATTCAACATCTCAACAGCATTCCGCAGGTCATCAGTACGGAGGTGTGTTAAGTTAATGGCAAAAGTCCGCTTTTTATTTGGGAAGTTCTTTTATATTTTTTCAATTAAATAATATTATACAAATAATTAAGGTAATAGTAAGAACTCCTTACTTTAGTCCCTACTCTGGTAGATTGGGGAGTGTGCTGAGTGAATATAAAACGTAGAAAAAACTTAGTTAATTGAAATATTAAGCCATTTATAGAATGTTCACTGACTTCGGATCAGTCGTTATTTTAAGATTTTATCAATTAACTATTTTTAGCTTGTTATTTGTTGATTGAATAAAAGTCATCCCATTGTAATATTTCGTTTCCAGTTTTTCCTTTTAAAATATTTAATATCATCGACTTACCTAAAACGCCAATTGGAATACAACAATATTTCCGTAAAGTTCCTAACAGCATAGCTTAAAGTAACTGATACACCATTATCTTCTTTTCTCTACCCTTTACACTTATCTCACCCCAGGGCTTTGTTGAAACCAATGCTTTGGTTTTTTCATAAATGGATTTATTTATTAGAATGGTATCCGAAGAATCTGAAGTCAATGATTCTATCCTTTTTGCGGTGTTTACAACATCTCCCGTAATAGCATAGGTAAGCCTGTCATCAGAACCGAGGTTTCCGGCTATTACCGGACCACAGTCTAGTCCAATGCCTACGGTAAATCTCTCAGGTAAAATATCCTCTAAGTCATTATTGATCTCCTCCAGCTTTTTTATCATTTCGATTGCACAATAAACGGATGAAATTTCAGGGTCCTTAATTGGAATTGGAGCGCCGAAAGTAACGAAAATTTCGTCACCAGTAAATTGATTTATAACTCCATTGTGCATTTTAACTACATCTGTCATCTTGGAATAATACGTATCAAGTATTCGAACTACCTCAGAAGGGTTCAATTTTTCCGCTATGAGAGTAAATCCTCTAATATCGCAAAAAAGTAATGCCACCTCCAACTTAACACCTTCCTTTAAGCCTTCAGTTGTTTCAGAGAGAGCGTTTTTTACGACCGACTCAGGAACATATTTTGTAAATAGATCTAACGTTTTTTTTTGTTTTTCTGTTAAGGAATGGAGTTTGATATTAGCTTGTTCAATTTCCTCAATTCGTTTTACTTCTCTTTTTCTTGACTTCTCAAGTTGTTTTTCAATCCGTACATTTTCCGATATATCGCTCTGAACAGCCAGCAACTTATAGATTACTCCATTTTCATCAAATACAGGGGCAATAGACCACTCCATATAAAATTCAGTTCCGTCCTTTTTGTAATTAATCGCCTTTCCTTCCCATACTTCTCCCTTGCCGAGAATATTCCTTAAATTCTGAAAGATACTTAGGTCGGTGTTTGGGCCTTGTAGAAATTTTGGGTTTTTCCCGATAACTTCTTCTCTGCTCCAACCTGTCATTTTTTCAAAAGCTTTATTGACATAAATAATATAGGGGCCAGGAAAATCTAGGTCCGGAGTTGTAATCAATATGCTTTGAGTCATTGATTCCAGCAATATGATGGAGTCATTTGAGTGTGATTTGTCCATTGATGATTAAAGTTAAAATTTTTCGAACAAATAATCCTAGTTTGCTAAAATGTGTTACAACTTCTCAATAAACGCAATACGTTTAAACGGTAAATTAACCAGTTAAATATGTTATTACAAATTTAGCCAAACACCCTTGCCTACTCTTATTCATTTCCCTAATCCCTGCCTAATAACAGAGGCGGGTTTTTTCAGTTTTTGCTTGCAAATTTAGAAAGGTAGTCAACTACTCCTTCAGTCGTCGGTTCCATACTTTCAAGTCCCTTCTCCCAATTAGCAGGACATACTTTTCCGTGTTCATCGTAGTGACGCACTGCATCCAGCGTTCTTATGACTTCATTAATATTCCGTCCAAGAGAAGTATCATTAAGTGTGGCATGCCTTACAATTCCTTTTTTGTCAATGATAAATAGCGCTCTCAGAGCTGTATCATCTTCTAATAATACATCATAGGCTTGGCCCAGACTTCTTTTTAGATCTGATACCAGGGGATATTTTATATCTCCAATTCCTCCTTTTTCAACAGGTGTTTTTTTCCAAGCGAGATGTGTGAAAACAGAATCGATCGAAACACCTATTACCGCGGTATCTCGTTTTTTAAACTCATCTAGTTTTTCATTGAAAGCAAGAATTTCTGTGGGACAGACAAAAGTAAAATCAAGCGGATAAAAAAACAGAATTATATATTTACCTTTGAAACTTGATAGCTTAAACTCGTTATCAATGTCATTATTAGCTAAAACAGCTGAAGTTGTAAAATTGGGTGCAGGTTTTGATATTAGATTTGACATAGAAGTGTAGTTATTTGTAAAATATTTGGATTAAAAAAGGCGCTGTCTAAAATATCGTGACAGCGCTTTTCATTATAATTAGTTTTAGTCGTTCTGAGGATTCTCAGATTCATCAACACAGATCATTTTAAGCTGTTCTTCAGTTGGATTATCCAATCGATTAAGTGCTGAAACCGGGCACAAGTAAGTATTTCCAGACTCGGCTTTAATCCACTTTACTGAAAGCTCTTTCTTCTCAGCTTTGGGTTCTGTTTGTTGTGTATCCATTTTATATCTCCATTTTTAATTGTTATTAAGTGATTTAAATAAATTGTTATTATAAGAATTTGTTTTATGAATTTTCTTCAGCAATATGTGCTCTAACTTCATCCATATTTAGACCTGCGGCCTGCTTTAAAATATCTTCAAGTTTATCTTCTTCATAATATCCTGGTTGCTGAAATAACAATATGCCATCTCTGTACAACAGTAGTGCTGGAATGTTTTCAATTCCCAAAGATGATATTAATTCTTTTTCCTTAGTAGCATCAATTTTGGCAAAAACGTGTTCGGAATACTTATCAGCAACTTTTTTGAAAATGGGATCAAATTTTCTGCAAGCATCACACCATTCAGCCCATACATCAATTAAGACTATTGCTTCTTTTGAAGTTATGGAATCGAAATTGTTTTGATTTAGGGATAAAATTGACAATATTTTAATAATTTTTAATTACTCAATAGTTAAAACACATTTGGGTTAATATTAGTTCCCTGATTGGCTGAGTTCAAATAATTAATTACAAACCTTCTTTGAGTGCGCATTAAAAAGTGGCAAAAAATAGCTTTTCTGTGAAAAATGTGAGTCATATAAGAGAATGTAAGTTCGGGTTAAAACAATAGGTGTTCTGGGTAAGAAAATAAAATAACGCAAATATGCGAGGTAGTAAGAATATTAACAGATTTGTTGTTCGATAGTGGATTCATCAACCTCAACATCACTAAACAACATAACAACCTTGTTATCCCTTACCTTTAGATTGTGTCCATTTAGGAACTTGATAACTTGCTCACAATCTTCATTAACAAGCTCAACCAAATCATTTTTATTGTTCATAACAATGAACTCCTTATACTTTTATCATTACTCAATATAAATTCCCTTTTTCTTAAATCTCTGCTTAATAACATAGACGTGGGGAGTATATTGGTTCCCAACCGATCTAGAATTAATTAATTGTTGTTTCTTGATATAGAATTTTAAAGCGGACTTGTTTAGATTTTTTCCGCGGCTCTTTTTATTGCTTTAATCATCCCCCCAAAAATAATTCCGTGTAAAGGATAAATAGGATACCAATACAGTAGCCCCAATAAACCTTTAGGTTCAAAAAATGCAGTTTGCGTTAGAGTTGATCTATTCTTACCTGCACTCTCAACTTCAAACTGAAGCCAGGCTTCACCGGGTAATTTCATTTCTGCATGAAGGCGCAACAGTTTATTTTTTTCAATCGCTTCAACTCTCCAAAAATCAAGTGGATCGCCGGGTAATAATTCTGTTTCACTTCTTCTTCCTCTCCTTAATCCCACGCCACCACAAATCAAATCGATGTAGCCACGAATCCTCCACAGAAAATTTGCATACCAGCCATTTTTTCCTCCGATAGAAGTAAAAGCTTTAAATGTTGATTCAACAGTTGCATTTATACGGGTTTCTCTTTTTTCAATTATCATTCCTTCTTTTTGCGTAAGATGAACGGGGGTATCTGTATTTTTTATTCCTGAAGAGTAAGAACTGAACCAAATGGTCTCTGTTTTGCCTTCTTTGTTTCTTTGCAGAGCAAGCTCAACGGCTTCGCGGTAGGAAAGAGTTTCAAAACCGAATAATTCTTTTGCTTTATTACTTTTGCATATTAATTCATTTTTCAAACCATCAACTAATGGTTTTGCAACTCTGGATGGAAGTGGTGTAACCAAACCAATCCAATGTGAAGATAACTTTGGAGTTAAAACTGGAACCTTTATGAAATATCTTTTTAATCCTCTTACTTCAGCATAAATATTCATTAAATCTTTATAAGTAAGAACATCTTCTCCACCAATATCAATTATTTCACCTTTGGATTTTTCTGATGTAAGCGCCCCAACAAGATAGCGAAGAACATCCCTGATGGCAATGGGTTGTGTTTTTGTATTAACCCATTTTGGAGTTATCATAAATTTTAATCGCTCGGTAAGATATCTTATCATTTCGAAGGAGAGACTACCTGATCCTACAATAACACCAGCTCTGAATTCTGTTACTGAAACTCCAAATTTTCTTAATGTATCACCTGTTTGCAATCTGCTGCTTAAATGTTTTGAAAGTCGCTCATCGGAAGACCCTAAACCACCCAGGTAAATAATCCTTTTTACGCCTTGTTTTTTTGCAGCGCTAGCAAAATTCTCTGCTGCTCTTATATCAGTCTCTGAAAATTCACCTTCACCACCCATCGAATGAATTAAATAATAAGCAGTATCAATTTCTCTGAAAACATTTTGGAGGGAATCTTTATTAAGCACATCGCCCTGAACAATATCTACATCTTCCCATCTATCCTTTAAACGAGATGCATCTCTTGCAAGACATCGAACTTTATATCCTTGCTCTTGCAAACGGGGAACTAATCTTCCGCCTACATAACCTGTTGCCCCTGTAACTAAAATCATTTTTGTTTTAATGTTTTCTGGTATGGCTTAAAAATTCTTTTTTTGTTTCATCATTCAGAAATTTACCACTATAGCTTGATGTTACTGTTGAGCTGTTAACATCATTTACACCGCGCGAAGCAACACACATATGGTCCGCATCAACTATTACAGCAATATCATCAGTCTGGAGTGTCTCTTTCAATTCATTTGCAATCTGTATTGTTAATCTTTCTTGAACCTGCGGACGTTTAGCATAATATTGAGCAATCCTGTTAAGCTTTGATAATCCAATAACATGATTCTTTGGAAAATAAGCTATGTGTGCTTTGCCGGTTATCGGAACAAAATGATGCTCGCAGTATGAATAAATTGTAATGTCCCTTTCAACCAGCATCTCGTTGAATTTAAACTTGTTTTCAAAAAGTGTTGGCTGTGGTTTGTTATCCGGATTCAATCCACGGAAGATTTCTTTTACATACATTTTTGCAACACGCTTTGGTGTATCTTTAAGACTTTCATCACTCAAATCTAACCCAAGGATATTCATTATTTCTCTGAAGTTTTTTTCGATCAGTTCAATTTTCAGTTCGTCGTCAATCTTAAAAGCATCACTTCTCAGCGGTGTTTCAATTGATGTGAGAACGTGATCATCAATAATATTATCTAAATTTAAGCTTTGTTCATTTCCGTTACCAGGATCTCTCATAGGTTTTTCCTTTTTTTAAGTAATAACAAGAAATATTCTTTTAAAGTTCAGGAAGATGAGATATTGCTAAAAAATTCAATCCGGGCTGTATTAATTCTGAAAAGACTATTTTACTCATCACTTATAATCAGAGATATTTTTTTATGTGGTCTTTAATAATCGAAGGCTATTAATCAGTAACTTTACCAGGGTCTCTTTAGCTGAAATATACGTGAGTTTAGACGGCTTCTTTTTTTAGACCAGGCAATAGATTTGACCTCATAGAATTTTCTAATTCCTATAAACACGAATATGAATACAGAATAGAGTATAAAAAACCGAATGATGTAGTCTTTCCATCCTAGAACTAACATCATACTAATTATTAAAAGCTGAAAACCAAGACCAAGAGTGGATACTGCAGTCATGAACCACTTTGGAAACCACTTGCTTTTGTAAGCATTTCGATCGAGAGCAAAAATTGCTTTATCAAAAATTCCGTAAAGTATCGTGTATAATGCGAAAAGGATATTTACATTTTTTTGCTTTTCTCCTTTTTTTGCAATTGGAGCCTCGTTTTCAAAAACACGACTTGTTGTATCCCCATCAAATCTATTCCTTAAAATAACATAGTAGTAATTATATAAGGTGCCTTGTAATTGTATACAAAAAAATGCAAGAATTGTGTAAGCTATACTTGAATCTGTAACATACCAAAGTGCTAAAAGAATTAACAAATTTAAAATAATGTCTGCAACAGAATCAAAGTAACGCCCCGTATATGAAGGTGTATTGTTCAACCTGGCTAATTCACCATCTGCAGCATCTAAAATAGATTTAAAGATTAAGAAAAATGCTGCAGCCCAGAATAATCCAAATATTATGCACGCTACGGCTAATAGTCCTGAGATAATAAAACCAATAGTGACATGAATAGGGGTGAAAGTAGTTACCTTGAGTGAACTAGCAATAAATCTTGCTGCAGGTCTTCCATAATCTGAAAGATCTATAAACCTATATGCATCAGGTAATTTAGCCATTTTTACCTTTTTTATTCAGCAATTTTAATGATTGAGAGACCTGGAATTAAAATATAACTTTAGTCACTTATTTTTTCTCTAAGTTCATTTAAAGCCGGAACCGAAAAACCTCTATCATGAAAATAAATTACCTTACCATCTTGATCAAGCAATAAAACTCTCGCATTGTTAGGGTTTTGATTTCCTGTAAATTCTTGAACTTTTGCACCGTCTCCATAGATTGTAATAACTCCGCCCCAAAGTTCTTTTGGTATTCCTTTGCGCATTCCATTATCAATTGTGGATTGAAACATTCGCGGAAACAATCCTTGAATTGTGGGGATTTCGTATGCTTTGATTTTGGTTTCGGTCATATCCAAACCAATAAACCAGCGGTCGATATCGAATTGAGAATCTTGTTCGTAACCCAAAAGTAATACTACTTGTGAACCCCTAAAATAAGTTGGCAGTTCTCGTTCTTCTTCAGTTAATGATTTACCGTTTACAGTCGGAAAATTTTCTCCAACAGGATTACGATTAACATATGTTGTTGAACAGCCAATCAAACTGAATACAATTAATATAAACGTTATTATTTTTTTCATTACTCTTTATTAAAATCAATAATTATATTTAATAGAATTTTATCCAATCAATATTTAACTCAAACTTACCAAACTGTTTATCGGCTATGAGTATCCCGATTTGTTTTATATTTTTTGATTCAAGTTTTGGTTTGTCGGAAAGAATCTTTCCCCTAAAAATTGGCTTAAAGTCACTCAACGGAATTTTATATTCCTTCCATTCGCCAAGTTCCGTTTTGAACTTTGCCTGATAAGAAATCCCGTCAAAATTTATGTCTGTTCTAAATCTTAAACTATAAATGT
>RCNB010002989.1_pt1 | contig 10178 bp, 13 predicted proteins | sample 2041321 | NCBI WGS metagenome assembly RCNB01 (sample SAMN09708232, study PRJNA481090) | Marine sediment metagenome, whole genome shotgun sequencing project.
AGACGAGCTGCTGATGGTGTATACGACGCGACCCGATACGCTCATGGGCGTTACCTATATGGCGGTTGCCGCCGAGCACCCATTGGCAAGCAAGTCCGCAGCATCCAATCCTGACGTCGCCGCATTCATCGACGAGTGCAAGACGATGGATGCTCAGGAAGCGACGCTCGAGACAATGGAAAAGAAGGGTATGCCGCTTGGCATATCGGCCATTCACCCGCTGACGGGTGAGGAAGTGCCACTGTGGGTGGCTAACTTTGTATTGATGAGCTATGGCACGGGTGCGGTCATGGCGGTGCCTGGACATGATGCTCGCGACTGGGAATTTGCCAAAAAGCACGGCCTGCCAATCAAGCAGGTCATTGCGCCAACAGATGGCACCGAGATCGATATCCAGGCGTCCGTTTATCTCGAACGCGGTGTGCTGGTAAATTCCGGCGACTACGATGGCATGGACTTCGACGCGGCGTTCAACGCGATCGCCGACCATTTCGAAAAAACGGGTCGCGGTAGTCGAAAAGTTAACTACCGACTTCGTGACTGGGGTGTTTCTCGCCAGCGCTATTGGGGAACACCAATCCCGATTATTTATTGCGATGATTGTGATGCTGTTCCGGTTCCGGACGATCAGCTGCCGGTGGTGTTGCCCGAAGACGTGGTTGTAAAGGGAACAGGTTCTCCGCTGAAAGATATGCCGGAATTCGTCAATGTAGCGTGTCCGAAATGCGGTAAGGATGCACGAAGAGAGACAGATACGTTCGATACGTTCGTGGAGTCTTCCTGGTATTTTGCTCGTTACGCCTGTCCTGACAGCGACGATGCGATGCTCGATGACCGCGTTCATTACTGGACGCCTGTGGACCAGTACACGGGTGGCGTCGAGCACGCGATTCTGCATCTCCTGTACTCGCGCTTTTTTCAACGAGTGATGCGCGATCAGGGATTGACCGATGTGACCGAGCCATTCACCAATTTGTTGACGCAAGGCATGGTGCTGAAAGACGGCGCAAAAATGTCGAAGTCCAAGGGCAATACGGTCGACCCGCAGGAACTCATCGAGAAATACGGCGCAGATACCGTACGTTTGTTCATGATGTTCGCGGCGCCACCAGAGCAGGCGCTGGAGTGGTCCGATGATGGTGTGCAAGGGAGTTTCCGCTTTCTGAAGCGCTTCTGGAGTGCGGTCGTAGATCATGCAGCCAGCGGCCCGGTGGGCGAGCTGGACGTTGACGCGCTAAACGAGGCGCAAAAGGAACTGCGCCTAAAAACGCACGAGACCATCGCGAAGATCAGCGATGATATTGGTCGTCGCCACAGCTTCAATACCGCTGTCGCCGCCTCCATGGAGCTACTCAATGCGATCAACAAGTTTGACGACGAGTCGGATGCAGGACGCGCGGTGTCCCGGGAGTCGCTCGAAGCCGTTGTTGTGATGCTGTCCCCAATGGTGCCGCATATCTGTCATGCGCTGTGGCTGGAACTGGGGCATGAATCTGCTTTGATCGACCAGACATGGCCCACCGTGGATGAGGGTGCGCTCCAACGCGATCTTGTTGAAATTGTGGTGCAGGTCAACGGCAAGTTGCGTGGGCGACTTTCGGTCGCGGTTGATGCCAGCAAGGAATCGATCGAGGCCGATGCGCTCGCGGACGAGAACGTGCAACGATTCATCGATGGCAAAGAGATTCGAAAAGTTATCGTCGTGCCCGGTCGATTGGTGAGTATCGTTGTTTAGGACAATTCGCAATCTACTTTTGATACTGATCCTGGCGGGTCCGGCCGCCTGCGGTTTTCAATTGCAGGGCGCGTTCACACCGCCGGCCGGTATGAAGCGGACCTACATCGCGGCCGATGATCGGTACAGCCCGTTCTTGCGGGAACTGCAGGCCGGATTGCGGTCGTCCGGGGTCAACATTGTCGATTCCGCCAGCGACGCAACCGCAACGCTAACGATTTCCTTTGATCAAACATCGCAACGAGTCTTGTCCGTTTCGGCGCGAAACGTGCCAACAGAGTATGAAGTGTATTACACGATCTCCTACGGTCTCGATTCGGGCACAAGTACCCTTATGCCGCAGCAAACGCTCACGTTGACGAGAGACTACACCTACGACTCGACATTGGTGTTGGGTAAGGCGCGTGAGGAAGAGTTGCTTCGCGAGGCCATCGTCAAGGATCTCGTGCGCATTGTCATGAAGCAAATTTCTACGTTGTAAGCATTCATGTTGAGCGTGTCCGATGTCCCTCGAAGTGCCCTGACCGGATTGCTGCAGAAATTCGGACTTGACCTCGTGCTGCAGGAGCGGGGCGAGGCCATTCGTGGAAGTTTCTGGGGCGACTCTGAAGCGGGCATCGTCGGTCGAACGGTCTACGTACGAGCCGATACACCGGTCCATTCACTGCTACATGAAACCTGTCATGTCATCTGCATGACCGAGGATCGGCGGGCCGGTCTTGACCGGGACGCGGGTGGTGATGATCTGGAGGAATCTGCCGTCTGCTATTTGCAGGTTATGTTGGCCGATCATATTGACGGTGTCGGACGTGATTTCCTGATGAGCGATATGGACGCCTGGGGCTACAGTTTTCGCCTTGGAAACACTCTGGACTGGTTCCAGAGCGATGCCGAGGACGCCGCAGAGTTTCTTATGAATCATGGACTTCTGAGCGCTCAGGGTGATGTGACCTTTCGACTGCGTGATTGAAGCAAGCGCGGTGTATAGTTTGGTATGCCGTGGCTCCGCCTTCTTCTGTATTTCATCGCAATTGCGTTCGTAACGTGGGCGCTCACTCAGATGGAACTGGCATCTCCGGGTAGCCTGAAACTCCATATTTTGTTGAGCGATACCGATCGCTACGGCACCAGCGAGTTTTCGCCTGTTGAAATTATTCAGGCGATCATCCTCGGAGTATGTGGCGCAATCATGTGGTGGGTTGCCCACTATTGTCCGAGCCAGCGCCCCATCGCAATTTTGTTTGGTGGCATGGCGCTGGTCTTCCTGATTCGAGAAATGGACTATTTTCTGGATCGATTCATCGCAGATAACTTGTGGCAGGTTTTGATTGCGGTCGTTGGTGCGCTTGTCATTGCCTACACCTTCAGATACCGAAAACGTATGCGAATCGCGTTTGCCAGGATTTGGCCATCGCCGGGAATAACCTTGCTGTTTGCGGGCGCGCTGATTCTGTTCGCGTTCGTACGTTTCGTTGGCCACGAACCCTTGTGGATGTCGATACTGGGCGATGACTATCGCCGCATCATCAAACTCGCGGTTGAAGAGTTCATTGAGCTGATCGGCTATTTCCTCTGGATGATCGGAACGATCGAATACGCGTTCCAGGCACGTGCCATCGCAATGGCTGAGCCGATTCCCGCGGCGCGACGCCGACGGGCCAAGCGAAGACATGATGCGGAAGGCCGGTTCTAGGCCCTATCACCAAATGCGCTCTTGGCGATGTACTTACAGGATTGTGGGATTCGGCGCGTCGCCATAAACCTCTTGCGGATCGAATACCTTCTCGGTTTCCGTCCATTCAAGTTCCACGAGTCCTTCGGCCTGCTTGCCTTCGAAATCAGCCCCGACCGGGACCTTCCGGTAGAAGCAGCTGCGATAGCCCACATGGCAGCTTGCGCCACCCGCGACATCTACACGAAGCCAGATGCAATCCTGATCGTCGTCTACCAGTAACTCGCGGACTGTTTGTACCAGGCCGCTGGTCGCGCCTTTGTGCCAGAGGACCTGCCGGCTGCGGCTGTAATAGTGCGCCTCGGCGGTCGCGATCGTGAGTTGCAGCGCTTCTGCATTCATATAGCCCTGCATCAGGAGTTCGCCGCTGTCGGCGTCGGTGGTTACGACGGTGATGAGTCCGCGATCGTCAAACTTCGGTGCGAGGTCGTTGCCTTCCTCAACTTGTTCGATCGTGTCGCGGGCTTGAAATCTGACGGGAGCGGCCGACATTTGGGGGTGTCCTTAACGTAAAATCTGCGGGCGGGCAGAATACCGGGCGTAGCCGCCAGCAGCAATAAGTAGCGGCTCGCCGCGATATTGATATGATTGCGTCCTTTCAATAGCCGAGCCTGTATTTCATGACCATCCAGCTTCACGACACGCTTCAGGGGAAGAAAGTCCCCTTCGTCCCCCTCAAAGAAGGCGAGGTGACGATGTATCTGTGTGGCCCGACGGTTTACAACTACGCGCACATCGGCAACGCGCGCCCCGCGGTCGTCTTCGACTTGTTGGCGAGATTGCTGCGGCGCAGATACAAGCTGACGTTTGCGCGCAATATCACGGACGTCGATGACAAGATCAATGCCGCCTCAGTCAAGACCGGCAAGCCCATCGATGAGATCACGGCGCGCTTCATCAAAGCGTACAACGATGATATGGGTGCGCTGGGCGTTCGCCCTCCCGATGTCGAGCCGCGGGCGACGCACCACATTGAAGAAATGGTCGCGATGATCGAGAAGTTGATCGACAAGGGTTTCGCTTACGAAGCCGAAGGTCACGTTCTGTTCGATGTGTCGTCGGACGCGGGTTACGGGTCGTTGTCGAAGCGCGATTTGCGGGAGATGATCGCTGGCTCCCGGGTTGAAGTCGCGCCCTATAAGAAAGCGGCCCACGACTTTGTTTTATGGAAGCCGTCGACGCCAGAGCTACCGGGCTGGGAGTCGCCATGGGGCGTTGGTCGACCGGGCTGGCACATCGAGTGTTCAGCGATGGCGGAAAAGCATCTGGGCGACACGATCGATATTCACGCTGGCGGTCGGGACCTCGTGTTTCCACACCACGAGAACGAGATGGCGCAAAGTAGCTGCGCGCACGATGGCGTACCGTTTGCCCGTTACTGGCTGCACAACGGTTTTCTGAGTATGGATCAGACGAAAATGTCGAAGTCACTTGGCAACGTTTTGCTGGTGCGTGATCTGGTCAAGACCGTTCCCGGTGAGGTGATCCGCCTCGCTTTGCTCAGCGCGCATTACAAACAACCGCTGGACTGGTCCGGCGAGACACTCGAAGCGGCGCGGCGGATGCTGGACCGACTATACGGGGCCGTGCAGGGGATCGATGTTTCAGATGAGGCTCGTGCCACCGCCGAGATTCCGGCCCCGTTAATCGCTGCGCTCGAAGATGATTTGAATTCACCCAAGGCGATGGCCGAATTCTTCGCTCTGGCGAAGCGCTTGAACAAAGCAACTGGCGAAGAGTCCCGAGTCGAACTGGCTGCACAAATGTACGCAAGCGGTGACTTGATGGGTTTGCTGGGCAATGATCCTGAAGTCTGGTTTGCCGGCCACGTTGAGGGTGAGTTGTCGTCTGATGAGATTGAGTCATTGATCGAGAAGCGCAACGCCGCGAAGAAAGCGCGAGATTTTGAGACGGCAGACGCGATTCGTGATCAACTCCTGGACGCAGGGGTCACTATTCAGGACGGCCGTGACGGAACGACCTGGCGTCAGAGCTGAGCAAAAACGAAAATGAGCAACGAGATTCAAGTCGCGCAGCAGGAGCTTATCGAGGACTTCGAGATGTTCGAAGACTGGATGGACCGCTATCAATACCTGATCGATATGGGGCGCCGCTTACCGGAATTCCCCGACGCATGGCGAACCGACGAGAATCGCATTCGCGGCTGTCAGTCGCAGGTCTGGTTTGTTGCCAGAGAACAGGATGGACGATTGCATTTCGATGCGATCAGCGATGCCGCTATCGTCTCCGGACTCATCGCATTGCTGTTGCGTCTTTACAGCGGTCGCAAGCCGCAAGACATCCTCGACACGCCGCCGGATTTTGTTACCGCATTGCAGCTCGAGGCGCATCTAAGCCCGACACGCAGCACGGGTTTGTCGTCGATGCTGACAGCGATTCGCCGTTTTGCCTCCGAGGCTTTGCAGGCCGCCTGATGCCGAATGCCGTGAGCAAAATGCTCGCGTGGCCGCTTATTCAATTAGTGCGGTTTTACCGGCTGGCGATCTCACCGTGGTTGGGCTCAAACTGCCGATACGACCCCACGTGCTCCAGCTACGCCATCGAAGCGCTGCAAATACACGGCTTTCTGAAAGGGTCTTGGTTGGCGATGAAGCGAATCGGTCGATGCCACCCCTGGGGAAGCTCGGGATATGATCCAGTGCCGAAAGTGGCAGAGGACAATGATGAAACCCCTTAGCCTGATCAAGGCAATACTTCTGCCTGTTATGTCCATAACCGTGCTGCTGCCGCTGCTGTTGCTATGGGCTATCCTGAGTATCGGCACATCGGGCCACCCGATGGGTATTCTGGTGCTGATTTTGAGTCTGCCGCCGATATTTCGTTATCTGATGATCATCCTCGAGACGTGTGCGAAGGGAGAAAAGCCGCGCGCATTTGACGCCGAGTTTTTTAGCTGGACCGACAGTCTATGGACGTTTTTTCCATTGCTGCTCGCTGTTGCCCTGACCTATCTTGGCTTTACCATTCATGGATATTTCGGCACGACGGGTGTCTACGCGCTCCTGGTGATCGTGAGTGGAGTACTTCCAGCGAGCTTTGCCGTTCTGGCAATAACCCACTCACCGCTCCAGAGCATGAATCCTGTCGCGCTTGGTCGCCTGCTAAACGCCACCGCCGAGAGCTTCTGGCTCGCCTCTGTCTATCTGGTCGTCATCGGTTGGGTTTTCGTTCAAGCCGTGCAACTGCCGAATATGGCCGGAAACTTCGTGTACCTCTTCGGCCTGTTTTCCTTCGCAGCGCTAATTGGAACATTGCTTGAACCTTTCGGGCTGGTTGATGACGTCAGTATTCCAGAGGCGCTGGAGGCAAGCGACGAGGAGATACGAGGCAATGTGGAGGCCGCGCGCGCATCGGTTTTGTCGCATGCTTACGGTTTTATCAGTCGTGGCAATCGTGACAGCGGGCTGTCGCACATCAAAGAGTGGATAGCCGACGACCGGGATCCCGAGGCGGCCTGGGCCTGGTATTTCAACAAGATGCTGGGCTGGGAGAATCAGCAACATGCGTTGTTCTTCGCGCAACACTATGTTCATGACCTGCTTCGGCACGGCGATACGGTTCCGGCACTCAAAATCATCATGCGCTGTCGATTGATCAACGATCGATTCAAACCCCTTGGGGAAGACGTTCCGGTCGCCATCGAAGCGGCGGAAAGTGTCGGAAATATGGAGCTTGCAGCCGTGCTCAAACGCCGTTGACGCGCTACAATAGCCGCATGGATAAGCGTTTATTAACAATCTTGCGATGCCCGGTGTCCCACAAGGGACTTTCGGTGTTGGCAAAAGACAAGCTGGCCCGGGTCAATGCCGCAATTGATGCCGGCGAGCTCCAGAACCACGAGGGGTCACTTGTTTCGAAGGCCTTGAGTGAAGCGCTCATTACGGATGACGGCAAACGCATCTACCCGGTTGACGACGGAATACCCGTTCTCCTGGAGGACGAATCAATAAGCATGGAGCAGCTTGCTTGAAGATCCAGGCTAACCAGCTTTCGTCACACCTCCTGAAATCACTTGCTCCTTGTTACCTCGTTACTGGCGACGAGTTTCTGCTCGTTGATGAGGCACTTGATGCTGTACGCGTGGCAGCGCGTAATCGCGGTTTTACCTCTCGCGAGTTGCACGTCGCCACGACGGGATTCGACTGGAGCGCACTAACTGCGTCGACCAGCAATCTGTCGCTATTCGCGGAGCAGCGAATTATCGAGTTGCGCTTGCCGACCGGCAAACCGGGCAAAGCGGGAAGTGCGGCGATCATTGATCTGGTCGAACAGTCCGGGCCCGAGCTGTTGTTCATCGTAACCGGGCCAAAACTCGATAGGGGCAGTACGGCGTCCAAATGGGCGAAAACCATCGACCAGAAAGGCGTTTCATTGCCGCTGTGGCCGATCGGTGTGCGGGAGCTGCCTGGCTGGATCGCTAGCCGAATGAGAGCGGCGGGTCTCGAGCCGGAACGCGACGCGGTAACAATGATCGCAGATCGTGTTGAAGGTAATCTGCTCGCGGCGCAACAAGAGATCGAGAAGCTGCGCCTGATACTCGGCGAAGGGAAAGTAACGGCGGAAGCCGTGAATGAAGCGGTAGCCAACAGCAGTCGCTACGACGTTTACAAATTAACCGACGCCGCCTTGGCCGGCGATGCGAATCGCTCGGTCAAGATCCTCGGTGGCTTACGATCCGAGGGCGTGGAGCCGGTTATCGTCATGTGGGCGTTAACCCGAGAATTGAGAACCCTTGCGACATTGGACGACGTGATCCGCCAGGGCGGTGATCTTGGTGGCGCGATGCAGAAATCCGGTGTCTGGCGAAATCGCCAGGGTCTGGTGCGCAGCTGCATCAGCCGGCATCAACACGGCGATTTTCACAAGATGCTCAAAGCGACCGGCCGCGCTGACGCAGCGGCCAAGGGCCAGCGCGCGGGCAATCCCTGGCAAATGGCGACCGACGTGGTTGTGAGCTTGTCGCAATGAAGCCGATCGGTGTCTTTGGCGGTACCTTCGATCCGATCCATTATGGGCACCTCAGAACCGCGTTCGAGATGCTGCAGGCATTGCGTTTCGATGAGGTTCGATTCATCCCTTGTGGCGATCCACCCCATCGCGGCATGACGTTTGCCGATGCGGCACTCAGATATCGCATGGTCGACGCCGCGATCAAAGAGCAGGCGGGCTTCGTCAGCGATGACCGCGAGTTACGCCGAGATGGGCCATCCTATTCCATCGACACATTGATTGGACTTCGCGGGGAATTTCCCGACCGTTCGTTGGGTCTGATCGTAGGAATGGATGCTTTTCTGGGTCTGTCTAGCTGGCGCCGATGGGATGAAATTCTTGATTTCGCCCACATTATTGTCGCTCACCGGCCCGGCTGGAAAGCGCCGGACATCGGCCCATTGGGTGAACTGATCACAGAGCACGGCACGCACCGCGTTGATGATTTGCACGACGCAACGCACGGCCGCATTCACATACACGCGGTCACGCAGCTTGAGATCGCATCAACCGAGATTCGGGATTTGGTCGCCGCCGGTAGAGATCCGCGGTTTCTGATGCCGGACGCTGTAAGAAGCGTCATCGAGGAGACATCAATCTATATGAGTGAAATGAATGAATAGCGAAGAACTGAGCGACCTCGTGGTCGATGCCCTGGACGAGATCAAAGGGCTGAATATCACCAAGCTCGACGTTCGCAATATGACGACTGTGACCGACTGGATGATCGTGGCAAGCGGCACTTCATCGCGGCACGTACAGGCGTTGATCGACAATGTCGCGGAAAAAGCCAAAGCGGCAGGTCACCGGCCAACCGGCGTCGAAGGGGAGGATGGCGGCGAGTGGGTACTGTTGGACCTGCAGGACGCGCTGGTTCACGTCATGTTGCCGAAGGTGCGTGAGTTCTACAATCTGGAGAAACTCTGGTCGATCACTCCGTCCGGAGATACGGCAGCGACCGACGGGTAGTCCGTGCATATTCGTCTCTTAGCTGTTGGTGATCGCCAACCGTCCTGGGTGGACGAGGCCTTCAATAAATATACTGAGCGGTTTCCGCGCGAGTGGAAATTTCGACTCGACGTTATTCCGACTGTACGTCGAAATAAAAACGACAAGTCTCGCCAGGCCATGGAAGCAGAAGGTGAGCTGATTCTCGCAAAGCTCAGCGCGACGGAGCAGGTGATTTTGCTCGACGAGCGCGGGAAACAACTAACCAGTAAATCGCTCGCGACACGATTATCAGAATGGCAAACGGACGGCCGGGATCTCTGTTTCATCATTGGTGGGCCTGACGGCGTATCGGACGCCGTGAGACAGCGAGCCGACAGGCTCTGGTCGCTGTCGGAACTGACATTACCCCACGGCATGGCGCGAGCGCTTTTGGCCGAACAACTGTATCGCGCGTGGTCGTTGCAAACCGGCCATCCTTATCATCGCTCCTGAAAAACCACTTATGGTCTCATCATCCCAATTGTACCTTGCGTCAACGTCACCGCGGCGGCGCGACATCCTGCAAACTCTGGGTGTCGAATTCACGGTCGTGGCGGTCGATACTGACGAGACGCCTATCGACGGCGAGTCGCCGGAGGACCTGGTATTGAGGTTGGCGACGGCTAAGGCTGAAGCCGCGGCGGGTGCGACCACTGATGCCGGAATGGTTCTCGCCGCCGATACGGTGGTTGTTCTTGGCGATCGAGTGCT
>RCNB010002990.1_pt1 | contig 10176 bp, 5 predicted proteins | sample 2041321 | NCBI WGS metagenome assembly RCNB01 (sample SAMN09708232, study PRJNA481090) | Marine sediment metagenome, whole genome shotgun sequencing project.
GAAAGACAAGAGAGGCCAATTGGTATTCTTGGCCGATTCTCAATTCTCTCTACAAATGACCCAAGCCAAATATCCGTTAGTAAAATTGCACTTTGTATCGGAATTTGAATAAAAAAAAATCCTGACTAAGAACTAGTCAGGATTTTTTTATGCTTCTCCTATTGGTCCAAAATTTATGGGTACTGGAGTTTGTTCATAATCTTTAATTGTACCATGTGCTTTTTCAAAACGTTGCACATTATCATTTAAAGCTTTAAGGAATTTCTTTGCATGCTGTGGCGTAAGTACTATTCTACTTTTCACTTTAGCCTTTGGAGCCCCTGGCATCATACTTATAAAATCAACTACAAACTCGGATACCGAATGATTGATAATTGCCAAATTGGAATAAATACCTTCTGCCGTCTTTTCGTCAAGCTCTATATTAATTTGCTTTTGATTTGATTTTTTTTGGTCACTCATGTTGAAAATATTAAGTAATCATAAAAAAAGCCCCCAATTAAAAATTGAGGGCTTCGTTATTTAAAATTTTAAGGCTTCTTTTCTAGCCATAATTTCGTCATATTCCTCTTTGGAACCTACGATTATACTCTCGTAATCTCTCATTCCAGTACCTGCTGGAATTCTATGTCCTACAATCACATTTTCTTTCAGTCCTTCTAAAGTATCTACCTTACCACTTACAGCAGCCTCGTTCAATACTTTCGTTGTTTCTTGGAAAGAAGCAGCAGATATAAACGATTTTGTTTGAAGTGATGCACGGGTAATACCTTGCAGTATAGGAGTAGCTGTGGCCGCAACGGCATCTCTAGCCTCAACCACGGTCTTATCATTCCGTTTCAATAAAGAATTTTCATCTCTAAGTTCACGTGGTGTTACTATTTGACCAGGCTTCAAGTTTTCTGATTCACCAGCTTCCATGACTACTTTCTTACCGAAAATTTCATCATTCTCCTTGATAAAATCAGCTTTATGTATTAATTGGTTCTCCAAGAAAATAGTATCTCCTGGATCAACAATTCTTACTTTTCGCATCATTTGCCTAACAACCACCTCAAAATGCTTATCATTTATTTTTACACCTTGCAAACGATATACTTCTTGAACTTCGTTTACTAAATACTGTTGTACAGCTGATGGCCCTTTAATCTTAAGAATATCTTCTGGTGTTGTTGAACCATCTGATAAAGACATACCTGCTCTTACATAATCATTTTCTTGTACAAGAATCTGATTTGAAAGCTTCACTAAGTATTTCTTAACCTCGCCCAACTTAGATTCGATAATAATTTCACGGTTACCTCTTTTGATTTTACCAAAAGATACTACACCGTCAATTTCAGAAACTACTGCCGGATTAGATGGATTACGCGCTTCGAATAATTCGGTTACTCTTGGAAGACCACCAGTAATATCACCTGCCTTCGCAGATTTACGTGGAATCTTAACCAAAATCTTACCTTCCTTAATCTTATCACCGTCATCGACCATAATATGCGAACCTACCGGTAAGTTATATGAACGTAAGGTTTCCCCTTTTGCATCTTGAATCAGTAACGTTGGTATCAACTTCTTGTTCCTTGATTCTGAAATTACTTTTTCCTGAAACCCGGTTTGCTCATCAATCTCTACTTGATACGTAACACCTTGGTCAATATTTTCGTAGGCAATTTTACCTGGAAATTCGGAAACAATAACACCGTTGTATGGATCCCATGAACAAATAACATCACCTTTAGCCACTTTAGCCCCGTTTTTAATAAACAGCTGTGATCCGTAAGGAATATTATTTGTGCTTAGGGTAATTCCTGTTTTAGCATCTACTACTTTTATTTCCGAGGTTCTTGATATTACGATCTTAGCTGGTTTCCCTTCGGAGTCCTCACTTGTTACCGTTCTCATATCCTCAATTTCTGCAATACCAGCAAATTTAACTTCTAGTTTATTATCCTCAGAAATGTTACCCGCAATACCACCCACGTGGAACGTACGAAGCGTTAACTGTGTACCAGGTTCTCCAATAGATTGCGCAGCAACTACACCAACAGCCTCACCTCTTTGTACCATTTTATTGGTAGAAAGATTCCTACCGTAACATTTGGCACAAATTCCTTTTTCAGCTTCACATGTTAATGCCGAGCGCACTTCAATTCTTTCGACTGGAGAAGCCTCAACTTTTTTAACATCGGCCTCCATTATCTCTTGATCTGCAGTTAACAGAATTTCTTGAGTCAAAGGATCATATACATCATGTAAAGAAACACGACCAAGAATTCTCTCCCCAAGCGTCTCAACTACTTCTTCATTCTTTTTAAGTGCTGAAACTTCTACACCTCTTAAAGTCTCACAATCCTCTATGTTGATAATAACATCTTGTGAAACATCTACCAATCTTCTCGTTAAATAACCTGCATCTGCAGTTTTTAATGCTGTATCTGCAAGACCCTTACGAGCACCGTGCGTGGAAATGAAGTATTCCAAAATCGAAAGACCTTCCTTAAAGTTAGAAAGAATAGGATTCTCGATAATCTCACCACCACCGGCAGTTGATTTCTTAGGTTTTGCCATCAAGCCACGCATACCCGTCAACTGACGAATCTGCTCCTTTGAACCCCTTGCTCCAGAATCAAGCATCATGTACACCGAGTTGAAACCTTGTTGATCTTCACGGATACGCTTCATAGCCAACTCTGTTAGCATAGCGTTCGTTGAAGTCCAAACATCAATAACCTGGTTGTAACGTTCGTTATTTGTAATCAGACCCATATTATAGTTAGCCATAATACCATCAACCTGTTGGTTGGCGTCTGCAATCATTTCAGGTTTCTCTTTTGGAATAATAATATCACCCAAACTAAAGGAAAGACCGCCTTTAAAAGCGAAATCATACCCCATCGTTTTAATTTTATCTAAGAAATCTGCTGTTGTCGGAACATCGGTAACAGCCAATATACCTCCAATAATATCTCTTAAAGATTTTTTGTTAAGTACATCATTAATATACCCAGCTGCTTCTGGCACTTCCATATTAAAGAGGACTCTACCTACGGTTGTTGGTATAATCTGGTTAACCAATTCACCTTCTTCATTGAAGTCTTTAGCTCTTACCTTTATACCTGCATTTAAGTTGACCATGCCTTCATTGAAAGCAATTTCAACTTCTTCGTAAGAATAGAACGTCAATCCTTCACCTTTAATAGGTACTTCAGGAGTCGATTTTCTCTCTTTAGTCATATAATACAGACCCAAGACCATATCCTGAGAAGGTACGGTTATCGGAGATCCATTTGCAGGGTTCAATATATTATGCGAAGCCAACATTAAAAGTTGCGCTTCTAAAATAGCCTCTGGTCCTAAAGGTAAATGTACTGCCATTTGATCACCATCAAAATCCGCATTAAAAGCAGTACAAACCAATGGGTGTAAACGAATCGCTTTCCCTTCTATTAATTTTGGTTGAAATGCTTGAATACCCAAACGGTGAAGCGTAGGAGCACGGTTCAATAGCACCGGATGTCCTTTTAATACGTTTTCAAGGATATCCCAAACTACGGGTTCCTTCTTATCTATTATCTTTTTAGCAGACTTTACGGTCTTAACAATACCTCTTTCTATCAGTTTACGGATAACAAATGGCTTGTATAATTCAGCAGCCATATCCTTTGGAAGTCCACATTCGAATAATCTCAATTCTGGACCTACAACGATAACAGAACGTGCAGAATAATCAACACGTTTTCCTAACAAGTTTTGACGGAAACGCCCTTGCTTACCTTTTAGTGAATCTGAAAGAGATTTTAACGGTCTATTAGATTCTGTCTTAACGGCAGAAGCTTTTCTTGTATTGTCAAAAAGCGAATCAACCGATTCCTGAAGCATACGCTTCTCGTTACGCAAGATTACCTCTGGGGCCTTAATCTCTACCAATCGCTTTAAACGGTTGTTACGTATAATTACCCTTCTATATAAATCATTCAAATCCGAAGTTGCGAAACGGCCACCATCCAATGGCACCAATGGACGTAATTCTGGTGGTATCACCGGAATTACTTTCATAATCATCCATTCCGGTTCGTTTTCCCTATTTTCCTGGGACTCCCTCAATGCTTCAACCACTTGAAGTCGTTTTAAAGCCTCAGTTTTCCGCTGCTTTGAAGTCTCTGTATTTGCCTTGTGTCTTAGACTGAAAGACAACTCTTTTAAATCAATCCTACTTAAAAGATCAATCAAACATTCCGCACCCATTTTAGCTATAAACTTATTGGGGTCCGAATCTTCCAAATACTGATTCTCTGGTGGAATAGTTTCCAATATATTCAAATACTCTTCCTCGGTCAAGAAATCCATCTTATTGATTTCTTCCCCTTCTGGACCTTTAGCGAGACCGGGTTGAATTACTACATAACGTTCATAGTAAATAATCATATCCAATTTCTTGGAAGGCAATCCTAGTAAATATCCTATTTTGTTAGGAAGCGAACGGAAATACCAAATATGGGCAACAGGAACTACTAAATTGATATGTCCTACCCTATCTCTACGTACTTTCTTTTCGGTAACCTCTACACCACAACGGTCACAAACGATACCACGATAGCGGATTCGCTTATACTTTCCACATGCACATTCGTAATCCTTTACTGGACCAAAAATACGTTCACAGAAAAGACCGTCACGTTCTGGTTTGTGCGTTCTGTAGTTAATGGTTTCAGGCTTTAAAACTTCTCCTCTGGATTCTGCCAAAATTGCTTCTGGTGAAGCTAATCCTATCGAAATTTTATTAAACCTTTTTATTGGGTTATTATCTTTTATTCTAGCCATAATAGCGTGCTGATAATGATTTTAAATGTGTTTTCAAATAGTCTCTAAAACTATAAACTTATTCCTCAAGCCTAATATCCAAACCTAATCCTTTAAGTTCGTGCATTAAAACGTTGAAAGATTCTGGTAAACCAGGTTCTGGCATAGTCTCACCTTTTACAATGGACTCATAGGTCTTGGCTCTTCCGATGACATCATCCGATTTAACGGTTAATATCTCACGTAAGGTTGCAGATGCGCCATAGGCTTCCAATGCCCATACTTCCATCTCTCCAAAACGTTGACCACCAAACTGAGCTTTACCACCCAATGGTTGTTGCGTAATTAAAGAGTAAGGTCCTATTGAACGTGCATGCATCTTGTCATCTACCATATGCCCTAACTTCAGCATATAAATAACACCAACTGTAGCCGGCTGATCAAAACGTTGTCCGGTACCGCCATCAAATAGATAGGTATGTCCAAATCTTGGAATTCCTGCCTCATCTGTATATGCATTAATTTCATCAAGTGTAGCACCATCAAAAATCGGAGTTCCAAATTTCTTACCTAATTTAAGTCCAGCCCAGCCCAATACGGTTTCATATATCTGACCAATATTCATACGGGATGGTACTCCTAAAGGATTCAATACGATATCTACAGGCGTTCCATCTTCAAGGAACGGCATATCTTCCTGACGCACTATTCTTGATACAATACCCTTGTTACCATGACGACCCGCCATTTTATCCCCTACTTTAAGCTTACGCTTTTTAGCAACATAAACTTTAGCCAATTTCATGATTCCTGCTGGCAATTCATCCCCAACAGAAATAGTAAACTTATCTCTCCTTAAGTTACCTTGAAGATCGTTTAGTTTTATCTTGTAATTGTGCAATAAATCTGCAACAGAGATATTGGTAGTACTATCTGTTGTCCAACTTCCACTCACTAAATGCGCAAAATCGTCAACAGAGTTCAACATTTTCATGGAGTACTTCTTGCCTTTTGGAAGCACTTCTTCACCCAAGTCGTTCAACACCCCTTGAGATGTTTTCCCGTTTACTAAAGTGAACAATTTCTCTACTAGGACATCTTTTAGCTCTTGGAATTTTACTTCGTACTCCAATTCTAATTTAGAAAGCTCCTCTTTATCCTCTGAACGTTTTCTCTTATCCTTTACAGACCTTGAGAATAGTTTTTTCTCTATTACAACTCCCCTTAAGGAAGGAGATGCTTTCAAGGATGCATCTTTAACATCACCAGCTTTATCTCCAAATATAGCACGTAGTAATTTTTCTTCCGGAGTTGGATCAGATTCTCCTTTCGGTGTAATCTTACCGATTAAAATATCTCCAGGTTTTACTTCTGCACCAATACGGATCATTCCGTTTTCATCCAAATCTTTGGTAGCCTCCTCGGAAACATTAGGAATATCATGTGTTAATTCCTCTGCTCCTAATTTCGTGTCTCGAACTTCTAGAGAGTATTCATCTACATGAATTGAAGTAAAAATATCCTCACGTACCACTTTCTCTGAAATCACAATTGCATCCTCAAAGTTATAGCCTTTCCAAGGCATGAAGGCCACCGTTAGGTTTCTACCCAAGGCTAATTCTCCCTTTTCCGTAGCATAACCTTCACAAAGCACCTGTCCTTTATTAACTCTATCGCCCTTCTTTACAATGGGTTTTAGGTTAATACTAGTTCCTTGATTCGTTTTTCTGAACTTTACAAGAAAATAGGTTTTCTCATCCTCCTCAAAACTAATAAGTCTCTCGGCCTCTGTCCTATCATACTTGATTGTTATTTTTTGAGAATCTACATACTCAATAACACCATCACCTTCAGCATTAATCAATACCCTAGAATCAGAAGCAACTTGTCTCTCCAAGCCAGTCCCTACAATTGGAGATTGTGGCTTTAATAAAGGTACCGCTTGACGCATCATGTTTGAGCCCATCAAAGCACGGTTGGCATCATCGTGCTCCAAGAATGGAATTAACGATGCAGAAATAGATGCAATTTGATTTGGCGCAACATCGGTATAATTAATCTCAGAAGGATCCACTACTGGAAAATCTCCTTCCTCTCTTGCAATTACCTTATCTGAATCTATTTGACCATTGGCTTTTAACGGAATATTTGCTTGAGCAATTTTCATTCCCTCTTCTTCCTCCGCACTTAAGTATACGAAATTGTCTATATCTACCTTGGACTTTTCTACCTTTCTGTATGGTGTTTCCAAGAAGCCCATTGGGTTTACCTTGGCAAAAACAGCAAGTGAAGAAATCAAACCAATATTTGGCCCTTCAGGAGTTTCTATTGGACATAGTCTCCCGTAGTGCGTGTAGTGCACATCACGAACTTCGAAACCTGCTCTTTCCCTAGAAAGTCCACCAGGTCCTAGTGCTGATAATCTTCTCTTATGAGTTATCTCTGCTAATGGATTGGTTTGATCCATAAATTGAGACAATTGATTGGTACCAAAGAAAGAATTAATTACCGAAGACAATGTCTTGGCATTAATCAAATCTATTGGTGTAAACACCTCATTGTCACGCACATTCATACGTTCTCGAATAGTACGTGCCATTCTAGCTAAACCTACACCAAACTGGGATGACAACTGTTCTCCAACAGTTCTTACACGCCTATTAGAAAGGTGATCAATATCATCAATCTCAGCTTTAGAATTAATTAGCTCTATTAAATACTTAATAATAGTAATAATATCTTCCTTGGTCAAGACCTGCTTATCCATCCCAATATCAAGACCTAATTTTTTATTCATTCTATAACGTCCAACCTCACCTAGGTTATATCGTTGATCAGAGAAAAATAATTTGTCTATGATACCACGCGCGGTCTCCTCATCTGGCGGTTCTGCGTTACGTAACTGACGGTATATGTGTTCAACAGCTTCTTTTTCTGAATTTGTTGGATCCTTCTGCAGCGTATTATGAATAATAGAATAATCGGATTGTGCGTTATTCTCCTTATGCAAAAGAACTGTCTTAACATCAGCATCCATTATCTCAGTAATGTGCTCTTTGGATAAAATTGTATCACGATCTAATACAATCTCGTTTCTTTCTATAGAAACAACTTCACCTGTATCCTCATCCACAAAATCCTCGTGCCAAGTATTCAATACCCTTGCAGCCAACTTACGGCCTAATACTTTTGTAAGTCCGGCTTTAGAAACTTTCACTTCCTCAGAAAGGTCAAAAATCTCTAAAATATCCTTATCACGTTCAAAACCAATAGCCCTGAACAAGGTTGTAACCGGTAATTTTTTCTTTCTATCGATGTAGGCATACATAACGCCATTGATATCGGTAGCAAATTCTATCCAGGATCCTTTAAAAGGAATTACCCTAGCAGAGTATAATTTAGTTCCATTAGCATGGAAAGATTGACCAAAGAAAACCCCTGGAGAACGGTGCAATTGAGAAACAACTACCCTTTCAGCTCCGTTTATTACAAATGTACCACTAGGTGTCATATAAGGAATAGTACCCAAGTACACATCCTGAACTATAGTTTCAAAATCCTCATGTTCCGGATCGGTACAATATAATTTTAACCTGGCTTTTAGCGGAACGCTATACGTTAAACCACGCTCTATACATTCTTGGATTGAATATCTTGGTGGATCTATGAAATAATCCAAAAATTCCAATACGAACTGATTTCTAGTATCAGTTATTGGAAAGTTTTCCATGAAGGTATTGTACAAACCTTCGTCACCTCTTTGATCAGATTTCGTTTCAAGTTGAAAAAAGTCTTGAAAAGATTTTATCTGAATATCCAAAAAATCGGGATAAGCCGGTGTTTTTTTGGCGGATGCAAAATTTATTCTTTCAGTCTGATTTGTGAACATCTACGGACAGTGTTTTGATCGTGAGTACTATGGGGTAGTATATGCCATTATATACCTAATCCTATAAAAAGGTTTAGGTCTAACCGCAAAAAGCGAAAAGACCTAAACCAGAAATACTATGGTTGTTGCTACTATTTAAGCTCAACTTCCGCTCCTGCTTCTTCCAATGATTTTTTGATACCTTCTGCTTCGTCTTTAGTAACACCTTCTTTTACTGCTTTCGGTGCACTATCTACGATGTCTTTAGCATCTTTCAAACCTAAACCAGTTAATTCCTTAACCAATTTAACAACTGCTAATTTAGAAGCACCTGCTGCTTTCAATATAACATCAAACTCTGATTGCTCTTCAACAGCTTCACCACCATCAGCAGCACCGCCACCAGAAGCAACAGCTACTGCAGCAGCTGCAGGCTCGATACCATATTCATCTTTTAAAATACCAGCTAACTCATTTACTTCTTTTACCGTAAGGTTAACCAATTGCTCTGCGAAATCTTTTAAATCTGCCATTTTCTATCGTTTAATAAAATTTTAAAATATACTTAGTTTATAGTGCGTACTTATCTTTCAGATAATGTCTTAAGGATACCTGCTAGTTTACCACCACCAGATTTAAGCCCAGAAATAACATTTTTGGCTGGAGATTGTAACAATCCAATAATTTCGCCAATCATCTCTTCTTTAGACTTAATGCTCACCAGAGCATCCAAATTCTCATCACCTATGTAAACTGCCTCTTCTACGAAAGCTCCCTTTAATAAAGGTTTTTCAGATTTTTTTCTAAAACTCTTTATAAGCTTTGCAGGAGCATTACCGACTTCTGAGAACATTAAAGAGGTATTTCCCTTTAACACACTTGGAAGTTCGCCAAACTCTCTGTCCGAGGCGTCCATTGCCTTTGCAAGCAATGTATTCTTAACTACTGCTAATTTGATGTCAGCTTTGAAACCGAGGTCGCTAAAGAACTCTCGGAGTTCGTCGGTCAATTCAATGCGGAGCAGGACGGACTGTGGGTGGCAACAAAAAATGGGGAGTTTGCAGGTGCCATTGCCATAGACGGTCACAATGCCCTTACCGACGGTGTACGCCTGCGGTGGTTTATTGTCGTGCCGGAATTTCAAAAAAGCGGCATCGGCAAAGAATTAATTTTGCGGGCCTTAGAGTTCTGCAAACGCAAACGCTATCCCAAAGTATACCTGTGGACCTTTGAAGGACTGGCCAAGGCCCGACGGCTGTATGAGGCGGTTAATTTTAAATTGTGCGCGCAAGACGAAATCGCCCAATGGGGGCAAACTATCAAAGTCCAGAAATTTGAATTGGCGCTGCCGGGAAGTTGATTGGTAAAAAACTTGGGGTTGATTAATTCAGTGGACTCAATAACTCAGTCAACTCAACCTAATTAACTCAATCAACTAATTGACCCAATCAACTATTCAACTTATTAACCAATCAACTATTCAACCATTCAACTAATGTTAAAGGGAG
>RCNB010002991.1_pt1 | contig 10176 bp, 10 predicted proteins | sample 2041321 | NCBI WGS metagenome assembly RCNB01 (sample SAMN09708232, study PRJNA481090) | Marine sediment metagenome, whole genome shotgun sequencing project.
AAGGTTTTTCTTGAAATATCAATTATCTCGTCAAGAGGTTTAATATGATTCATGTTTACTCGACGTCGTCGAACGCCAGTTAATGACAGAGGCCCTGTAACAATAACATAGTTTCTATCAACAACATCAACTATCACACAGCGTTTCCCTGATTCTCTGCCAGATAGTTTTTCACATATTCTACCTATATCAATAGCTGTCATGATATCACCTTTCTTTGAGGTATTCATCGACTAGACTTTTAAGGATATGTGCCGTCCCATCTGAGGTAAACAAATTGGTATTAAGGACTAAATCATAAATTGATAAATCAGTGATATCAATTCCATAATACACGATAAATCTCTCTTTTTCACTCTCCGAGCGTACCTTTGTTTCCCTTCGCGCATTCTCAATACTAATATTTTCTCGTATAGAGATACGTTTTATCCTCTCTTCAAATGGGGCTATCAGAAAGAATCTGAGGTTTGGTTCATGAACCATCCAACCTGCAAGTGTAGCATCAACAACTAAACCTCTTGCCTTAGACTCTTCTTTAGTTCTTTCATCAATCAATAGGTCTATCTGGGGATCATCCTCAGTTAGTTTTGACATCTTTTCAAGATTTAACCCACGCTCTTTAGCCATATCCCGAAAAATTGTTCCAGAAGAGATATATCTAAGACCAAATGCTTCAGCCAGCCTAATGGCATGTGTTGACCTTCCCGAGCCGTGATGACCACTTACTGCAATTACTAATTCTTTTGAGGAGGTATGAATTTCTCGCATGATTATTCACTTATTTTAACAGGCTCTACCTCAAATTCCAGACCTAATAAACGGTCAATGAGAGTTTTTGAGAAGAAGGAATTTAAGAGATACCAATTAAAGTAAGTTAATTCCTGTCCAAAGTATGGAAAACTGAAAGGCATAACAGCCACAATTTCATTACCAAAGAATGTGCTCAAGGTTGGGAACACCAATAATAAGGGCAGCAGTATCAACATGTTACTTTTCATTTGGGCATTTACCATTTTCATCTGATCAGTAGAAGCCTCTTTCTGTCTTTTCTGAGCCTTCTCTATTCTGCGTTGATTCCCACTCTTCATAGCCGCCATAACCTCTTGTTGAGCATGAGAAGAAGCTATCTTTTTCCGCTTGAATTCCTCGAGGTTTGTGGATCTCCTTCGCCATAAGGAAGTTACCAGATTTATAGTCGCTGTAATACCCATGATAGCAAAGGTAGCTAGAGGAAAATGAGCGAAAGATTCCAACTCCAAAGATACCATCGACTGTAACAGGTTAATCATTTGAATCTATTCAGGTTCACATGAGGAAGAATAAAAAGGATACCCCTAATAGGGCAGGAAAATTTAGACTAGGATAACATCTGGCAGTAGGTTTTCCAACTCAGACATATGGTCTTCGGATGAGCTGCCCGAGCTTCATCAAGTTTACCGATAGCAGTATTATGAGGGGCAGAAAGCACTTCTTCTGGATTTGAATACGCAAGATTCGATATCGCTTTGAAGGCGTCTATCAGCTCATCTATTGCTTCAAGTGGTTCAGATTCAGTAGGTTCTATCATTAATGCTTCAGGAACAATTAACGGGAAGTATATTGTTGGTGCGTGTATTCCATAATCTAATAACTTCTTTGAAATATTGAGTGCACGTACACCGGTATCCTCTGCCATCTCTATGGCACTTATTACAGCTTCATGCATTCTGGGTTTACCCTCTGCATAGGGAAGTGAAAACCCACGTACATCTTGAAGTTTTGATGCAATATAGTTGGAATTTAATACTGCCAACTCTGAAGCTTCACGTAACCCCTGACCACCGAGAGAAAGCATGAAGGTATATGCTTTCAGCATAGGGTTAACGTTTCCATGGAATCCATGTACCTTACCGATTGTTTTTGGTTTATCCCAATCAAGACTGTAAACTCCATTTGATTCAATAATATCAGGTACGGGCAGGTATTCTGCTAGGTGTGTTTTTACACCAACGGGACCTGAACCGGGGCCACCTCCACCGTGGGGCGTTGCGAAGGTCTTGTGAAGGTTTGAATGCACTACATCAAATCCCATGTCACCTGGGCGACATTTACCCATGATAGCGTTTAGATTTGCTCCGTCATAATACGTTAGGCCACCTACTTCATGCACCATAGATACTATTTCAGAGATATTACTGTCGAATATCCCAATTGTGTTTGGGTTGGTCAGCATGAGACCTGCAGTCTGAGACCCTACTACACTCTTCAGAGCTTCGAGATCGACTCCCCCATCTGTGTTTGAGGGTATTTCAACTGTTTTGTAACCCGCCATCATAGCAGTTGCAGGATTTGTACCGTGTGCGGAGTCTGGTACAATTATTTCTGTTCTAAGCTCATGTTCACCATGTTCAATATGATAAGTTCTTATGAGCAAGATTCCAGTGAATTCACCATGAGCTCCTGCAGCTGGTTGAAGAGTAGCATCATCCATACCAGTTACCTCTAAGAATCCCTGTTTGAGTTTATATAGGAATTCAAGAACACCCTGTATGGTATTTTCATCTTGATAAGGATGTACTTCTGTGATCTGGGGGTGACCAGCGAGCACTTCATTGATAATCGGGTTATACTTCATGGTACAACTTCCTAGAGGATATATGATACCAGAGTTTACACCATAATTCATCTGGGAGAGATGAATAAAGTGACGGAGTACCTGTATCTCAGAAACTTCAGGTAGTTCTGGTGGTTTCTCTCTCAGCATGCTGGAGGGTAGTAATTCTGTAATATCATCAATAGCGTCAAGTAACTCAGGTTCAGCAAGAGGAACCGCAAAGCCTATTCGATCTTCCATACCCATCTCGAAGATGAGAGGCTCTTCCCAGTCTGCTTGTTTAAATTTTCTCATAGTCATCACTCTAGCACCTCCGCCATTACAGAAACCAGCCTATCAATGTCCTTCTTAGTGTGTTGTTCAGTAACACAATATAATGCTGATTCACCTAGATCAGGAAATTGCTCATTCAGAATCTTTCCTCCATGAAGCCCATTATCAAGTAATGCATTGTGAACTTCTACAGCAGTCCTCTCGTTATATTGAACAGTAAATTCTTTAAAATGGAAACTTGAATAATGAGGTGCTTTAACATTTGGCAATTTGTTTATTTTTCTTATGGCATATCGAGCTTTACTGGCTACTAATTCACTTAATTCTTTCATACCATTCGGTCCAAGTAATGAAAGGTATGTTGCCGTGGCAACTGCGCAAAGTGCCTGATTAGAGCAGATGTTCGATGTTGCCTTTTCACGACGTATATGCTGTTCACGTGTTTGAAGGGTCATTGTAAACCCACGCTTTTTCCTATCTTCAGATTCAGTGATACCAATGATTCTTCCAGGTAATTGTCGAATCATCTTTGCATCACTTTTACACGCGAATATTCCGAGTAGTGGACCACCATAGTTCATGTGGTTGCCTAGGGGTTGTCCTTCACCAATTACTATATCTGCATCATATTCACCAGGGGGTTTGATGAGCCCAAGTGAGATTGGATCTACACCAACAATGAATAGTGCCTTTGAATCGTGTATGATCTCAGCGATGGAATCAACATTCTCCTCTATGAAACCAAGATAAGATGGATTCTCAATATAGACGCCAGCAATTTCCTTATTCACCTTGTCTTTTAAATCATCCAAGTCTATGAGTCCAGTAGATTCATCATGGCCAACTTTCACAACTTCAATACCGGCGGGGTCTGTGTAAGCTCTCATCACTGAGTATCGGTCGGGACTGATAAGATCTGAAACAATAACTGTATTTCTACGTGTCAGTCTGCTTGCCATACGTGCAGCTTCACCGAGAGATGTCGCCCAATCATACATTGATGAGTTTGCTACTTCCATACCCACCAGTTCACATATCAAACTCTGGTATTCGAAAATAGACTGCAATATACCCTGTGATATTTCAGGTTGATATGGTGTATAACTTGTGAGAAATTCAGCTCTTCTCACTATCTCGTCTACTACAACTGGGACATAGTGAGGCCATACTCCTCCCCCTAGAAAGGGGGGGCATTGTAGTTTTGAGTTCTTTTCCAGTATTCCCGAAACCTCTTTTCTGACTTCCGCCTCAGTGAATGGGCCGGGAATATCTAATTCCCGATTAAATTTCAATTCTTCAGGAACATCAGAATAGAGTTCATCAATAGAAAAGATACCAATCTCTTCCATCATTTTCTCTTTGATCTCGGGGACACTATTCGGCATGTATGGATGGGCTTTATTCAAACAGGAACACCCAGTTTACATACAGAAAAAACACTAATCACGCTAATAACATTAGCCCTAGAGATTTACAACTATACCACGGTTTAAATCTATGATATGCATTTTTACTCTGTACGGTATCAAAAATGAGGCGAAAAATAACAGCTCTGCTTCTTATAACCATCATTCTAACAATCCCAAGTTACTCCACAATTGGAGCAGAAAATAATCCCTTGATTGACATATCACGAGAAGTGAACATTCAGTTAAGAGGAATAACATCAATTTTTGATACGATTACGATAAAAGCTCCAGCGGGAGAATCAACAACCATTCAAGCATTATGGATCGGCTATTTAGACCTATACAATCCAGAACTGGTGCAATTTGAAATGAAACAAGGCAACAGCTGGACACCTTTAACCTTTGAATCAGAGACAAGACTGGAGTATAATGGATACCTGGTAGAATTTCCAGCATTACAAACAATATCAGGTTTAGAAAAGATAGTAATCCAAGCAAAGTTTACTCATATTGATTTAATATTTCAGACTACATCCAATGCCGCATTTATTCCAGCTTATCCAATATTTGAATATAATATCACTTCATTAACACTGTCAATACAACTACCTGAATCATCAGAGTATGAATCATATGAAGCCCCCTTTAACATCACAAATAATAATAACACTGGAGATATTTGGCGATTTAATTATAATTCAACTGACATATATGATTGGCAAAATTCAACATTAGTGATACAATATATACCTACAGCAGAAGATAACTACATTCTTTATTTCGAATCGCTAAAGCACGAGGTAGAGATTAAACAGGACTATATTGTTGTATCAGAAACTTATGAATTAAGAAACTTGGGCAATGGAATACAAAGTTTCTATACAAATATTCCATCTCAAGCAACTGATATTTGGGCTCGCGATCACGTTGGATCTATTTTCATCGAATCCCTTGAAGGGGATAATAGTACAGACCCTCTCGAAATAGTCATTGACTCAAGAGGTGTAATCTTCACAAACAACATATGGATGTTTACACTCAGTTACAGACTACCAAATGATGGATATGTTTCAGAGCAAACTCTCACCTATAAAATAAGTAACTATGAATATTACATTAAAGAATTAAAAGCCTCAATCATAATTCCAGAAGGGGGTGAATACATTTCAAGCACTCCAGAACCAAGCAACATCGACAGAATGACAGATACAAGGATTCAATACACATTCGGCCAAAGGTTACCTCAAGAAGAAGATTCCCTCTCAGTCGACTTTACATTATCAACATTAAACACGTGGATAAGACCTTTAGCCGCAATCATTTTAACAATTGGTTTTATCGGTGGAGTCATATATCTTCGTCGACAGAAGAGCCCAGAATCCATTATAAAAGTGAAAAACAAATCAGAAAACCCAAAAATTTCTGAATACATAAACCAATATAAAGACAGACTCTCAACACTCAAAGAATACTATAAACTACAAGAACAAGGAGAAGACAAGGAAGGAAAACTCGCAGAAATAAACCGACAACTAGACAATAATCTAAGAAAGATAAAACAGGAAGAGAGAAAGCTAAATAATGAAGAAATTACTCAGCAATTGAAGTCGATACAAAAAGCAGAGCAAGATATTGCTAACATTAAAAAGGATTTGAATAATCTTGAAACCAGATTAAGAACAAGAAGGATTTCAAGGAGAGACTTTGAACGACGAAGAGAAAGCAGAGTTAAACGCTTGCAACAAGCCATTGAAGCAATTGAAAAAGGACTCATTTCACTTTCCAAATAATTTTCAACACTACCCTAACCTCAACACATTTATATTGAAACTCTTATATCCAGAGGAATTCAAAAGGTGAATATTGAAATGCCCACAGTAAAACTGGACCAAAATACGTGTACAGCTTGTCAGACCTGTGTAAACACATGCCCCATGGGAGTCTTTGAACCCAAGGGAGATACAGTAGTTTCTGCAAAAGAAGAACAGTGCATCGGGTGCCGAGCTTGCGAAGCAGCCTGTCCCGTAGGCGCAATTCAGGTCGAAGATTGAGACACTATTAATATATTTTTTCTTTTTATTTCTATAACTCATAAAAAATACACTAGGCTTCTTAATTAATTTACTTAATATTCATAATAAAATAGGTGAACTTTTAACATAAAATATGGTGAATATTGGTGATGAATAGCTCCTTGGATAATCTAAACAAATTACATGCAATAGATAAAACATCGATGCTAAGGACCCTTGAAAAATACCCTGAGGATATCCTTCACGCTATCCAATTAGCTAAATTAATAAATCTTGAAGCATTTATGGAGAAAGGCTATACATCTGTTGCATTTCTTGGAATGGGTGGATCTGCAATTGGGGGAGCATTAATACGTGACTGGCTTCTCGAAGAATCACAGATTCCAATTATCATAAATCGAGGATACACTCTCCCTGGATTCATCAAGAAAAACACTCTTGTCTTTGCAGTAAGTTATTCAGGGGACACAGAAGAAACATTATCAGCATTCAATAAGGCTTGTGAAATCGGCTGCGATATTATAGTCATAACATCAGGGGGTAAATTGGAAAAAAAAGCAATAGAAAGATCAATAACGTACATTAAAATCCCGGGGGGAAGACAGCCGAGATCAGCAATTCCTTATCAATTTTTCTTGCCAGCAACAATATTGAAGAGATTGGGGTTAATAACTGATTCATGGAACCACGTTGATGAAACAATTCATCTGCTGCATGAGATCAGAGAGGAATACAAATCAGAAACTGTCACAAAAAACAACTCAGCCAAACAATTAGCCATCAAATTAAACGACACTGTTCCATCTATATATGGACCAATATTCTGTAAGGGAGTCACATATCGTTTTATGACTCAGTTAAATGAAAATAGTAAAACTCCCGCCACTTCAGGGGTCTTCCCAGAGATATTTCATAACACAATAATGGGCACCGAAGGATCAGAACACGTTCTTGAATCACTAAGCTTCATTATCATAAGAGACCCAGCAGGAGAAGAAAGAATATCAAAAAAGATAGACAGTTTCATCGAGATCATACAAGAGAAAGTCAAACTCCTCATACAATTGAAAACCAGAGGGTCTGGCATCCTAGCCCGTATGTTCTCAATCATATATCTTGGAGATTTCGTCTCAGCCTACCTGGGCATTTTAAATGGACACGACCCTGGAACCACTGACTCCATAGATCGACTTAAAAATGGGGTTTAATGCTTCTTCTTTATAAACTGAGTCAGACCCATTCTTATAGGAATATAAATGGTCGTCGAGATGGACGATACCCTAATCATTGGGCGTTAATCAGGCTGGGGCGACTTACTAGGAGGCGTAGTAATTGTATTACGTCGGGTCGAGACAGGTGAGGTATATTCGGATGAAATACCTCTGGATTACTTCAAAGAAGATAGATTCAAAGATAAAGGATATCTTGAAGCTTCGGTGGAAATTACTATCAAAGGGATTGAAAAACTTAACATATCGAAATCTGAACCAATTCAGGTTTGTAGCGGTTATATTTTTTCAAGTATCAGGGAATATCTTCGTTCCAGAGGTAATGAAGTCACAAATAAGAAGATAACCGGGATCACACAGGAATTTGCTGAGATGGAATTTAAAAAGAGTCTCATAAAACTCGGTATTGGTTCGCTGAGAGAAGTGGAATCAATGAGAAGTTTCTACGGTTATCTTGAATGGATAAAAAAAGAGTTACCATCTAGAGAAAAATATGTAAAAACAGGCTGGTCATCTTGGAAGAAATGGAAGAAGAAAATCAATGGTTAATAAAAGAAAGAAACCGATAGCACTGGCAATTCCATCATCTCTCGTAGCTGAACATAACCACCTGAGAGAAAAAACGTTAACTATAGGTATGATTGCCAGGGCTGCATCAATATATAGGGTTGAGGATATTTACATTTTCAAGGATATCCCCGATGAATCATCATTAATAAGAGATATTTTGAATTACGTTGAAACCCCTCAATATCTACGGAAAAAACTACATAGTAAGAGACAAGAGTTTAGTTATGTTGGATTACTTCAACCCCTGAGAACACCTCATCATCCCCGTGAAAAGCACTCAAGGAACCTTCGTAATAATGAATACCGTGAAGGAATCCTAGTAACAAGGGAACGTGGGGATAATTTTGTTGACATTGGCGTTGATCGTTTGCTAAAGATAAAGGGAAAAGCTCCATCAGAAGGAAGCAGAGTTACAACCCAAATTCTTGATAATAAATTAATGATCGGTCGTTTCGTATCCCAAACCAAAATTCAACAATATTGGGGTTACAAGGTTCACATTAATAAAGGAAAGTTCTCGAAACTTTCAGGTAATTTTCCTCTACGCGTAGCTACATCAAGAGAAGGCATTAGATATAGTGTGGTTTCAGAACAATTCCACCGTGATTGGGAAAAAGCTAAAAAAGTATTAATAGCATTTGGATCCCCACGAAATGGTCTCAAGGAGATATTATCTCACGAACAAAACGGAATCGATGGCTTATTTGATTATGAATTGAACATGATACTGAATCAAGGTACAGCAACAGTTAGGACTGAAGAAGCTATACATGCAACTCTGGCTATATTGAATCAGCTTGATACTGAATAATTAAATATATATAACGAATATTGGGTATGCTGAAGAATGACCACCGACGATGAAGTGATTGCCGCTGAGTTGAAGGGAAAAACACTGCTTGTATACATGTATTTGCTACGCAGTAATGAGTCGTATGTTGGTGTTCGAGAGGTTCAGAGAGCATTAAACTTTAGCAGCCCAAGTGTTTCATCATACCACCTCACCAAACTCCAGGAACTTGGTCTTGTAGATAGTGAAAGAGGAGAATACAGACTAGTACGAGAGGTCAAGATTGGTGTACTTAGGCAATTTGTAACTTTTAGAGGTATAATGCTTCCACGTTTCTTGTTCTACGCAGTCCTAGTTACCAGCATGTTGATTACATTCATATGGCAGGTTCCCAACGACTCATCACGATACTTCATTTCATCAATTTTATTAGGTATAATTCCAGCAATAGTGCTCTGGTATGAAACAATACGAATATGGAGAGACCGTCCGCAATGATGTTTTTATGTGTTCTACTACTCGAACAAAGACCAAAATGTAGAACATCGTGTGTTCTAATCTCTGGTATTAAGTTAGACGGTGTTGGAGGGTATTATGATGAATAATAAAACCACAATGTATGCATTTCTAGCTTTGATACTAGGTTACTCCATAATTACTTACGTCCCCTCAACATTTACACCAACAATCTTGCAGTCACAAAGAGACCAAGAAATCAACGATAAAGTATATTCATCAGTTCCTGATGGAGAAACACTAGATTCAGAAGGGAAATTAGCCGGAGATTCCTCTAGTTCTCCTGAAGATTCTACAAATATGCAACTGGAATCTAATATGCAATATGTATTCTTAGTAATTGATCTAAGCATTGCACTAGCGGTCTATTACATATTTAGGAAAAGAATTGTATAATTAATCAAGGAACTAGCGTTAAGATAACTCAGTAACAAGAAGCGCGTGTAAATACCATATAGCGATTAAAGTAAAATATTCTACATGACAATCATTGTTAAGGTGGATTTTACTCCTTTTATTGTTCTAATATGTTGACTAATAGCATTCTTTATCTCGTCAAGAGAACTAGCTTCAAGGCGGAGAACGAGATCATAGACTCCATAAACCCCGTATACCTCACTGACTTCATTCACTTTTTTGAGTTCTGTAATTACCGCTTGCTCAGACCCCATGTCTGTGTTAATTAGAACAAAAGCGATGTTCATCTTACATCAATTTCAACTTATAGTTTATAGTATAAAACCTTTTTATATAGTATCAATTA
>RCNB010002992.1_pt1 | contig 10171 bp, 11 predicted proteins | sample 2041321 | NCBI WGS metagenome assembly RCNB01 (sample SAMN09708232, study PRJNA481090) | Marine sediment metagenome, whole genome shotgun sequencing project.
TTAGCTCAAAGAAAAGGATACGGCCATTTATGGGCTCGATCTCCAAGTCACCGACATGTAGGAAAGGTAAAATATCGTCCCTTCAAGAAAAATGAAAAATTGTTAAAATTTAAAGTAATTGAATTCCTCCACGCTCCAGGTAGAGGTGCCCCAGTAGCTAAAATTAGTTACGAAGACGGTGTAAAAAGTTTATGGTTACCTCCAGAAGGAATATATGAAGGACAAGAATTTTTCCAATCAAAAACGGGATACGGGCAAGAAGTAAAAGTCGGAAATATCCTACCTATTAAAAAAATGCCAATCGGGACCCTTGTATTTAACATTGAAGGTACTCCGCTTGATGGAGGTAAATTCGCAAGAGCATCCGGAGTTTCTGCAATCGTAAGAAACAAATCTGGAAAAAATATTGAAGTTCTATTTCGATCAAAAAAAACTAAATGGTTTAATGAAAATTGCCTTTGCACCGTAGGAGTAGTTGCAGGTGGAGGTAGAATAGATAAACCATTCCTGAAAGCAGGAAACGCGCACCACGCTTACCGCTCTAAAGCAAAGAAATGGCCAGTGGTCAGAGGGGTTGCTATGAACGCGGCAAGTCACCCTTATGGCGGTGGGGCAAAGCAGTCACCTCATAAACCAACCACCACTTCTAGAAATGCTCCTCCAGGTCGAAAGGTAGGTCAAATCGCAGCTAGACGAACGGGTCATCAAAATTAAAATCTATTTTTAATACTTCTCTTTCTACAATACAGCCATTGTTATATTTTTACTGGAATATTTGCTTTTTAATAACAATTTAAAAAAAGAATAATAATTGATCATAGATTATTTCAATTATAGAGATGATAAAAGAGTTAAGTAGCTATGGATCATAAATTTATCAATCCCGTTGAAACCCGTTACCGAACTGAAATAGCTGACATTTTTACAGAAGATAAAAAATTAGCCAACTGGTTAAAAGTTGAAGCTGTATTAGCTAAAGCTCACGCTAAACTAGGGAACATTCCTCAAGAAGCAGCAGATGAGATATCTAAAAAAGCTAATTTAGATTATGTAAAATTAAATCGTGTCAAAGAAATAGATAGAGAAATACATCACGATTTAATGGCGATGGTTAAAGCTTTATCTGAACAATGTGAGGGAGATGCCGGAAAATATATTCATTTAGGAGCAACTAGTTATGATATTGAAGACACAGCAACAGCACTTCAATTAAAAGAAGCGATCTCGCATATTATAAAATCTTTGAAGAAACTAATTTTAGCCTTAATCAAAGTAATTGATGATAAGAAAAACCTCGTTTGTATAGGAAGAACTCACGGACAACATGCTATTCCCACAACATATGGGATGAGATTTGGTGTATGGGCATATGAATTAGATAGGCATATAGATAGATTAAAAGAAGCGCTTAATCGGATCGCATTCGGTAAAATGTCTGGGGCAGTGGGAACTATGGCAAGCTTTGGAGATAAAGGTATTGAACTACAAAATATGATAACTAAAGAGCTTGATTTACATCCTACATTAATAGCAAACCAAATAATTCAAAGAGATCGTCACGCTGAAGTGATTTTTATAACAACATTGATAGGGCAATCTCTTGCTAAGTTTTCAAGGCAAATTAGAGTACTTCAAAGGAATGAAATAGCTGAAATGTTTGAACCTTTTAAGAAGAGTCAAGTTGGCAGTTCAACAATGCCCCACAAAAGAAATCCTCATAAATCTGAGAGAATCTGTAGTTTAGCCCGAGTGTTGAAGTCTAATGTAATTCCCGCTTTAGATAACATAATTTTAGAAGATGAGAGAGATTTAACTAATTCTGCTAATGAAAGAATAATTTTCTCAGAGAATTTCATACTTTTAGATTTTATGATAAGTCAATTAACTGACATTATCATAGGGGTCGAATTTGACGAATTTAAAATAGAAGAAAATTTAAATCTTACTAAAGGAGCGAGTCTCTCCGAAAAAGTTATGGTAAATCTGGTTAAAAAAGGTATCGGAAGGCAAGAAGGACATGAAATTTTAAGAAAGGCAGCTATTAAAGCAAAAAACGAAAATATATTCATTAAAGAAATTTTATATGAAAATCCAAAAATTAAAGAAGTCCTTTCTAACGAAGAGATCGATGAATTATTAGATCCTCACAAATACATTGGGAAAGCTCTTGAACAAGCAGAAAATATTCTAAATGTTCTTAAAAATAAATACGCGTTATAAAAATGTCAGACCAGAAAGATATTTATTCTCAATTAGGTGTTTCATCTAAAAAGGAAGATGTCCATAAAGCAATACAATTTATGGATAAAGGATTATACCCCGGATCTTTTTGTAAAATCGTTCAAGATGTGAGGAGAAGGGGTGATTACTGTTCAGTTTTTCATTCTGACGGAGCAGGAACTAAATCTAGCCTCGCTTATATGTATTATAAAGAGTTAGAAGACATATCCGTGTTTAGAGGAGTTGTACAAGACGCAATTGTTATGAATATTGACGATATGCTCTGTGTTGGGGCGACAGGAGATTATTTCATTTCAAATAATATCGGTCGAAATAGCAGATACATTGATGGTGATATTATAAATACCATAATCCAAGAATACTATTCTTACAGTAAAAAGCTGTCCGAATTTGGTTTAGATACTATGATTTGTGGAGGTGAAACCGCTGATGTCGGAGACATCGTAAAAACCCTTATAATCGACGCATCAGCGTTCACTAGTTTGAAGAAAAACGATGTCATCGATTTAAGCAAAATTTCTACTAACGATGTAATCGTTGGTTTAGCTAGCTCTGGAAAAGCAACATACGAAGAAGAATTTAATAGCGGGATTGGTAGTAATGGTTTAACGCTTGCTCGACACGGAGTTCTATCGCACGAATATTACACGAAATATCCTGAGTGTTATGACCAATCTATTGAAGAACAATTAGTATTTTTCGGAAATCACTTACTTTCGGACAAAATTAAAGGATCGAGTCTAACAATAGGAAAAGCGCTTTTGTCTCCAACTAGAACTTATGCCCCAATAATCTTAGATATACTTAAAAATCATCGGAAGGAAATTCACGGAATAATTCACAACACTGGAGGGGGTCAAACAAAAATCTTGAACTATGGTAAAGGAATTAAATACATCAAAAACAATCTGTTTCAAATTCCTAAAATATTTGAAATTATTCAAAGTTCTTCGGAAACTCAATGGAAAGAGATGTTTCAAGTGTTTAATATGGGTCATCGGATGGAAATTTATTGTGATGAAACTACAGCTCAAGACATAATCAAAATCAGCAAAAAATACAATGTAGACTCGAAAATTATTGGTTACTGCCAAAATTCACCTTCAAAACACCAGAACTTACTAGAAATAAAGTCTGAATTTGGCTCCTTTGAATACGACCAAAAAAACATAATTTAGGGGTGAAGTGGTTAATATTTTCGATGTAATTTGTATTGGGGCTGCACTTGTTGACATAATAGCTCAAGTAGTAAGGCATCCCTTAGATGATGACGAAGTTTTTGTATCAGATTTATCAATATTATCTGGTGGGGCTGCGGCGAATACTGCTTATGCTTGCGCAAAAATTGGCTTATCAACGGCGTTTATCGGCAAACTAGGGGAACAAGATACGTTCAGCGAGAAAATAATTAACGATTTTAAAGAAGTCTCTGTAGATACAAGATTAATTAAGTATTCTAGAGATCATAATACAGGATCTGCATATGTTGCTTTAAATAAAAAAGGGGAAAGAAGAATATACGCATATAGTGGTGCGGCTAATTTTCTCTCAAAAAAAGACATATCAGAAAAAGAACTTAAAAATACAAAAATAATCTTTTTAAGCAGTTTGAGAAACCTTGAACCGCTACAAATTGCAGCGGAGATAGGTAAAAGCATCAACATCCCTGTGATTTTAAATCCTGGTATGTTAATCGTCGATCAAGGGTTCACAAAGTTAAAGAAGTTATTGGAAAAGATTGATGTGCTGATTCTTTCACAGAGGGAATATCGTACCCTTTTAAACATAAAAGAAAACGAATTAAATAAAGAATCTATTATCAAATATTCAAGAACATTATTATCATTGGGTATCCGGGTAATTGTAGTTACTCTTGGCAATAAAGGATCATTTTTCCTTACTAAAAAAGGAAACGGACTAATACCCTCGCTTGAATTGAGTAATGTTATCGATACTACCGGGGCAGGTGATGCATTTTCTGCTGGTTTTATGTATGGGTTGACCCAAAGTATGATTTTTGATGTCGAACACCTTAAAACCTATTTGAAAACTGGTAACTACTTAGCTGGAAATTGTATTCAACAAATTGGAGCGAGAAATGGTATTCCAAATAGAGATCAACTAGAATTTTTTTGGAATAGTAGCAAATAAAAAAATTTATAATATTTCGATTAAACTATCCTTTATTAATTACACTTGTAATTTGGGTAAATCATGAGCAGACCAAGAACGCCTTTAAAAACAATTATGCGGCAGAGATTTTATTTTCTTTTTGAAGTGTTAATAATATTCTTAGGAATTTTTCTGTTTATGTTAATTCCAACCTTTATACTGCCTTTCCTTTTTGATATAAACATCATAGACGATGCAACGCATGATATATTATATAATTTAATGAGAGCAGTTATTATGGTTGTTGCTATACCCTTATTCCTTTATCTATCAAATTATATAATGGAAAAACAGAGAAAACCATTGATTTTAGATGAAGACATTAGTCCATCAAGAAATTTTCTTAATTTATTTAAAATTACAAAAAAAAATTTTAAATTTCAGCTCTTATACGGAATTTTATTGCTTTTTTTAGTTTTTATACCATTAGATTTTTTTATTTATCTTATACCTGAAATGCTTTCTTTCTCTTCCACGGCAATAGAACCCGCAGCGCAATATTCTTTAAATTCCTATTTTAACGAGAATTACTCGATTTTTCTTATATCAATCGTTATAATACCTCTATGCGTTTCGATTTATGAAGAATCATTAACAAGAGGCTTTTTAACTAATAGAGGAAGTGATTACTTTAATAAAATGTCTGCGGTGATCATGACTTCCTTTTTCTTTGGTATGGGACACTTTGCTTACATACTTAGCCCGTCGTCAGCCGGATTGCCACTAATTTATCCGATTATTTGGTTTTTACAAACTTTCTTAGTAGGAATTATTCTTTCTATGATCGTTTTAAGAAGACATTGGATATTTCCAGTAATTTTTGCCCATACTTTTAACAACATTATAACATCTCATTCGATTTGGAACTATTTACACGGTATTGATTTTTCGTATATGACCTTTTATGTTTACATTCCTTTATTGATAATAGGATTAGTACTTTTTATTTGGCAATTTTCTCGAATTAAAGAGAGTTTATCAATAGGTTGGAAAGATTTTAAAAGTTACTTTACCCGTGATAAAGGTATCGGAGAAAATTCGTTTGAAACTGTTGTTAGAATTATAATGGATTTTTTATTTGGCTTAATAATTTTTTTGGTTGGAATGATAATATTATAACGAGTGTTAAAAAAGAAATGGCTAAATTTGGAATCATTTCTGACACACATATTACCACCAATGATAAGAACAAATTATATTATAAATTATTGAATCAATTAAAAGAAACTTTTAAAGATGTTGATGAAATCATTCATGCTGGAGATGTTTGTGAATCCTTTTTTCTTAACGATTTGGAAAACATCGCTCCAGTCCGATGTGTACGAGGAGAGTCAGATGAAATACCGGGATTAGAGACTTTTATAAACTTCGAAGTTGGTGAATACACCCTCGGAATAGTACACAAAAAACCTGAGAATACAGAAGTTTTTATTAAGGAGCATAATATCCATATTCTTATTTTTGGGCATACCCATCAACCACTTATTAAAGGAACACCCTATAATACGTTACTCATCAATCCTGGGAGCCCAACTAAACCTATAGCGCCACCTCCAAAAAAAGGTTTTGAAAAACCTATTGCGAGACCAAGTGTTATTACCCTGAAGATCGATAATGATAATATTCTATCGACTTTTCTTATAAATCTGAAATTACGATAAAGTAAAATTAAATACTAAATAGTTCATATTATATATACATCTTGTAATAAGTTTATTTTTATAAGTAATATTATAAAAGAATCTTAGGGAGTATTAACTGTGGTTAGCCGACTTGAACTTGTGCTTAAAGAATTAAATGAAAATGGAAATTTTAGAGCGTCGTTGTTCTCTACTTCAACAGGATTAGTGTTAGCTTCCCAAAAAGCAGAAGATGTTGATGAACGGGTTGTTGCTGCCATGAGCTCCTTATTGAGCGATGCGGCATATAAAGCTTCTGAGGAAATGAATTTATCCGTTCTTTCGAGTATAAAGATCAAATATATAGGGGATTATATTGTATGTAGAAATATTATTATGCCTGATCAAAAAACACAATTTATATTAGCAGTTTTATCCAATAGTCCCGAATCGTACGAAATTGAATCTTATTACGATCAATTACTAGATTGGGCTGTTGATAACGCAACTCCTGATTTAGAAAAACTATCTTCAATTTAAATCAATTGTATTTATTCGATTTTTACCAATTTGGCAAAATATTATTAGAAATCTCTTAATTTTTATTTTATAAGCGATCTGTAAAAGTTATACGCTTCTTCAGCAACTTCTTGTTCAAATCCGATATAGAAATGATCTGCTCCATTAATTATTCTGTACTGTTTCGGTTCTAAGTAGAAATTATAATGGGTTTCAAAATTTTCATACTTCGCCAAAGTGTCTCGATTTCCTTGAATAAACAATTTTGGTTTTTTACTTTGAGATAGCTCTTTATATTTTAAACCCATAAAGTCCCAAGGAAAAGAAATAGCACAATATCCAATTATTTTTTCAGAATAACTGATAGCAGAGCATCCTATAACTGCACCGTAGGAATACCCGCATATAAATACACTATCAAAATGTAAATTTTGCATTAAATGGTCAATGCAAGCCTTAACATCGCTTAATTCGCCTTTACCACTTGTGTGTTTCCCTGTTGAATTACCAACCCCTCTAAAATTGAAGCGCATGCAAGAAATATCCTTTTTAACGAACGAGTTAAAAACACCTGATACAACATTATTATACATGTCCCCACCATACTTTCCCTTTCTTGGGATTTAAACCCATAGAAATTGAGGATGTGGATGGCACATTAATGTAACGCAACTAGGTGTTTTTTTTTCTATCTGAAAAACTTCAGCTTCAAGCTTCACTTCATTATTAAGAATAAACAATTTTTCAACGCTATGCATAATTTTAATTAGTATTTAATCTATAATAATAATACTATCAAAATTCTTTAGTGAAAATGAGTTATAATCGTATTTTAATCAAAGAAAAATTAAAAAAGTTCTTAATTGAAGACAACTCTTTCATCGATGTTAGTTCAATCTCACTTCCCAAAGAATCTGCATCCTCAGCAACAATCATAGCTAAAAGTGATGGATATTTGTCTGGTTTAGAAGAATTGGGTATGTTATATCAACTCTTAACCGTGGATGTTATCAGCAACAAAGAAGATGGAGATCAAATCCATAAAGGTGATATCGTCGCGAAAATAGACGGAGAATCCAGAAATATATTGCTTGGTGAGCGGGTAGGTCTTAATCTTATGAGTCACATGAGCGCAATAACAACAACTACCCGAAAATTTATAAAAATAATTGACGATTCTGGAAAAAATGTGAAAATAGCTTGTACAAGAAAAACACTTCCAGGGTTAAGGCTATTCGAAAAGAAAGCCGTAAACCTGGGTGGAGGAGACTCTCATCGTTTTAGTTTGGACGATATGGTGCTTTTAAAATCAACTCATCTAAAAATTTACAAAGGAAACATCGTAAAACTTCTCAAAGACGTAAGGTCTCGAGTTAGTTTCACAAAAAAAATAGAAATTGAGATTGAAAATGTAAACGATGTTTTAATTGCCGTTAAAAACAAAGCAGACATAATAATGCTAGATAACATGAACCCAGATAAAGTTCAGGACGCTATAAACTTATTGAAACAAGAGAAATTACGGAATCAAGTTATTATAGAAGTTTCTGGGAATATTACTACAGAAAATATTTTTGACTATCTAATTTCAGAGCCTGATGTTATAAGTACAAGCCTTCTTACTCAAAAGCCTACTGAATTCGTAGATTATTCACTTCGATTTGATTAAAGGTCCAACCGTTAGTCTAATATTATTTCGTGAATTGAACTAATCACATCCTTAACTTTTGCGATAGATTGGTAAAGATCCTTAATAAATCCAAATTCTCCTACTACTAAAACCGTTTCGATTTTTTTCTCAGCAATTCTCCAATCGCTTATAGCCTTTATTATTGTTTGAAATTTATAATAAAGCTCAGAAATTTCATCAGCTATAGTTTCCTTAACAGGATAAACGAGGTTAATTGTCATGATTCTGTAGCCATCTAAACTCTCAAATTTCTCATGACTTTCTATAAATTTTATTATTGAATCTCTTAGTGCTTCACTTTTTGAACTAAACCCGCTCTGTTTTCGAACTTTTTCAAACCTCTCTAGCAAGTCTTCACTAACTTGGAGGGATATAATTTTCATTATATAGATAATAAAAACGATTCTTAAATAAGTGTAGTAATAATAGTCAAACTATTTCATAATAACTTATAAATATAATCAATACTTTTGTCTAAACCCTCATTAGAGGATAACTCAATAATTAAAGCCCCTTTATACTGATAATTTCTTATAGTTTCCAAAATTCCTTTAAAGTTAACTTTCCCAGAACCAAGGTTCGGATGAGTATCTGATTCGGTTGTAAAGTTTTCGACAAGGTGTACATTTTTAATAATTTTATGATATCTTTCCCAAAGTAAATTCACGTTTCCATTATTGGTATAAAAGTGGCTGGTGTCATATGTGAGGAATAATTCTTTTCTATTAATTGATTTCAAATTTTCCTCGACATTATCTTGGTCTAACATTATATGTGTATTTTTGGGCATATTTTCTAGGCAAATCGATACATCAAGATTTTTTGTTATGTCTAATATTCTATTAATTGCTTTAGCTAATTGGATTCTATTATAATCCCTAAGAGATTCCAGTAAAAAGTTAGCCAATCCTGGATGTATAGTTAATATTTTAGCTTTAAATTCTTGGCAAAATTGAGCAGTTTCAAGATACGCTTCTATTGAGGCTTGAGAGATTCCTTTATTGTGAGAGCATAGGTTAATATCTATAAAAGGGCCATGTACCTGCTTTACCATTGAATACGATTTAAAAAGATCAAGATACGCTTGTTTCATCTTATCAATAAACATATCTTGTGGATCAACAACTATTTCTACAACATCAATCCCATATTCTTCCGCAGATTTAAAACATTCTTCTGTGGAATGGTAAAGCATACTAGAAATATCAGGAAATTTGTTTTTAAACGCATTTTCCATGATATTCCCTAGGGAACTAATACCTAACTTCATTCAATCCCGCCTCATTTTTTATTTAACTCTTAGTCTTTTTGGATAGCAGGCAAATAGGCTATTGAACATTTTTTCATGTTCAGCAAGATTTTCTTGAGGAATGATATGAGGTTCTCCAATTTGTAATGCTCCCCAATACACTTTTGCTAATTTTTCAAGGATCACAGAAAAACGAACAGCATGATCTAACGACTTACCACATATAATAGCTCCATGATTAGCTAATATAGCAGCGTTATTTCTCCCTAATGCTTTTAAAGAACTAACTCCCATTTCTTCTGTATGAGCTTCTGTAATCTCAGTACACCGAATTTCTCCACCAAGGAAAATTAATTGTTGTTCCATTATAATTGGAATGCTTTTTCTTAGAACTGAAAGCATAGAAACATAAGAAGAATGATTATGGATAACGCATTTTACTTTTGGTCTATCTTTATAAACTGCTAAATGCATTTTTACTTCCGTGGATGGAATTCTTCCTGATCCGATTACATTCCCATCTAAATCTATATGAACGATTAAATCTGGATTTAATAGAAGATATTTCGTGGAAGTTGGAGTAACTAATATCTCATTTTTATTAACCCTAACACTAACATTGCCTTCACCGTCCTCAACTAAACCTTTACTATAAATCTCTTGAGCTCCTCTTACAACCGT
>RCNB010002993.1_pt1 | contig 10171 bp, 6 predicted proteins | sample 2041321 | NCBI WGS metagenome assembly RCNB01 (sample SAMN09708232, study PRJNA481090) | Marine sediment metagenome, whole genome shotgun sequencing project.
CTTTGGCATGAACTTGCAGATCACTATATTGAGATGGTAAAAGATTCCCTTTATACAAAAGAAAATATTGAAAGTATTCAATATTCAATGTATGCCATTGGCCTAGGTATACTGAAACTTTTTGCACCATTCTTACCTCATCTAACTGAAGAAATTTATCAGAATATCTATCAACAATTTGAAGAAACAAAAAGTATTCATATCTCCTCATGGCCAAAGTCTGAACTCATAGATGAAGAATCTGAAAAATCCGGAGAGAAAGTCAAAGATATCATCTCTCAAGTTAGATCATGGAAAAGTGAACAAGGAATTGCATTAAATGCTGAGATTTCTTCCCCTGTTACTTATTTATCTGCTAAGGATCATGAAAAAATTAAATCAAGTGAGTCTATCATTAAATCAACATTAAAGTATCCGTCTGATCATCAATTTATCGTTGAAAAGCCAAATATTCAGGAAAAAATTACCAAAGTTGTTCCAAAATATTCAAAAATAGGACCTATTTTTAAAAATGATAGTAAAAAAATTGTTAAATGGATAAATGATAATCAAGATAAAATCATTAAAGCAATTGAAAAAAATAATGATATTATTATTTCGGATATCTCAGAACTAAAATCTGATTTAAAGCAAGGATTATTAAAAGATGGTTTTATTGATTATAAAAAAGAGATGGTTGTGAAAGGTAAAGAAAAAAGTTCAATTCTTTCTTTTGATGGATTTTATCTTGAAATTTGTGAGGAATAATATGAAAATTAATAAAAAAATTCTAAAAAGTTGGGCGATAAAGATTCTGGCAATTCTTATAGTACTTGCAATGGTCCTAACAGGTTTTGTTGTCATCTTAGGAAAATAGCTTTTTTTCTAGAAGAGTATTTATAGAAGTTTTTTATACAGCGGCTACGTGGTTTATCTATGGCTGAAAAAGAAATATTGGCAAATCCAGCACCGCTGGGCCTTATGGGCTTTGGAATGACAACTGTTCTGTTAAATTTACACAATGCAGGCTTTTTTGCACTTGGGTCAATGATTCTTGCAATGGGGCTCTGTTATGGTGGTATTGCACAGATTATCGCAGGAATTTTAGAATATAGGAAAGGCAATACCTTTGGTGTAACGGCATTTACATCATATGGTCTCTTTTGGTTGAGTTTGGTTGCATTGATAGTCATACCAAACCTTATTCCTGGAGTTGAATATAGAGAGATAACAGCAATGGGCTCCTATCTATTTATGTGGGGTTTATTCACATTTCTAATGTTCATCTCAACATTGAAAAAACCAAAAGCACTACAATTTGTTTTCCTATCGTTGACAATACTCTTTTGGTTATTGGCTCTTGGTGACTTCACAGGGAACAAAGCTATTACAACAATTGCAGGTTATGAAGGTATTATTTGTGGACTAAGTGCAATTTATTTAGCAATGGCAGAAGTAATGAATGAAACCTATGGAAAAACAATCCTGCCAATTGGTGGGCCAACTGTAAAATAAAATTAGAGTTTAATTAATTCATATGAGGAAGATCCAAGCCCAATCTCCTCACCATATTTTATTTGTTTAAATGGATTGATTTTATTTACTTTCTCGAAAACATCAGGTTTTACGTCATGTATAAGATCAAGTGATGCCTTATCTATTGCCACAGGATCATCAGATACTAGATAACCAATATCTGGACAGATAACTGGGCCTGCAAAAGGATCACAATCACAGCTTCTCGCTATTCTTTTCACTTCATTGATATATATCACGTTTTTATCTTGAACACATGCTTTTGCAGCACATGCAAGAACATATTGAAAATCTGCGTCTTTATATTTCATTGCATTACTTTTACATGCATTGACACAAACGCCGCATCCAAAACATTTTCTCATATCCTGTTCCCAAGTATTTTCTCCAACAGAGATTGCATTAAAAGGACAAGCTTCATCGCAGAGTCCACAATAGGTACAAGCATCTTTCAGATAAATTGGTCTACTTCCATGATGCATTCTTCTTTTTGTTTCTTTTGTCACACCACCCATTCCAAAATTTTTTATTGAACCACCCATACCAGTAGCAATATGACCTTTTACATGTGTAAATGCAAAGATATGTGACGCATTATTTATTTGATCTGCAACTTCATAATCTCTGCCTTTTACTGATATTATAATTCCTGTATCATCAATTATTGCATCACAACCAGTTTTTTTTTTATTAAAGCCATGAAGTTTTGCCACCTTTAGATAACCAGATTTACTGTTTCTTAATCCTGAATATGCAACTGTTGTATCTGTAAAAAATGGATCAGCACCTACTTTTATTAGCTCGTCTACGACCAATTTTACATCTTGATATCTTGGAAAATATTTGTTTTTTATTTCACCCATGTGTAGTTTTATAGGTATTTTTTTACCAGAAAAGCTTGTGATATCAAAATATTTTAATGCTTCATGAAGTTTGTTTAAATCAGAGAAAAATATAACCTTTTTCATCCAATTTTTTTCTCCCATTTCTTTAATTTTAGAACGCTACCTAGTGATCCACCACTTTTTATTTCTTCACGAATGCGATCTTCATGTTCTTTTACATCAAGCGCTCTATTTGCAATCTCCTGTGCTAGCATCTGTGGCACTACAACAACACCTGAATCATCCCCAATGATCCAATCACCTGATTGAACAATTTGGTTTCCACAAGTAATTTCTGCGCCTATCTCTCCAAAACCCTTGGGTTCTCCAGCATTTGAAGAGATATGTCTGCAAAAGATAGGAAAATCTATTTTTATAATATCATCAAGATCCCTTACTGCTCCATCTATAACGACACCTGCAAGACCTTTGAGTTTTGCACTCCAAGTCGCAAGCTCTCCCCAAATAGCTGTTTTTCCACCATTTACATCAACAACTATAATGGTTTCTTTTTCTGCTTTATCAATGGCTTCTATAGGTTTTGCCCAGTCACCATCTATTGTTTGGACGGTAAGTGCTCTTCCGACTATATGAAAACCCAGTTTAATAGGACGAATGTTTTTCATTGCGCCTTTTTTATGCATTGCATCTGAGATGTTTGGTGTTGAGACAAGTGAAAATGCTTCTTTTAATTTTGTTTTATCATATTTTTTATAAAGAGTGGTTGTAATAGATTGTTTTTCAGACATTGCTTTTTTTATCTGTTTTGTTGCTTTTGTGATATCTTTTGCTTTGGTTATCGCTCCACCAACAATAATGATGTTTGCTCCTGCTTTAATGACATCAGCTACAGTTTCACTATTAAGCCCACCTGCAACAGCAATTGGGATTTCAGTTGCATTGACTAGAGATAAAAGAACATCAACTGGTTTTTTACCAATCATTTGTTCATCAATACCAATATGCATGCAGAGATAGTCAATTCCAAGTTTTTCTAGTTCTTTTGCTCTGTTTACTTTATCTTTGATACTAATTAAATCAACCATTATTTTTGAACCATATTTTCGTCCGGATTTTATGGCATCAATAATGGTACTATCATCAGATGCTGCAAGTATGCATATAATATCAGCTCCAGCTTTTGCAGCCATCTCTGTTTCAAGTGCACCAGTATCCATTGTTTTCATATCTGCAACAAGCGTTTTTTCAGGAAAGGTCTGCTTGAGTTTTCTGACAATTTCCATACCTTCGCTTTTTATGAGAGGAGTCCCTGCTTCTATCCAATCAGTTCCTCCTTTAATTGATGCTTCTGCAATACTTAGAGCACGATCTGCATTTATGAGATCTAATGCTAACTGTAAAATGGGTTTCATCGTTTCATAATAAATAATCATTTACTTAAGGGTTTTCGCCTGTAGTTGTGATAAACCTATAAAGTTTTATGTTTTGGATAGATAATATGCTTCACCTTCCGTAGATATCAATTTAAAAATTTCTCCCCACCACATTGAAGTCCTCCCCCTTACTTCCCCGTGCCAATAAGTGGCATAAGTTATGATATAATTTTAGTTTATATATTTATGCCCAAATTGTTACAAAAAACTGCGGTTAAAATAATGAACCAATAAATGATATGACACATTTTTCAGCAAAAAAAGCAATAATAATAATTTTAAAGGTGAAAAAGGAGAGAGTTAATATGAAGAATAAAAAATCTTAGGGGATATTCTCTCTCCTCTCCTCACAAGCATCTAAATATCTTTCTCCCATATTTAAATCTAGTCTTATAATCGATTTATTCTTTTTCGTCTGAGATATTTCCTAAGCATTATAATGAGAGTTATCACAACAATCAGGGTACAAATAACAATAACGATTAAAAATCCGACTATATTTTCAGGAGATAACGAAGGATACACAGTAATGACAATGGAGTAGTCAATATAGCCATATTTTTGAGTAGAGATAAGATACGCTTTGGATTTGTTAACAGAAGGAGTAGTCAACGTCACAGTTCCATCGATACTGCTTCGATATTCTTTGCCGTTAAACGCAATTGTTGCATTATACACTACGCCTCCCTCATCATCCATTGCTGTTACAACAAATGATGTTTTCTCAGCAATATTTAGCGTCCTAACAGTTGGCAGCACTTGCGGAATGTTTACAACGGTGATATTAACAATAGTAGCATTGTACCCTTCTTTCAAGGCAACGAGAACATAAGTATTTTCTCCATCAGGTAAAACCCTTGGTGCAACAAAATCCGCAATTCCTAAAGAATCTGTCTTATACGTTTTTCCATCAAAGGTAACTGTCACATTATCCAGAGGGACATTGGTTGATTTTATGGTAATATTAAAAGGATAACTCTCATTAACTTGCAATGGATAAATAATTGCTAGATCCTTGAATGATTCATCCTCAGCAGATACAACTTGTAGCGATAAAAACATAAGCACAGTAAGAATCCCAATAACAAGAAATATTTGTCGCTCTATTTTCACCACCAATTTAAGAAAACAAAAGAAACATCATAAATTTTTCCTATCACTCGTTATCATTTCAACATCAAAATAAAAAAATTAAAAAAGAAGAAAAAAAGATTGTTTTAGACACCGACAGGCATGGGTTCAGTCCAATCAGGGTTGTAGCAAGTCATCGTTGGATCGCCGAAGAGAACTTGTACATTTGAAAGATATCCCTGGAATAATGATGATCTACCATACATAGTTGATGAGTCTCCAGTTGTAAAATCTCGATCGAAAATCCAGAAGTATTTTGAAAATGATTCCCCAATATTTTTTCCTTCAATTAAGACATCATGAAATACCCAGTTATCTAATAAAGTTGCTTGTATACCATAACACGAACCAGCATTTCCGGACCAAAATGCAGAACCATGTTCAAGATATATCATAGGTCCAAAATGTGCTCCTGTTGTACATGATTCCCAGAAATCCATCTCGCTATGAAGGTTATCAAATGATTCATCGACATATTTGAAATGAATAATATCATAGAGACTTGGCTCTTGTGAGTTATATCCTGATGATCCCCCCCATCGAGGAGAACGTGTTGTGGAACTATCAAATGCACTGCAGCCACGCCAACTATCCCACCAGTCAAAATCTTTTAGATTTTCATGAACTAATTCACCTTGTGGGAATTGTTCATTGAAGTTTTTATATTGTGCAGAGATACCTGACCCTCCAGTTCCATGTCCAGTATAGTAGCTAATACTTGCTCCTTCATTCAATCTTTCGAGATAATTTTCCCAAATACTATGACCTTCAAAAAATCTTCCATCAGAAGAAAATGTTTGTTTGAGTTCACGTGTAGCATAGTTGGGATACGCCTTTCCATCATTTCCATTCCAGTTTCCACCATCGGGATAGTTCATCAGTTGTGAGGTTGTCACATCTCTGCCGGGATTAGCATATATTATTGCTGGATAAAGAATGTCTCTACAGATCACTGCAGATGAAAAAGCAGGTGTTTCGACAGGTATTTGACCAGCATAGGATAAATTTCCAGTCATTGATCTGCTGACAACATCGCGAATATCGGTATCTCTTGGGGAGACAAACAAATATGCTTCTTGACCTGTTTTATCAAGACCATAGCCATCGATTAATTCATGAATTTTTTTATTAACTTCACTAAACCATCGTTTTTTCAGATCAAAACCTGGAGCAGGAAATTCCTTATTTTTAATTGATTCTATGAACGCTTGGAAATCAAAGGGTGCATCCATAAGGGGAAGATGTCCTACTGATCTGCATCCATGATAAAAATCTCCTGCATATTCCCGCCATGCAGCAATTTTATCTATTGTATTATAGGCATCCGGTGCTTCTCCGATATTTAATATTGGACTGGTGTGATACGCTGCAATCATCGAAGAAGGTGCAAAGTATCCATCTCCGGTTCCAAGAGAAGTTATCGTTATCATATTATCCTCATTCATATTTTTGGAATCAATATAATCAATTACGGCTTGCATTGTATTAAGATCAGTTACTGTGTATCCATTCAATTCATCTTTCACTTGACTTCCAAGATCATTAATTCCAACAAATATTATATCATCTACTCCAAGAGAATCTAAAGCATCTTGGGTTTCTGATGGTACGGTGTCCTCTGTCACATATAGTAAAGGTATATGTTCTGAAGATGCAATTACTGCCCCGTTAGCAGCAGACATTGCGGCATCGTTTCTTTGTGGCAAGTGTTTTCTTACTTCTGCGGTAATATGATAAGAATATGTTGTATCAGCGGCTTCAAGATTTGCAGGAACAACAATTACTTTCCAAAATCCTCTCATTGGATAGTGTATTTCTTCTACATGCTCTGTGCTTAGAGTTGGTTCCCATGAACGCCAGTCATCAAAACCTATTCCATCCCAATGACCACCATTCCAAGTATGAAGGGGATTAATAGGTCCTCCATTCCAATGGGGAACTTGTGGTCTTCTGACATTTCCATAGGGATCAACAAGATATATGCGTAAGTAACTAGGATCATCGGTGGTAACCGTTACTTTCAAACTACTATCTGTTGATGTTATTGGTAATCTATATCTTTTACCAGCAATTAATGTGATTTTCATTTCATCCATTCCAGTTACACTTGATGTATATGGCATCCAAAATCCTGGAAGAGTGACTGGGTAATAGACATCTAAATCTGGACCGTTTGCATCATTTGGATACGGCCACCAATCTTCCATAAGGGCTTCATATCTTGGAGTAGTAATACCGATTTCCCCACTAAAGCTCTCGCCAAGTCCATGCACTGCAATTGCACCCCATTGAGAACCGATAAATAGTGGGTATGACTTCAAGCTTCCACCAAGATCTATAAAATCTTCGCTATCTGGAGGGACAATTATTTCTTTTGTTCTAGCATTAAGACGACTGTTTCTATTAACCAGTTTTCGTACTGTATCCTCGTAGTTGCTTCCATCTACAACAACAACAGCTTTATCTGTGGAAACCCAATTTTCAGTGGCAATTTCAGATGCTGCTTGAATTGGATCACTTGATACCTCATACTCTGTTGCTATCATACCATGGCGGTCAAGATAATCATTCCAATCATCAACAAGATATTGAGTTGTATCATCAACGTCTCCATACCAATTTGTTGGTGTCTCATCACCTTGATATATTATTGGTGAAACAAACCTATCTCCACCTTCATAATAGTTTGCAGCTGGAACTGCAGCAATATAGGAATATTCATCCGTATTGCTTTCAGGATCATTATCAATGATGAATGTTTGTGCAATAGGTTGAATTTCAGGTTGCGGATCGGAAATGACTGGTTCTTCTGCACTTCCACCAATGATGATTTCTAAATCATAAAGACCAGATCCATAGAGATAATAATCATCTGGCCATTCGCTTGTATTCCAGCCAGGGAAGATATCTATTTTTATTTTCCATGTCCCCGTCTCATCTGCAGGGTATTCAAGGTTATCCTTGCCATAATATGACTCATAATGAACTAGCTCATCTATTGTATTATAAAGATAAACATCATAATCTGATTTTTCTTTTGGACCCACTTCAACAAAAATTCCTTCTCCGTCATTTACTTCAAAGCTATACCAATCTTCAGGGTCATTTGAATCGAGGTAACCATAATATGAACCAGGTGCAATTGGTGTTGCTTGATTAATGCTATCACCGGCATCATCACCGGTTTCAGCATCGTTTTGTTGTCCAAGAGTTATTGTTATTTCATATTCATCTGCATTATCTGAGACATTTGCAAATATATGAATATAATGCCATCCTGACTCAACGGCAATGTAGCCATTTGCAACTGGATCACCAGCATTATCTATAAGTTCGAAATCATAATTTTCAATACTATCTAAAGATGCTGTTATCGATTGTCCTTCACAGACAGTGTATCGATACCAATCAGCAAGATCGTTATCATCTGGGTCAAGATATCCAACACGACCTTTGCCTGGACCAACATCAACAGGCTCACCTATGTATATGTAATTTGCTCGATTCATTTCGTCTCCAGCATCAACATTGTATCCAATATCATTTTGATCTGTTCTTATTGACATATCTTGAGGAGGTGCGTAGTACCTATCATGCATTATATAATCCATAGGATTGAAATTCGGATCGTCAAAAATATCTTGATCATCAACGATATTTTCTTCATTTGGGTTATTAGAAACGGCCGAAAACGATGGTGTCACAAGTATCGTACCAAGAAAAAATAGTGTTATTACCACTGCCTCAATTTTACTTAATTTTATTTTTTTCATAATTGTTCCCCAAATATTTATGAACTAACGTTTATTTAAGTTTTATCTTTACTAAAATTCAAATAAAATTATGTAATAAATACAACGTTTTTATAAGAAATTAATTAATATTAAAACAATAAGGGGATAAAAAAAGATAGGTTTGGAAGTTAAAAGATTTATTATTTATGAGATTCTTTCTGTAAAAAAAAACTTTATTTAAGATTAAACAAGAATAATAAAAAAACCAGTCCACCGTAGAATTTTTAGTAATGTTTATTTAGAGAAATTCGATTCTTGTTTTTGATAAATCAAAGGCGGAGGCTTTCATTGGATTTAACATTACTCTTTATAGTAGGCGGCGCAGGTGCTATCGGTTTTTATATGGCATGGAGCATCGGTGCAAATGATGTTGCAAATTCAATGGCAACAGCTGTTGGTGCAAAAGCAATCACCTTCAAACAAGCTGTACTTATTGCAGGCATATTAAATTTCATAGGTGCTATTCTTGTAGGACCTCGTGTTGCAGAAACAATAAAGGGTGGAATTGTAAAAAGCAATATGATTGCTGATCCAAATATATTGTTGTTAGGATTTATCGCATCTCTTCTTGCTGCTGCATTGTGGGTGACGCTTTCAACTTGGAAAGAAATGCCTATATCAACAACTCATTCTGTCATAGGTGCTCTGGTTGGCTTTGGAATAGTATCTGCAGGTTTATCTGCTATTAACTGGGGGAAGTTAGGACAAGTTGCAGCAAGCTGGATAATATCTCCTGTTGTAGGATGTATTATTGCATTTTTTGTCTTCAAAATTATCGTCAAACTAATTTTTGCTAAAGAAGAACCAGTGAAATCCGCAAAAATTGTTGGTCCTGCAATAATTGGAGTTACTGCTTTTTTGATTAGTTCTTCTTTACTTTTAAAAACTAAGTTAAGTGAAATGATAGGTGTTTCAGAACTACAGCATATACTACTAATTTCAACTATTGCTTCTTTGGTTGTAACGATGTTTGGGATAGTTCTCTTAAGAAAAATTGAGGCAAAATCTACTGAAGATTATGCAACAGTTGAAGGTATTTTTCGAAAATTACAGGTTATTACATCCTGTTATGTCGCATTTTCACATGGAGCAAACGATGTTGCTAATGCAATAGCTCCAGTTGCAGGTATTATTGATATCGGAATTACTGGCGATATAAGTTTAACAGCTCAAATCCCTCCCTGGTTGCTGGCAATAGGTGGAATTGGCATAGCACTTGGATGTCTCACATGGGGTAAAAGAGTTATGAAGACAGTTGGAGGAAGAATCACAACTCTTACAAACACGAGAGGGTTTTCTGTTGATTTTGGTGCAGCAACAACTGTTCTTATCGCATCAAACCTTGGATTACCTATCTCCACATCACATACAGTTGTTGGAGCAGTTATAGGAGTTGGACTTGCACGTGGTCTTGAAGCCATTGATCTTAGTGTGATTAAAAAAATTATTGTAT
>RCNB010002994.1_pt1 | contig 10169 bp, 10 predicted proteins | sample 2041321 | NCBI WGS metagenome assembly RCNB01 (sample SAMN09708232, study PRJNA481090) | Marine sediment metagenome, whole genome shotgun sequencing project.
ATGTCGCGAATCCGGATGAGAAGGAGGTTAAAATTAGTTATTTGACTAAGCAGGGAGATACAATCAAATCATTTACTACCAAAGGAAGTGAAGAAAAGAACAACAAACTTGAAGTTGAGAAAGGTTCAAATTTTCATAGTTGGAACTTGCGAGGGGAAGGAGCTGAAAAGTTGAAAGGGATGATTTTATGGTGGGGAAGTACGGCTGCACCTATGGCTGTGCCCGGGGAATATAAAGTGGTACTTACAGTTGATGACGAAAGTTATTCGAAGCCCTTTAATATAATTCCAGATGATAATTCGGAAACAGATTTGGCGGGAATGCAACGACAATTTGATTTTATCACAGACGTAAATAATACAGTTGACAAGGCTCATAAATCGATTAAAAAGATTCGAAAAATTAACAATCAATTGGAGGCGTTTCAGAAACAGTACAAAGAAGATGAGTCAATAAAGGACTTGGTTGAGAAAGCAAAGAAGTTGAGTGAGTCGTTTTCAGAAATTGAAAAAGCCCTGTATCAAACTAAGAATAAGAGCGGTCAGGACCCTTTGAACTTTCCTATAAGATTGACAAATAAACTAGCGCATTTAAACAGTTTGGTTGGGATGGATGATTTTCCGCCCACACAGCAGGATGTAGCGGTAAAAAATGAGTTGTCCAGTCAAATAAATATTGAGTTGACTAAATTTGACCAATTAATTTCTGAAGAGATTTCAGCTTTTAATACGGCTTTTAATCAGAAGAAATTGAATTATCTTTTTGTTGAGGACGATAAAGAATAATTTAGGTAGTAAGAAAGCGATCCCTGCCTTCGCAGGGAGTAAACAAAAGATCCCTGCTTGCGCAGGGAGTTAGTATGGAATATAACTACATAAAAGCACTTCATTTAATATTTGTTATTACCTGGTTTGCTGGCTTATTTTATATAGTGCGGCTTTTTGTATACCAAATTGAAGCATCGCAAAAACCTTCTCCGGATAAAGAAATTTTAGGGGAGCAGTTTAAGATAATGGCAAAACGCTTATGGTTAATCATTACCTGGCCCTCAATGATATTAGCTGTGTTATTTGCCGTTTGGCTCATAGTGCTGCGTCCATTTTACCTTTCAGATTCCTGGATGCAGGTGAAACTTGGATTTGTAGTATTGTTAATTATCTATCATTTGAAATGCCACATTATTTACAAACAACTCCAAGTAGATGTTATAAAACATTCTTCAAACTTTATGCGCTTGTTCAATGAGGGGGCAACGATTATACTTTTTGCGGTTGTGTTTTTAGTGACGCTGAGAAACGCAGTAAATTGGATTTATGGTGTTATTGGAATTATTTTGTTTTCGGTATTAATAATGCTGGGTTATAAATTTTACAAGAGAATTAGAGAAGGTAATAAAAGAGAACATTAGCCTTAGAGTTATTTATTGGATCGGTGAAAGAACAAAATAAAGCATGTTTTTTGAAGATCTTCTCTTTGGGTTATACAAGAACAAAATCCTCAAAAGTTGGTGCAATTATTGCTACCTTCCTGAATAAATATCAATAGATGACTTTTTATAGATCGCTGCGATTTAGAATATTTTTAGCAATGTTGTTGTTGCTTCTCGGCGCATCTGTACTTATTGCAATAGTTACGGTATATCAATACAGAGAAGAGGCAGAAGACTATCATAAAGAACGTTTATCACGAAAGGAAGAAAATATAAGGAAGAATATTGATTTCATCCTTAAAAACACTACTTACCCAGTCGAGACAGATCAAATTTCGCTCATATTTAAAGAAAAAATATATGAGCTAAAAGCCATTCATAATCTAGAAATATACCTATACGATTTGAACGGTAATCTGCTAAAATCTTCCAAGGCTTCCTTTATTATAGATACATCTGGAACAAGGATGAAACAATACGCCTTAGATGCGTTAAAACAATCGGCTGCTAAGAGTTTTACTGAGGAATTTGAAGAGGAAGGACTAGAATACAGATCCTCGTACACATATATTGCAGATTCACACTTTAAGCCTTTGGCGATTCTTAACCTCCCGTTGATTGAAGATGATGGCTTCATTAAAAAGGAACTAAGAGAAAATTTATCTCGTCTGGGGATTGCTTATTTTTTCATGTTACTTATTGCTGTTGTACTGGCTTATTTCCTTTCAAAGTACATTACGCGCTCCTTAAATGAAGTAAGTGAAAAGATCACAGAAACACGTCTGAACAAAAGAAATAAGAAGATATCGATCAAAGACACTTCAGAAGAAATTTCGACCTTGGTAAATGCTTATAATGGGATGATCGATGAGTTAGAAAATAGCGCAGCTCAGTTAGCAGCAAGCGAACGTGAAGCCGCTTGGAGAGAAATGGCAAAGCAAGTAGCTCACGAGATTAAAAACCCGCTGACACCCATGCGATTGACGGTACAGAGCTTTCAAAGGAAGTTTGACCCTAGCAATCCAAATATACGTGAGAAACTGGATGAGTATACCAATACAATAATTCAGCAGATCGATACCATGAGTTCAATTGCTTCTGCTTTCTCAACCTATGCCACGATGCCTGCGCAAAAGGATGAAACGCTTAATATTGTGAAGATTACGAAATTGGCGCTTGATATTTTTAATGAAGATTATATTTATTTCTCTTCGGAAGAGGATGAAATTATTATAAAATTTGATCGAACACAATTGATTCGAGTTGTGACAAACCTTATTAAGAACAGCGTTCATGCGATTGCTCAAAAGCAACCTGATGAACCTAGAATTTCCGTCAAAGTTTTATCTGAAGATCATTCTGTTTCTATATCAGTCACGGATAATGGTGTTGGTGTTTCTGAAGAACATAAACATAAGATTTTCGAACCTAAATTCACTACAAAATCAAGCGGAATGGGACTCGGCCTTGCTATGGTGAAAAACATTGTAGAAACGTATAACGGACATATTATCCTAGATTCTTCTTTAGAAAAAGGAACCACATTTATTGTTACTTTCCCAAAAGTGGTTTGAGGATTTTGTAATTTTGTTTCACAAGCAAACTAACTTTTTATTGATACATCGAACCCATGAGCTACGAAAATATTCTATCTGAACATAACAATGGTATTACTACAATTACCATTAACCGCCCCACAAAACTAAATGCATTAAACACTGCTACCATAAAGGAGTTGCACAAGGCGTTTAAAGAAGCTGACGAGTCTAAACGGACTAAAGTAATTATAGTCACTGGAAGTGGGGAAAAAGCATTCATAGCTGGAGCAGATATTAGCGAATTTGCAGATTTTTCTGTAGCTGAAGGGGGACAATTGGCAGCCGACGGACAAGCAATGTTATTTGATTATGTTGCAAATCTATCGACGCCGGTAATTGCTGCTGTAAATGGTTTTGCTTTAGGCGGCGGACTGGAATTAGCAATGGCGGCACATTTTAGGATTGCAAGTGATAATGCGAAATTAGGTCTCCCAGAAGTTTCATTGGGAGTTATTCCAGGGTATGGAGGAACACAACGTTTGCCTCAGTTAGTTGGTAAAGGTCGAGCGATGGAAATGATAATGACAGCTGGAATGATTGACGCGAATCTGGCGCTTCAATACGGACTCGTAAATCATGTGACTGCACAAGAAGACTTGCTTGATTTTGCGAAAAAAATAGCTGGTAAGATTATGAGAAATTCATCCGTTGCAATACAAGGCGCTATCGCGGCGATAAACGCAAACTTCGAGGATGGTGAAAATGGTTTTGATACTGAGATATCGGAATTTGGTAGATGTTTTGGTACTGCCGATTTTAAAGAAGGGACGCAAGCGTTCTTAGAAAAAAGAAAAGCAGTATTTCCTGGAAAATAAAATTGGAATAATTCCATTTAAAATTGGAAATATTCCTAATAATGAATAACTTTGATCGACTCCTTTTCTATCATTGTTATTTCTTATGTCTGAACCTATAAAGGGACGTGGTGCTCAACGCCAAGTTCACAATCGCTTTTTTGAACACCAGCATGAGGTGCTTGATGAATATTTGAATTTTTGTGAAGCTGAGGGTGAGCAAGCGGATGCTAATAAGACGAAGTACATAGAGGTATTCCCAAAATCTTTTGTAAACAAAATATCAAGTCCCGATGTAGGGATGGGATATTCGGCAAATCCATACCAAGGATGTGAACACGGTTGCGTTTATTGTTATGCTAGAAATTCCCATGAATACTGGGGATATGGAGCGGGCCTTGACTTTGAAAGAAATATTTTAGTAAAAAAGAATGCGGCTCAACTGCTCGAAAAAAAGTTGCAAAGTAAAAGCTGGAAAGGCGGAACTATAGTTTTTTCAGGGAATACCGACTGTTATCAGCCTATTGAGCGGAAAATGAAAATTACTAGGAAGTGTCTTGAAGTAATGCTCAAATGGAAACATCCTGTAGGTATTATCACCAAAAATTCCTTAGTACTTCGTGACTTGGATATTTTAAAAGAATTAGCAGCATTGAATTTAGTAAAAGTCCATCTTTCTATTACATCGCTTTCTGAAAAGACAAGGCAATTGTTGGAGCCTAGAACGGCAAGTATCAAAAATAGACTCAAAACATTGGAGATTCTTTCAGCAAATAAAGTTCCTGTTTATGTGATGATGGCTCCCATAATTTCATCTTTAAATAGTCATGAGATACTTCCATTGGTTAAAAAAGTAGCGGAATTAGGGGCATTGGATGTGGGTTATACTATGGTAAGACTCAACGGGCAGGTCGCTAATATTTTTAGAGATTGGGTTTATAAAACTATTCCTGATAGAGCAGAACGTATTCTCAATCAGATTGCGGAAACACATGGGGGCACCTTGAATGAGAGTAGATTTAAAACTCGAATGCGAGGTGAGGGAATAATTGCGCAACAAGTGAAGCAAACCATGTCGCTCGCAAAGAAAAAGTATTTGAAAGACCGAAGAATTTTAACGCTGGATAAGTCGCATTATTTAGCGCTTAAAGATCCGCAGATGAAATTGTTTTAACTCATCGCTATTAGCAGAATATTATAAATTATACACCTTGCTATTACTAAATACGCGAGAAAGTTTTAAAATTTGATTAAGCTAGTTTTTAATACTTTATCAAAATAAGTCTTGTGTCTCACATCTAATAGCATCCAAGTGCTCCATAGCTTTACGGCCTTCGTAGCCACTTGCCTCCTCAGCTAAAGCTTCAGCGGTACGCGGACGGCGTAGTAGGCTAGAGAAGGAGTAAGCGGTCTTACGTCTTAGTGGGACACGACTATTAATTGTATTTAATAAGTTTGTTAATTTGACCTTCTATATACAAGTAATACATGCCTTCGGGAAATTTTGACACGTCAATTTGTTTGTTATCCCCAGTTAAATTTCCTTCTAATATTCGCTGCCCTAGAGGTGTAATGAGTTCGAACCGAACATCTTCAAGAATTTCTAAATTGACTATGTTCTTCGTTGGATTAGGATAAAGTCCAATGGCCAATTCTTGCTTATTGACCCCTAACAATTCACATTCGAAATCTTGCTCTACCTTGGATGCAGCTGGAGGATTGACTAAGAGATCGTCTGTTAATAAAGGACAATAACAATCATTTTCTTCTACATATAATTTCAGCCACGAAAGAGCTATTTTACCAACAGAACCACCTCCACCATTAGGCGTGTTAGCAACGGAGTGATTACCATTTGCAATTTCGAACAGTACTTTGTCCGTTGTAGATGGCGTTGCATTATAATGAAGATCTGCGTGTTGAAAAGGAGGTGCTACATTATCATTCTCACCACTAAAAATTAGCACAGGACTTTGATGATTAAGTTGAGCGTTAGGGAGCCATGGACATAAGGCAACAACGCCTGCTATAGTGTTATCAAGGACAGCTGCCCTTTGCGCACCACCACCACCCATAGACCATCCGCTCACAGCCAATTGATCTAAGTCTAGGGCACCTTCAAGCGGAGATGAGACTCTAGTGTTTTCCTGCTTCATGGTTTCCAAGGCATCTATCAGCGCAAAAGCCCGCAACTCTGGAGAATCAAAAAGAGAATTCGTCCCTATAATAATGGTTACAATTCCGTGAGAAGCATAGAATGGGCCCCATTCTTCAACACTTGAAGGAAGCGCAGTATATCCAGGTACGATTGCAATACTTGCAAACGGAGGCGTAGCGTTTGCAGGGTAATAAATGGTCGCTCCTAAATAATCGGGACCATTACGTATTCCATCTGCCTCGGTGAGGGTTTCTACGCCAAACGGTCCTGGGTTTGTAAGACTCTCGACCGTTACCCCTTCACATTGGGCAAGAGCAACATTGGTAAATAGGGATGAGACAAGCGTGAGTAGAAAGACAAGGTATAAATTTTTCATATTTTCTTTTTAAAGTACTAAATTAAGTATCTATTTATTATAATTCAATAAATATTTAATTTCAACCAGTTTCTGCTCACGCCTATTTCAATTTCCAATCGCATGGCTGTTGATTTGAGATTTGAGATTTGAGAAGTGAGATTTGAGAAAAAAGAAAAAAGAACAAAGAAAATAGAACAAAGAAAAAAGAACAAAGAACAAAGAAAATAGAACAAAGAGAATATATATATTGAATCTAACAATCCGATGCCAAGAGAAAAGCTTAATCAGTGATCAGTAATTAGCTGCAACCCATCAAAAATGTCTCGACCGCGCTGGTCAGACAAATCGGCTTGTTTTAATATTATTTTTCACCTTTCCACTCACTATAAAACTGAGTCAAGAAGTTCTCCATAAATAGGTGTCTTTCTTCAGCAATACGTTTGCCAGTCTCCGTATTCATGATGTCTTTAAGTAATAACAATTTTTCGTAAAAGTGGTTGATTGTTGGTGCTTTTGAGGCCTTATATTCAGAAGACGTCATGGTTAACTTAGGCTTTATCTCTGGATCGAAAAGCGCACGGTTTTTAAATCCGCCATAGTTAAATGCCCGAGCAATACCTATGGCCCCGAGTGCATCCAATCGATCTGCATCTTGAACAACGGCTAATTCCTTTGAATTGAATTTTTGCGATCTGTTTCCGCCTTTGAAAGAAATATTTTCAATTATCTTGATCACATGAACAATTATTTCTTCTGAAATTTTTTGGGTTTCAAGAAAGTTACGAGCCACAATAGGGCCAACCGTTTCGTCCCCTCCGTGGAACTTAGAATCTGCTATGTCGTGCAATAGGGCACCTAAAGAAACGATCAATAGATCGACGTTTTCTTCCGAAGCAATTAAAAGGGAATTTTTGTAAACTCGTTCAATATGAAACCAATCGTGCCCTCCTTCGGCACCTTCCAATTCCTTTTTTACAAATGAAATTGTATTGGTAACTACTTGCTGTGAGTTTTCAGAAGCCATTAAACAACAACTTTGGATTTGACTGTTTCTTCAACAAGATCTATAAGCTCTTCCGAAGAGAAATCGGATATTTTTAATGCGGGATGTACCGTGTGTTTTAGACGAATTCCAAGTGGCATCGGAAAGAAACCATTTCGCTGTAATTTCCAGCTATTGTTCACGGTTATTGGCAGTACATAAGCCTCTGGAGCATATCTAAACAAGGTAACTAAGCCTTTGCGATGAAATGTTTTTGGCTCGCCATTTTTACTTCGTGTGCCTTCAGGAAAAATAACACCGCTGTAATTATGTTGAACCAGATACTTACCAAATTTCATCATCTCTCCTATCGCTTGTTTAGGGTTTTTTCGATCGATTAAAATGGAGCCTCCGTGACGTAAATTATAGGAAATCGCAGGAATACCCTTTCCTAATTCTATTTTTGAAACGAACTTTGGGTGTAATTTGCGCAAGTACCAAATGATAGGTGGGATATCCCACATGCTCTGATGGTTAGAGACTATTATAATAGGGACATTTTTTGGGATGGCCTCAAGATATTCCATTTCGAAGCGTGTACCTAGTAAATTTAAACAGCGAAGGATGGTCCAATTGAAATAATCGACACTTTTTTTATGGGCTTGATATCCAAAAAGATTAAAACAAATTATCTCCGCAGCGTGAAAAACAACCAAGCTTAGACCAAAAGCCAAGTAGAATAAGACCGTAAAGGGGTAACTTAATAGATGTGAGATTTGCTTCATTGTTTATCAAAAGTAAAAAACCGCTTTCAATTTTAAATGAAAACGGTTTTCTTATTTCTTTAAAAATTACTCTTTAGCGGGAGTAAACTTGGAAAAAAGGCTTAACAATATTCGTCAAAGGCACCTTTTAAGTTTTCAGCAATCATATCCGCATTGCGACCTTCAATATGATGGCGCTCTAACATATGCACCAATTCACCATTTTTAAACAAGCCCATAGACGGGGAACTTGGAGGGAAAGGGATCATTTGTGCACGAGCAGCATCAACGGCGTCGCTGTCAACTCCTGCAAAAACAGTCACTAAGTTATCTGGTGTCTTAGTGTTCTGTAAAGACATACGAGCACCTGGGCGCGCATTTGCTGCGGCACAACCGCAAACTGAATTCACTACAACTAAGGTTGTTCCTTCTTTTTTAAGAGCATTATTTACATCATCTGCTGTATGTAACTCTGTGAAACCTATGTTTGTAAGGTCTTCACGCATTGGTTTTACTAATTCCGGTGGGTACATAATATTTTGTGTTTAATTTTCGTAACAATTTGGTGGCAAAGGTAACTAATTTGAAGGATTTTATTGGTACGTTAACTAAAATACAACATTTTAGAGTATGGTATAAAAGGCCAAAAAAACATGATCTCGATGATCTCATACTCTAATTTTATTCATAAAATCCTATCTTTGGTCGCAATTTAATATTTCAAACTTTACAGTTTATGGTTCGATGGATCGCAGCTATTATTGGTTATTATATTTTTAGATTTCCCGGAGCGATAGCTGGCTTTATTTTGGGGAGCATTTTTGAAAATATGACTAATAAAAAAGGAGGAGGACGTTCGTTTCAGGACGTTTTTCAACAAAATACAAGGGAAAGTGTAACCCCAGCCGATTTTGAACTCCATTTACTTTCTTTGGCTACCCTTGTAATTAAGGCAGATGGTAATGTGAGTCAGAGTGAGTTGGATTATGTACGACAATACTTTGTTCAATCTTACGGTAAAGAGCGCGCTAACGCAACATTTAAAGTTTTTAATGAGGTAATCAAAAAGAGAGAGATTTCTGCTGCAAGAATCTGTGAATTATTAAGATCAAGAACTCGTTACGAATCAAGATTGCAAATTCTTCATTTCCTATTCAGCATAGCTAATGCCGATGGTCATGTTTCTGAGGCCGAAACAAATGAAATCAATAGGATTTCGGGTTTCTTAGGGGTTCAATTTAGGGACTTTGAAAGTATAAAGGCAATGTTCTTTAAAAATCCCGATAGTGCCTATAAGATTCTTGAAATTGAAAATACGGCTACCGATGCCGAAGTAAAATCTGCATATCGAACTATGGCTAAAAAGTATCATCCGGACAAGCTACAACATATGGATGAGGCCTACCAAAAAGGTGCTGAAGATAAGTTTAGAAAGGTGCAAGAGGCCTATGAACAGTTGCAAAAGGAACGGGGGTTTTGATTGTTAAGTATTTTTCACATTACTTCTAATGTCCTCATATTATCATTGAGATTCAATTTGGTCTATTACCCTTTGCTAACAAAATTTTATTAAACTGTTCCGCATTTAAATACTGAAAATAGCGCGCTGTCGCTTCAAAGTTTTCATCTAAAAAAACCAAAGCAGGTAGGCTAAAAGGTTTGTTTTTTTGTTGAGCCATCAATAACGGAATTTGATGAACAGGATTTCGTTTTTTTATTCTTTCATTTATAAAAGTTTGCCTTCCAAAAATTATTGTGTCTTGGGTTTCTACATTCATTTTTATGGCGTAGTAATTCTTATTTAATTCTTTTACAACCTGAGGATCTGTAAAGACCTCTTTTTGCATTTTTAAACATGGGGAACACCAATCTGCATAAAAATCTATAAAAACTTTTTTAGGTTTTACTGCCAATGAATCCTCTAGTTGCTCAAAATTTAACCACTGTACCTGGGGTTCATTTTGAGCAAAACAAGCCTTACTTATATGAAGGGCAAGGATTATTAAGATTATACGAATATCCAATACTTTATAAAGAATTTATAATTAACCCTACAAATATACTGCGAGGTGCTGCAGGACCGTAT
>RCNB010002996.1_pt1 | contig 10167 bp, 7 predicted proteins | sample 2041321 | NCBI WGS metagenome assembly RCNB01 (sample SAMN09708232, study PRJNA481090) | Marine sediment metagenome, whole genome shotgun sequencing project.
TGAATTTACGCTATTAATTTACCCTCCTGCCCTCCTAAGGGGAAACCGGTCGGGCAGGTAAACCATGTTAGTTGTTTTATAGTCTAAAGATAATTGTAATCTTATTTCATTATACAATTTATTTGGATTTTTAGCTGTTCTTTTAGCATGGGCCAAATTTGTAAAGGTTTGCTCTGAGCCAAAGGGTTTATTTTGTTTATAATTTATTCATTTTTTAAAAGCCAAACTTTTAAATATTTCTCTATCAGGTAATCTAACGATTTGGAGGTGTTGGTAAATTCCACTGAACTTTCATTAACCATCGAACTACCTATTTGCTATATACATCTTAAGTTTACAAACTCTTAATTCTCGTTTAATCGATTTAATAAGTCTACTATTTTTTGCTTTTTTTTACCAATTCAATTCCTGTAATTCTAACAGTATTTATGTTTGTCAAGTTCGGAAATGTTAATTTTCTATTGGTCAATGAATACATCCAAATCAAATCTAAATAATTAAGGGAAATATTTAATTTTTCTAAAAATGAGGTTTCGTTTATAGTAAAACCTAACTTTTTTGCATTTCTTTCGCTTAAAAAATATGAACTTCCTCTGATAATAACGGAATCAGATAGTTTGTTTTCCTCAATTTGCTGTATTATTTTAGAAAGAGCATTCAAGTAAAAACTAAGCATTTTCTTTTTCCATTTTATACCTGGTTTTATTTTTGACATTTCCAAAAGATAATCAAACGATGTTCCGTTATGTAAGTTTAAAACTCGTTTATTATTTCCAAATGCAACTACCATTGGTGAGTAATACGTATAAAACTTTAAAAGTGTGAAAAGTGGGGTAATTAAAAATTGTATAATTGGAACCATAATAAAAATCAGAAGTATCCAAATTTTGGACTCGCTCACTTTTAGTATCCACCAATTCGATATTAAAACAAGTATCAAACCGAATAAAATTGAAACAACCCATTGATAAATTCTTAGAAGATTATTAAATCGTTTCATTTTTTTCAGCTTGCAGGTAACGGTTTAGGTATAAGTAATAGCTCACCCACAATAGTTAATATTATTTACTTGCCCGTCCGGTTTACCCGCAGGAGAAGGGCAGTCGGGATTTTTTCCATAAGGTCGTAACGTATTTTTCTAAAGAATCTTAATATTGATTAAAGTTTGGTCATACTGTTTGCTAACGATTCGAATATAGAGCGTTGGGCAGTTTGAAATACCAACCACGATACAGTAATATATTTTATTGTCCCTATGCTAAATCTATTATTATTCGCCCAATGACCTATATTTATTGTTAAAGAAAGTCTATTTTTTGTTATCACTCAAGTTGGGATGTCTTTTCAATTCCTTCTCCAAGGCAGTTTTAATTATTAATTCATTTTCTTGCAGTGAATCCGTATTTAATGGAGTCTTTTCTAACTTATCTTTGGCTAAATTGAAGAATCTTCCATCTTGATACAGTTTATAGTCAAGTGTTCTGACAAATTGATTTCTATATTGATTTACTTTCTTGCCCCATTGAGGATCATAGTGAACAAAAGCTGTTTCCCTTGCTTCATATTCTCTTCCCTTCAGTAAGGAATAAAAGCTTTTGCCATCAGATCCTACCTCTTTTTCCACTATATCAGCAAATGTTGGAAAAAAATCACTGAATTCGATTAAATCTTTATAAATAAATCCTTTCTTAATTTCTTTTGGCCAAGAAATTATTAGAGGGACATGAGTACCTGCATCAATAGTATTACCTTTTCCTCCTTGAACGTTGCCTTCAATAGTAGTAGAGCGTATAGTAGGATGTGTACCATTATCACCTGTGAAAATAATTATCGTATTATCGTCTATATTTAATTCTTCGAGTTTAGTTATTATTTCCCCTACAATTTTATCAGTATAAGCTACCATATCTTTAAAATAAGTAGTGTCATTCTTATTTCGAATATCATCGTTTATCCATTCTTTGGAATCAGGAGTGGGCACAAATGGATCGTGGACTAATACCATGGGGTAGTATACAAAAAAAGGCTTATCCTTATTTCTTTCTATAAATTCGATAATATATTCTGAAAATATATGCGGACCATAATCTTCATCATTTCTTTTAAGCATTTTTCCGTTTTGCTCAATTAAAGGATTCGCATATCTTCCCCCTTCACGTCCGGCTTTTGTTACTTGCCACAAACAGTATTCATCAAATCCAAATTGGTAGGGTTTGGTATTATCATCCCAATCCAGAATTTCATCTTTATGATAAGCTCCATTAAGTTGCCACTTTCCAGCAATACAGGTGGCATATCCTGCATCTTGCATCAAATTGCCAAAAGTGTATTGTTTCGTATCTAAATGGCCAAAATAATCATAATTACGATAGTTGTATAAACCTGTCATTATTTTAACCCTTGAAGGTGTGCAAAGAGGCTGTGAGATGCATTTTGAAAAACGGATTCCATTTGAAGCCAAATCGTCAATATTTGGCGTCTTATATGATATAGAACCATTAGCACCTAAGCACTCATATCCCATATCATCAGCCATAATAAGAATAATGTTTGGTTTGACATTTTTGCTATCTGATTGGCTGGAAAGCAAAAATGCATTAATAAAAACGATAATTACAAATAGCTGTTTTTTCATAAATATTGGTGTTAATCTAATGTTCGTTAAGGCAGTTGGTATATGGTTTGTTGCGTTGTTTAAGCACCTAATTAGAAATACAAACCGAACCTGCCGGCAGGCAGGCAGGTTACATACGGCTTAAGTTTGTCTTTCAGCTTATTTTGGCTAAAGTTAATTTATTTCTCAATCGTTGAAAAGGCTGTTCAACGAATAAATACATTATACTAGCCACAAGAAGTATTATTACTAATGAAACGATACCATTAAAAATTATAATTTGCCACTCTGATAATGAAGACGCTTTAAAATATTCGGCAGCTCTTGGAAAATACCAAAACATAAACATTTCATGAAATAAATAGGCAGAATAAGACACTTGAGCAATTGGATAAAAGAGTTTCATCGACAGAAAACGCTTTAATGGCATTATGATTATACTTTTTGAGTATACACAAGCTAGTATTATATACGCTACAGAATAGGAAAACAACTCTCTATGTAATATTTCATACCAAACACCTACTTTAGATGGAAATTGGTGAAATATTGAGTTTTCAACTTCTGTCCATTGGCCCAGTGATATACTTGAAATAATAACGAAAATAGTTAATGCTAAAATTATTATTGTGTTATTGATGAGTTTTTTATTTGTAAAAAAGTTAACCACAGAATTACTATAAAAAACATTTAAATAAGCTGCAATTATACCAGCAAGCAAACCTCCGTATCTTAAATGGGTCAAGACATAATAATTCCAAAACCAGTTCAACCAATTCTCATCAGGATAAGAACTTTTAAACGGAATAGAAAAGTTAAAAATATTTGTCGAATAGTGATAGGTTAGAGCTATTGGTATAATTGCCAAAATTGTAAAAAAAATGTATTTTCTTTTAAAAAGGGGCAATATAAATGCAATAAGAAAAGGTGCAATAATATAAAACTGCTCTTCAATTGCTAGTGACCATGTCCAGGGTAAATATGATCCTGTAGCATAGTTGTTTATGAACAATAAATTATACCACGAATCTTGCCAATTGTCAATCCCTGTGCCTTTTAGGAAATAAACTCCAATAAACATAGAAAACACATAGACTGGAATCAATCTAAAAAATCGACGTACATAGAACTTTTTGAAATTAATTTTAGAATTTTTCTCATACTCCTTAAACAGAATTGTACCAATTAAAAACCCACTGATTACAAAAAATAAATCTACCCCAAGATCACCTTTTGATATCCACGTTAAAAAAGAGTAGTCCAATGTTCCTTGTATTGTTTCTGGATATATGTTTAGTTGAAATAGCCAAACATGAAAAATAATTACCCATAAAATTGCAATGGCTCTTATACCATCTATTATTTTATAGTTCTGCTTTGGTCTATTAAAAAGGTTAGAAAGTGCATTTGAAATATTTTTCATTATGAAGGTTATTGGTTAATGAAGGCAAATGTTTATGTATATATTTTGTTGCGTTGTTTAAGCATCCCGTTTAGCAATTACAAGCCAAACCTGACGGCCGTCAGGCGGGTATTCCGCTATAAACTAATTGTATAAATTACCACTAACTTTCGGCTTAGCTCTAATTAAGCTATAAATTTTAACTGTTGTTAGCAACTGGCTATTTTCATATGAAATGCATTTTCATTCCTTCGTGTGACTGTATAAAACCCAAATTTTCATAAAATTCAATAGTTTTCGGTCTTTTTTTATCAGTCGTCAATTGGAGCAAATGCGCTTTCCTTTCTTTCGCTCTTTTAATTGCCCATTCAAACATTGTTTTTCCAAGACCAATACCTCTTTTGTCCTTTCTAATTCTTACTGCTTCAATTTGGGCTCTTATTCCTCCACGATAAGTCAGGTATTGAATAAAAGTCAATTGTAATGTTCCAATAATTTCAGAATTTTCATTTTCGACAACAATCAATTCTTGATTTTTATCAGAGCTTATTTTTTCGAATGCTAACAGATACTCATTTGGTAGAGGATTTTTAAATTTCTCTCTTTTTTTTCCAAGTTCATCGTCAGCAATCATTTCCACAATTGTTGAAATATCTTTTTCAGTTGCCTTTCTAAATTTCATATTTCACTTAATTTTTCCGCTTATTGCTCACGGTCTTGTATATGAAAAGTAGCGAATTTTTGTGCACTAACTTTTCAATTTAACACTGACCATATATTTATTAATCTCATTTCGGTAAAGCACTTAAACAGTTATTCTTTATATACTTTGTTATGTGTATTTTCAACCTTCTTTGTTATTCTTCGTTTATTATTCATCCAATGCTTCACCTCGCTATCATTAGCTTCTAGCTTAATAGCCTGATTTATTGCTTCTATAGCTTCATTATAAAGGTGTAGTTTCTCATATATGTCCATCTTCACACGAAAAACAAACCCCTTGGAGTATTCGTCCACATCCTTATGCTTTTTTAATGCTATTTCACACAATACCAAAGCATCCCTAAACCTATAATTCATAAAGTATAGTTGTTCAGCAGCATTTGCATACCGACTACCGTCATTCTCTTTTTCAGTCAAGAGAAATTCGTCGATGTAGTTCATTAAATCTTCATCAGTTGATGTCAATAGTTCAAAATCTATCTGAGTGTTTCCCCACGAAATGTAAATTTTGGCGTTGTTAGGAATCAAGTCAATATCAAATGTTAGAGTTTCATAATAGCGTTGTGTAGTTGATGGTGTAACAATAAAACGAGCAACATCGTTTTTACTATTATAATTGAAACTTCCATACAGAGTAGTGTCTGAATTCAATATTACAATCCACTCATTTGGATTTGGAATTGTGAAGATAGAGTACTTTCCAGCTTTAATTGATTGACCACCGAGAACTATAGGTGTGTTAAAACTTATTATTGTACAATGTCCAGCTCCAGTTCTCCAAACTTTATTCCAAGGAACTAACCCATCAAAAATTTTTCTGTCTCTGACTGAAGGACGTTCATATTCAATCTCAATACTGGTGTTTCCCACCATTTGAATTATTCTGCCTTTAGGACTTAGAGAAGGGTATTCAACTTGTCCAAACACTAAAGAAGTTCCTGTTAGCAATAGAATTACTCCAATTATAAATTTTAATCTCATGTTTAATTTAAATTTTCTGGTTACGCCTAACGGTCAAGTATAAGCGCAGTGTGGGGTTTTGGAGCGATTCACCGTTCAATTGTACAAAACTTTATTAGTAGCCAACATACTCAATTTTAGCCGTTCAGCCTGCATTACGCTTATACATTGTTAGCGGCTGGCTTTATCAAAGTATGGTCGTTTTTTTGGTCTTGCAAGCATATAGCCCTAGAGAGAATCGTTGCAGGAACTAACTCCAGCATTGTTATCATCCCCTTGTTTTTATGTTGATGAAACCTTGAATACGATTTATTTACTTTGGTTCCAAAATTAATTACGCTCCAAAAACTCTCTCACCGCCCGATCCACGGCTATAGGTTTCTCAACATAAAGCCCGTGGTTCATGTTTTCGAAACGGACCATTTCACTTCGGGGCAACAGTCGGTGCAATTCGTTGGAAATCACATAGAGATATGTGGGAGATAGCTCGCCTGCTATAAGGAGAGCGGGTAGGTCCAAAGTATGAATGGCTGGAGGATCTACTGGCGGAAAACCGTCGCTCATAGAGAACCTCCAAATTTCCAACAGGTTATATCCAGCCTTGTTTTACCTCCGATGGAACTTGTGCCAATGAAAAGTCATCGCCCAATACGCCCCTGAGAAAGTGTTCCAACTCCTGTCAGGCCTTCGTCCTTCTATAGAAACTTCCTTTGATCTAGGATCACTTAAAAGTACAAAAATTTCAGCATTAAAGCCGGGTTCAAGAGAGGAGGCCTAGCTGATAACTTCTAGGTCTTTCCTCATTGTTACTATTTTAATATCATAATCAATGCACTATCATAAGTATTACAATTACTATGCAATAGTGATTTCCGGTTCATTTGTATGCCCTAATTCGGTTCGGTTTCAACTCAAGTCGTTATCTTCTTGTAAATAGAAAGAAACCCAATCAAGTTATTTTTTGGCTTCAATCAAGTAATAGATTTGACCACCAATTATTCTACAATTATTTCATCGACAAAGACAAATACACCTGTCTGAGGCACTCTTTGATATTTTGTTTTTATCCGTAAATATTTACAATTTATTGTTTTAAATTTTAATTCAATAATTTGGTTTTGAATCTCTGAACTTGATTCTATAGGAATATTTCGATCTGTATTCCAAACTTTTACTGTTTCAAAATTTTCACCATCCTTAGAAACAGCAATTTCTAATCCTGCAGGGAAATAGATACCTGCCGCAGTTTCTTCAATACAACTATACCCTATTTTTGAAATGTCTATAGGTTGATCAAATTCCATTGTAGCCGTAAAATCAGTACTTAAGGTTCCGAGCCATTTACCATTCCCCCATTTGTCTCCTCCAAAATCAGTATCAACTAAAGTAAATCCTCCTTTTGCGCTATATTTACCTTCCGGCTTTGGATCAAGTATAACTTTTGCACCTCTAGCCTTGTGCAATATGGCTTCCTTAACCTCCGACATTCCCATTGCTTTTCCATCTTTAATCGCAATTGCTTTTATTGTTGCAGACTTATCTAAAAGAAAAGGCTCGGAGTATTTTACCGAAGTTGACATTGAAGGTTCTGAACCATCCACAGAATAATATATATCTGCTATCAATTCTGTTTCCAATGCAACGTTTAATTGTTTAGTTACAGGATTAATATCAAATATGATATCAGGACGAAATGCACTTGGTGCATAATTAATATTGAGTAGCTCGTAACGATTGATCATCTCATCCATTTTAATTCTAAAACGAGACCAATCTTTAGTCCCTTTTGCTTGCCAGGCAATTTCTGCTACTGCTGCCATTCTCGGGATAGTCATGTATTCCACATGTTTGGGGTCGGCCATATATTCGGTCCAAACATTGGCCTGCACTCCGAGTATCAGCTCTATAAATTCTTGTTCCAAGCCTTCAGGAATAGGCTCATAATCATATACTTTTCTTAAAGAAGAGAAGCCTCCAAAAGCCTTCGGCTCATGTTTGCTTAAACTCTGATAATGATCAAAATAGAGATGAGAACCAGTGGTTAAAACAACCGGGTGACCTTTCTTTACATTACTGCTGACTCCCTTTTCTCCACCCCAATACATAATGGTTGCCGATTCTGATAATTCACCTTCCAAAATCTCGTGCCACCCTATTAATTTACGACCATTTGTTTTTAAATATTTATCGAAATGATTAACAAAATGACTCTGCAACTCATTAGGGGTGTAAGCATTTTTTTTCATTAAACGCTGGCAGTTAACACACTTTGTCCAGTTTGATTTTCCAACTTCGTCACCGCCAATGTGAATATATTCGGATGGAAATAAATCCATGACCTCGTTTAAAACATCTTCTAACAATTGATAACTCTTGTCATTACTTGCACAATAAACACCACTATTATTCAATGGATTGTTTTCTGAGTCTTTGCAAATCAAATCAGGGTAGCACTCAAAAACAACTTCAGAATGCCCAGGTAATTCAATTTCAGGCAACACGGTAATATATCGCTCTTTTGCATAGGCTACGACCTCCTTAATTTCTTCTTGCGTATAATAACCTCCATATTTCTGGCGGTCGTCTCCCTCTTTCCAGGCTTCATAATCTTGCCATGGTCTTTTACCTTCCTTTACAACTCTCCACGCGCCAATATCAGTCAATTCTGGGTGGGATTTAATTTCAATACGCCAACCAATTCCATCCACCAAATGCCAATGAAAAACGTTGAGTTTATGCATGGCTAAATAATCGATGTACTTTTTAATAAAATCAAGGGGCATAAAATGCCGTGAAACGTCCAAATGCATTCCTCTCCATTGAAAACGAGGGCTGTCGGAAATCTGTAGAGAAGGGATCGCTATATCCTGAACCGATTGAATTTCTAATTCATTGGGTAATAATTGGCGAATGGTTTCAACGGCATAAAACAATCCTGCAGCATCTCTGGCCCTCACTGTAACCTCATCCTTTGAAATATCCAATAAATAACCCTCGGGTTTAATCGAGTCTAATTCGGAATCATAGATAAAGTTAAAATCACCCTTCCCAACTTTGACTTCTGTTCTTACAAAAATTGGAAGATCTATTTTTAATACCCGTCTTAATGAATTGGCCACAGCAAGCATAGAATCATCCTCAATTACGATTCTTGATTTTTTACTGAGAATAAAGGGTGCTTCCTGTCTTTCTACAATCGAATTTGGTTGTGGAATAATTTGAACCGGTTTAATCTTAATCTCAGGCTGACAACTAAGCAGTATTATCCCAATAAATCCTATAATCAAATGTATTTGTACTTTCCTCATCATATAATTCTTAAATATTTAACTCAAAACTCATTATCCTAAATACCTTGCATTGTGTTTCTAAAGAAATTAGTCACAAATAAAATGTGGTTTTTTTTCTTTAATAAATATATGAAAACTTAAAATACCTTATTGGTTATATGAGAATAGGTTTTATTATTAAACGAGTGGCGGATTTGTGACAGTAAATATGCGTCTACCTGCTTCAATCTATAAATTAGATGAATCAGCATATCCGCTAATTCAATTCTTTCCGCTGTTTGAAGTATTTTTAAAACGGCTTTTTCATCCTCATTTAATTCTACAGTTTTGGCAGTTTTCGCTTCAGGTTTCATTTGGAAAAGAATATATTGAACATCCTGTAGCCCTGATAAATATTGATCTTAACAGTAATTGAAAAAAAATTTATGACAATTACATGACCATAACTGTGATATAATCTGCTAAATTCCATTGATTCAGTATTATGACTTTCTTAAAAATATATCACTGATTAATGCATGATTTTTGAGTCTTAATATAATCAGTTAATATATGCTATGAATTGACCAATTAAATCTAGGTCATCAACATTTTCCCAAAATTATTTGTCAATCTTTCCATTACAGTTATTATCAATTCCATCCCGCTTTTCGGAAGCTTGCGGATTGATTTCCGGATTTGTATCATCACAATCATCACGGTTTGACACATATCCTTCTGGCGATGTGCATGCCTGAAAAGGTTTGGTTAGATCTCCAAATCCATCACCATCTTCATCCTTGTAAAATGTAACTACATCACAATCTCCAGCCTGGAGGGTCTGATCAACCGCTCTTAACAATGACATTTCATGGACAGTATCTTGAGAGATCTCCCAGAACATTACACCATTAAGTTTTTCTTTTGCCAGTTGTGTTTTATTAACAATTGTAGGAATCCCATTGAAGTATAAACTATCTACCTGATCCATATATGCATGTTCCGGGTTTCCTTTAATTATGTTTCTATAAGTTTTGGATCGGGCTGGATCCGAAAATTCCCATCCGTAAAAGGGCATGCCGAGCACAATTCGATCTGAAGATATTTTTCTTTCCTCAACCCAGAATTTTATGGCTTCCTCTGCATAGGAAAAGGGAGCATGTGGGCCGACATTATTAGGTCTCCATGGTCCGGTTTTA
>RCNB010002998.1_pt1 | contig 10166 bp, 7 predicted proteins | sample 2041321 | NCBI WGS metagenome assembly RCNB01 (sample SAMN09708232, study PRJNA481090) | Marine sediment metagenome, whole genome shotgun sequencing project.
CTGATCCATGAACAGAGAGACAATGGGAGTTGGGGGCCTTGGAAGGGCCATCCGGCACCTGGAGAATGTTTTATCACCGGAATTTGTTTGGCGGCACTTAGTCTATCCTATTTTATTTCTGGTGATAATAGAATCTTATCATGCTTAAGGAAAGGGATAAGATGGATTAAACGCTCTCAATTGGAAAATGGTTTATTCCCCACACATTATATAGAAGAGGGATCTGCATGGATATTATTTGGATGGAGCAAAGCCATTACTGCTTTAAGAGAAATTAATTAATGAAAATACTTTTAATTGGCAAATATCCTCCAATGCAGGGCGGAATATCCTCAAAAACTTATTGGTTGTTCAGGGAGCTGAAAAAACGGGGATTAAATTTCAGAATCATCACTGTAGAAACTACAGATTATTCGATAAAAGGATGTGACTCTAATAGGTCAATAACCACGGTTATAAAAACAAAAAAAACGCCCTGGCATATACCGGAATCGGAATTGCTTGGGGATCGTATCTTCTATAAGGCATTAAAGGCTGCCGAGGTATTTGAACCAGACCTTATTGAAACAAACTACCTTTGGCCCTTCTGTATGCCGGCGTCTCTGGTTGCAAATATCTTGGGCAAACCTTTGATGATAAGACACGCAGGAAGCGATATCCAAAAATTTGGTCACGATACAGAATTCATGGGTACCATGAAGGCCTATTTCGACAAAGCCGCTATAGTCATAACCAATCGCACAGTTAAAACATTAATTGAAAAGCTGTGCGATAATACCGGTAAAGTATGCTGTCTGCGAAGATATATTCCAAACCCTGAAATGTTTAGACCTGAACCTACAGAAAAAAATATCGACATTCTATTTGCTGGAAAGATCAATTACCACTGGAATCTTAAGGGGATAAATCTCCTGCTCGATCTCATAAGGAGCCGGAAACTAAAATCTTTATTTGTCATAGGCGGTAAATACAAAAACGAAATTGTGGAGCTGATCGCACAAACCGAAACCGGAAATTATATTGAAGTCAGGGATTTTGTGCCTCCTGAAATGATGCCGTCAATTTACAACTCATGCAAATTCGTCTGGTGTTGGGAGGAAAAAGGGGGTGTCGAAGATTTCTCAAATATAATATGGGAAGCCTTGTTTTGTGGCACTCCATGCATTGTTAATTCGGCAACAGTCGATCATGAATCAAACGAAGGTGTTCCAAAAGGGCTAAGACCGCTTATCTGTAAAACGATCCCTGAGCAATTGATGGATTATAGCTTTGTGCCGGATGCTGTGGTGGGTGATGGAATGGAACGAAAAAAAACCACACTTTATGAAGAATATATAGAAAGCAACGTTAAGCTGTACGAAAGCGTTGGTAAATCAATTCAATGAAACTGACTCATATTTTTACAAATGAAATAACGCCTGGCAGGATTTTTCGCATCCCGGAGCAGCCAGTTAATGTAATGCTGGATGTAACGAACTATTGCAATAACAGATGTCGTTTCTGTTATAATCCAGATAGCAAGTTCTACAAAAACGACACACCAAAATCTGATAAACTTAAAAAAATTGTCACTGTCCTCGGTGATACTGGTACAAAAGAAATTTTATATTTAGGGGGGGAACCCTTTTCGGGACATACTACAGAAAAGCTCCTTGAAATCGGTTCAAAATTCGGAATGCTCCAGAGGGCTGTCAGCAACGGAAGTTTTTTTAAAGATGTAGCTACATGTTTACGACTGAAAAAAAAAGGATTGGATGAAGTAGGAATTTCCTTTCATTCTTCATCATCGCATATTCACGATGAAATCGCCGGAAGGGAAGGGGCCTTTAAGGATGCAGTTACAGGGCTTGGGTATTGCATAAAAGCCGGTATAAGCACATTTGTCCAATATTCTCCTAATACCTTGAATTCGGCAAATGATATTTTGTTTCTTGCTGAGTTTCTGGATAAGCAGTTTCAGGGGAAAATCCGTTTTTTTGATGTTAATAGACTGCTTCCGCTTGGAATGGGAAAGACGGATAATAATATTTTTTTAAAAGGTGATCCGTGGTTTCATCTCCTAACAATGGCAACAAGGCTTGAAGAATTTGATTATGAGGTTCATGCTGAATTAACACCGTTTTGCTGGCTTAGTTCTATGGCGGAGGAGCATTCAGTTTCAAGCAAAACACTTGAGAAAATACACAAGCTCAATCGAGGATGCTTTATGTGGGTCGCCCAGTTGCCGCTGGATATTCATGGCAGGATAAAGTTTTGTCCGGCAGGTCCTGCTGTAGGTCCTTCGATCCTTGATGTTAAATGGCCTGCTTTCTGGAAAGAATGGGAAGAATTTAACGAGTATCGCTCATTTCTATGGAATAATAAATGTATCGACTTTAACTCACAAACGGCCTGTCAATATTTCTATAGATGCCTTGGGGGATGTAAATATTCCAAGGGCAATCATTATGAAACAGATCAGTATTCACAGGGGATCAGGTCAGCTGTATGCGCATGAACGTGAGGAATTATGAAAAAAAGGATAAAAAAAAACAATGTCATTATCCTGAAAGGGCCTCCGGGGGTCGGAAAGTCATTTACCGCAAGGAAACTGATTTCCAGGATTAACAAGACGAAAACGGCACGGATTTCCATTGACGAAGTGCTTCACTTTGATCAACGCAGAAATCTCACCAAGGATAAGCTCAAACTCGCAAAATTTCACACGGCAATTATGGTTCGAAGCTTTCTACGGGAAGGTTTTGATGTGGTTATTGAATATACCTTTGACATTCACGAACATCTTGAATTTCTGATTGACAAAATTAAACGAAGTCACACTGAAGAAATACCTGCCTCTGATGTTCGCATTTTTCACCTTACGGCCTCAATAGAGGAAGTTGCCAAGAGAAATCAAACTCGAAAGGACGGGACAGATCCATTACCTGCGGATACATTGAAAAAGCTCTATAAATTATGTGAAAGCACTTCCGGATTAGTTGAAGGTGAAATAATCATAGATACCGACAAATCTCCTGTGAAAAAAGCAGTTGAGTTCATAATGGAGACGGTCATATGATAATTGACCTTCATATGCATAGCCATTACAGCCCTGATGGGAGATATTCGATTCCCAAACTTCTTAATCTGTTTTCAGAGGGGGATATTGCAGGTTTAACCGATCATGAGACCATAGGTGGGTGGGCGGAGTTTGAGAAAGAAGCTAAAAATAGAGGAATTCAGCCCATTTTGGGGGTTGAATGGTTCACGAAAGATAATCATATAGTTAGTTACTTTCTTGACAATTCACATAGTGCCTTTCTTGATTTTATGAAAAGCAGGCGTAAAGTAGAATATGAATGTATGATTCAAATTTATCAAAAATTTAAAAAAATATATCCTAATATTCCAGACTATAATGCCCTAATAGAATCTATTCCTCATCCAGAAAATATACTTGGGGTTACAGCTTTAGCAAAAGCTATTGAAAAAGTATCGGGGAATACATTTAAAGACTCTGTTTCAGAAATAAGAAAAAAAAGGGGAATACTTCCATTAGATAAACAGCAGCAAGTATTTTCAGAAGGTGAAATAATAAAAATGATACAAGATTGGGGAGGCATGTCATTTCTTGCACACCCCTTCAAAAATCCCATCGAAAAGGGAGGAAGAACACAAGTTCAAGATGTTGAGGAGAGAATAATTAAATTATCGAAATTAGGGATAAATGGAGTAGAACTATCTGCAGACGGAAATAGTGAAACCGAATGGGAATATTTATTGTCAATAATTCATAATTTAGGATTATTGGTTAGTATTGGTTCAGATTATCATTACCCAGGAAAAGGTAAGTGCCCGGCTGAACTAAATAAAATAGACAAATCAATTTTGGACGAGGTATTGAAATGGGTGAAAGAATAGAGTCGATGAAAGATTTAAGGGCATTTGTCGCTCTGAAAGATGAAAAGAAAGATATTTCTGACTGCATAAATAAAATTATGAACACTTTATCTTTTCGGAAGCTTGCTGGAAAAACTCAAGTAATACTGTCTCTTTCCGGGCCAGATGTCAGAACTCGCCTAACCCATACTATAGAAGTTGCAAAAATAGCCAGAGACATTTGCCATAAGCTTGGCCTCAATGAAGACTTGGCGGAAGCAATAGCTCTTGCACATGATATTGGACATACTCCTTTCGGTCATGTCGGTGAAAGAACTCTAAAAGAAATATTATGTGGTTGTGATAGACTTAATGGTAAAATTCGCGATTTGGATTTCAATAATTCAGGCTTTAAACATAATCTTCAAGGTTTTAGAGTATTAGAAAATATTGAAATGATTCCAGATGTAAAAGACAACACATGGAATTATATACTTTGGGGAATAATAGTTCATTCTTCCCCTACATATGTCAAGAAACCGAATATAAGAATAGATAATGAAATATTCATTTCTTGTGAGCGTTGCGTGCAGGTATACAATTGCAATTTCAGCCCAGAAGATCAGGGATGTAAACGAAATGAGGGAATTAGAACCAATAAAAATGAAGATAATCAAGAGACGCTATGTAAACCCTGGTATTGTTCAGATATCCAAAAGTCAGACGTTTTGAAAAAAACAAATACATTTTGTTCTATCGGAGAAAGATGCTATTTAGCGCAACTATGGAAACATAAGAAAGATAATCCTAATTATGAGCGCTTTAAATATTTATTTGATCATCCCTTCCCAAATAGTTTTTATGCTGAGCATTTCAGCAAATTTTTCTTTTTGAAAAATGATTTTAAGGATTGTGTTTCAATAGAAGCACAAATAGTAAACAATGCTGATGAAATTGCACAGCGGCAGCAGGATTTGGAAGATGGGATTTCAACAAAATTATTGTTGCCAAAAGATGCTAAAATTCACGTGGAAGATATGCTTAAGGAGTTTAGGAATTATAAACATATCGAAAAAGAATGTATAGCAAAATTGGATGAGCTCAAAGAGGATGACGCCAATTTTTCAAACAAGCTTGGAAAAATATTGGTGGATTTTTATATACATCTCATTACTTTTAGTACGCTAAAAAATTTTGATAGTTTTTGTCAACCAGAAAAAGAAAGTGAAAATAACAAGATTAGCTATTATTGTTTATTAAAAATTCTAAATCAAATCCATGGCGCTGACGAAAAAGATTGGCTAATAAGAGAATTAGAAGATTTTGTGTCGATCGATAATGGTTATCAGAAAAAATTGAATGACAAACAAAAAGACTTTACCGAAATGTTTAAGAATCTTTTTGATGAAATAGATATCGACAAATTCTACCTGATTTTTCTTGTATATGACTTTTTAGAAAACGAGGTAAAGACTAAAACGGATTTAGAATTGGCATTCCATGTTTGGGGTAGCTGTAGGAAAATCTTAATCTCAAAAACTGGATATAGTGATAATCAATATGAAGATGAAGCTATTGAAAAAAAGGCTAGATTAATTTTAGATATTGACCGTGTTAGAAGTCACCTGAAAAAAAAGTTTCCTGAAAAATATAAAATATATCGTTATCATAAAAAGAATTCCCAAGCCGATACTCCATGGAAAAAACTGATAGATTTATCCCTTCTTACTTTTGATAAATTGGATTCATTTGTAAGTGGTCAGAATAGTAGTACGATTTTGACAGAAACAACTATCGAAAAACATTTAATAGAAGACAATAGAACGCCTTCCGATATTTATAAAAGATGGAAAAGCGTGCTTAAATTAGAGGCAAACCAAAAAATATCTAGCCTTGTGCGCTTCTTGCCAGAGAATGAAAACCAAAGCGAAGAGATGGAAAAGGCTTTGAATAATTTCGAATCAACGCAGGCTGGTATCATCTTAACGAGTGAAATTGTTGAGAAAAACGATGGAAAAGCAAGCTATATCCTTAAAAGGCTATTCAAGGCCTATATAACAAATAATCACCAACTCCCTGATTTATGCCTTAGAAATATACTTATCGATATGATGCTTAATAAAGAAAAGCTTAATAAAACAGCAGTTGAGACATTTGAAAAATTACTCAATGGTCTGAAAGCTTCTTTTCCAAGTAACGATAGTATTGAAGAGAAGATGCGTAGTATTGTAGAAAAATTTGAACTGTATTTTAGAGGAAATGGGGTAGACAATGATTTGGATGAGGCTATCCCAAAAGAAATCCAAGACCTTAGAAAGGAAGGCAAAAAACTAAAGGAATTCGTAGATGAACTTGATTTAGAAAAGTTGAGAACTGATATTAGCCATTTTAAAGAAAAAGTCGGAAAGTTCCGTAGATCTTTAGATAATCCTTTATTGAATGCGATTCCCTACTGGAAAAGCATCCTTACACGAGGTATCTGCGACTACATTGCGAGTATGACAGATCAAGAAGCTATAAATGAATATGAAAAGCTATATGCGGGCGTCATGGAGCTTGTCTGATGTGTGGAATCTGCGGGGTTTTTGGATCTGGCGGATCAACGCAGACCGAAACGATGCTCGCTGCCTTGGTACATAGAGGCCCAGATGGTGTCCGAACAAAATCATTCCCTTGGGGTTCTCTTGGCTTTTGCCGTCTTGATATTTATGGCCCTTCAGGCATCAACCAGCCCGCTTTTTCCGCAGACCAAAAAACTGCCCTCATCTTTAACGGTGAAATCTATAACTTCAAAGAACTATCCAAATCCCTTCCTAACCCGGATGAAATCCTCGATGAAGCAAGCCTGATTCTGGAGTTGTATCTAACATATGGAGACTCTTGCTTTAGCAGGCTCAAGGGAATGTTTGCCATTGCCATTTTGACTCCTCAGGAAATCATACTTGCAAGAGACCTTTTGGGGATTAAACCCTTAGTGTACTGTGTTCAAAAAGGGGCACTCTATTTTGCCTCAGAAATTAAAGCCCTGTTAAGAGTTTTGGAAAAAGGAATAGAAATTGACAGAGCTGCTCTTGCCGAAGCTTCAGTATTTGGTTTCATATTCGATATGGAAAAAACCATGTTCAAGGGCATCCGGCAGGTTCTACCTGGATCATATTTGAGTTTTAAAAAAAATAAGACTCAACTTGAAAAATTTTCCAATCTTAACGCCTCTTTTTATAGCGACGAGATCTGGAATCAGGAAGATACAGGGGAAAAGCTGGCGGATCTTTTGGATATGGCTTCAGGACTGTATCTCAAACATTCAAAGCATTCTCAGGCAATTTATCTTTCAGGTGGGATCGATTCAACACTGATGACACAGTTTTTACAGAAAAACAGCGAGGGAAAACTGGATACCTTTACCCTTTTTGATGACGGCAGCAGCGAAGATCGTCACTACGCAGAAAAGGTTGCACGAGAACTTGGCACAAATCACCAGGAATTCAAAACAAACGGGGAGGAATGCATAAGATTTCTCGACCATTACCTTTACCATTACGAGTCACTTGTTACCGATGGAATTTTCAATGTCCTTGGCAGCTTGGCTTTCCATATTTTGTCTCATAAAATCAGCAAAAGCAATAAGGTCGCATACTGTGGTGAAGGGGCGGACGAGCTTTTTGGAGGCTATTACTGGATGCACTCTCATCCGCTGGGCTTGGGAGACAGGCTTAGAGCAAGGTCGGCAGCGGTTAACAACGGCCGGACAGGAATTCACGAGTACATCATGGAAAAATTTCCGAATGATGATACAAAAGCATCGGATATGAGAAGAGAAATATTCGATTTTTTAATGGGACCCGGACTTACCAATTGCCACCTTTGGAGCGTTGACCGATCAAGCTCGGCATTCTCATTTGAGACCAGGCCGCTTTATCTCTTTGATGACATAAGAAAATGGGCATTATCGCTCTCAATCGAAAATAAGGTGTCGAATGATTTAAGGACCAAATTGATTTTGAAGGAATATGCCATATCAACCGGTAATCCTCTCTTGCATGAAGTTGCTGAGCGCAAAAAAATCGGTATGCCCTCTGCCCTCAGCGTCTCTTTAAATAAACTTATTTCCTATTCCGAAAAGGAATTTAAAAGCAATCAGGGAAAGAATGATTTGCCGCATAAGGAATTCGCCGCATTCCTGCATACAGATCTTGAAAAGCTCCTTTTTGACAAATTCTATCAACTTTTCGTGATTGATAGAGGTAAAGTGCCTCCCGATATGGAAGACATCACATAAATGGACTGGCGGCAGATTTTTGATAATGCAAAGTGGAATAGAGGCTAAGTCGATGCCGCTTTAAAAATATTTATGATTAATGCGGATGAGCTTGACAACAAATTGATTGAGCGCAGGCTCTGAGATAGCCAATTGCATTCAAGGGTGTATAATGGGAAGGGTTTGGATTTGCAATACGGATGTGGAGTCCGAATGGTTAACTCCTATGAACGCGGAAGTGCCCCAAAAGGGCATTCGGCAGGTTATTTTCAATTATTTTGAGGAAATTTTATTATCCAGCGTAGGTCCTTCCAGTTTCGCCATCTTGAGAAAAGAACCTGACTCTGAGTTTACTGATTATCTAAAGGATTTGGGGATTGAATTGCCGAACATCCTCGTGGCCGGAGAAAACTTTGCCAAACCATGGTTGCCAACATCGCAACTCGTTATTCAAAACCCGTCTTTGATAAAAACCCTTTCCAAACTAGTTTCTGATGGTAAGGCAAGCATTTTAGAAAGTTTCGGTGTTTCCAGAATAGTTGAGCAAATTGCCGAACTTTCAGGCCTATCTATTCCATCGGCGGGATCTGAGGCATCGAAATTCATCAGTCGCAAATCATTTTCTCGTATTATTAGTAAAAAATTGGGAATACATATCCCTAACGGAGAAATTTGCGACAGCGCTAAGGAAGTTATAGTGGCTGTTAAAGCAATACGGTCCAAAATCAGTGGATGTCCGGTGGTTGTAAAGCCGGAATTGGCCGCCGCCGGCCGTGGGCAACTAATTATCAAAAAAGAAGAAGGTATTAATCGAATAAACGATATTATAAGCGAAGAGTATATAGAATCGTACGGTACTCCGCTTATCGTTGAACGATGGCACTCTGATGCCAAAACGCTTTCCTATGAATTTCAAGTCGACAGTGATGAATATGGGTCCGAGAATATCACTCTTCGTAAGACACTAAAAGATGATAATAACAGGGACTGTGGATATTTCTATCCAGCCGATGTTAAAGACAAGGTGTTTAACGAGATTCAGGAGGCCGCAAACAGCCTTGCGATTGAGTTATTGGGGAAATATCGATACTATGGACCCGTTCGATGCGATGCTCTCCACCTTCCGGATGGACTTTTATTTCCTGTTCTTGAGCTAAACGCCCGCTACTCTTTCTTCCATTTTATTGATTTGTTGCATGCAAGGATAGCGCCTCAATGCATGGGTCTCTTTTGTTGGTTTTTTTTCCGATCCCCAGGACAGATTAAGTTCGCACAATTCATCGAAGATATAATTGGAAAGGATTTAATGTTCAAACCGGATAAACAAGAAGGCATTGTAGTGCCTATCTGGGGCACAGTCACTGCTGCTGAAAGCATAGTTGAAATGGGTGGAGATTTCCCATTGCGAAGGCTTTTTGTTTTAATTTTTTCAAAAACCAAACACAGGGCCTTTGCAATTGCCGATGAATTGCGAAGAAGACTGGTGGCTTACTATAATTGCGAAAAATTAGATCACTGAAATGAAACGAGACGCTATTGCCATATTGACATTAATACATGTCTGATATTTGATGTTTATGCACCCCAAGCACACTACACCATAATCAATCGGAGAAAGAGATTAAGGAGGTTAATCCTGTTAGGGAATACGTTGCCTTTTGGCAAAATTCACCAATTCGATACGTTTTATTTTGATTTACGGCTGGCGATACTTTACAACTACCTGTGTTTACTTGAAATTTAGATACAGTATGGCGGTATCTGAAAATCATTCCCTATCCATTTCTGACATATCTTTACATGAAATCCATTAAAACCAGTAGATATCAAACTCGAACTGTAAGTATCAAGTCGAGATTGTTTTTAAGATATCCATTTGTTACCTCAGAACTGGCATTCGTTGTGATATTGGGATTATCCCGTAAAAATCGGACTTGGCAAAACCTTTGATCGCTTCCAGTATCGACAGCTTAAATTCTATATCTTTGTACTTTTAGCCTTATACGGGGGTGATAGAAGAGCAGCACCTCCGATTTTGGGAAATGACAAC
>RCNB010010877.1_pt1 | contig 10166 bp, 8 predicted proteins | sample 2041321 | NCBI WGS metagenome assembly RCNB01 (sample SAMN09708232, study PRJNA481090) | Marine sediment metagenome, whole genome shotgun sequencing project.
TTATACTACAATGTTCACCAACTTATTCTTTACCACAATCACCTTCTTGATGGTCCGTCCTTGAAGACGGGCCACAATCCGTTCATCTGCGAGCGCAACATTTTCTATTTGTTTGCCATCAGTACCAGCTGCCACTTCGATTTTGCTTCGCACCTTACCGTTTACCTGAACAACGACGAGTATTTCGTCTGCCTTGATAGCCTCCTCCATGTAGGTAGGCCACGAGATCTCCAGGACACTTTCATTGTGGCCAAAACTCTCCCACAACTCATCAGCAAAATGCGGTGCAATAGGAGAAAGAAGGATCACCGCGGTCTCTACGGCAAACCGCATAACTTGTAAATCCTCGGGAGAAGAAAGTAAGTTTTCCTTTTTAGAGTGAATTGTATTTATCAACTCCATGACAGCACTTATAGCTGTATTGAAATGGAACCTAGCCTCAATGTCATTTGTCACACGCTTGATCGTCTGGTGGGTCTTTCTGTAGAGTGCCTTTGCATCTCCTGTAAGGGCCTTTCCACCATCGAAAGGTCGGACATCCCGCAACTCATCTAAACTATCTGTTATCAACCACCACACCCTGTTAAGAAACCGCCAAGCCCCCTCCACTCCTTGGTCACTCCAGTCTAAGTCCCTTTCCGGAGGGGCAGCGAAAAGGCAAAAGAGCCTTAGTGTGTCAGCGCCGTATTTCTCTATAAGTGCGTTGGGATCAACAACGTTCTTCTTCGACTTAGACATCTTCTCGATTCGGCCAATCTTAACCTGACTTCCACAGTACTTGCAGGCATTCCCCGCTTCACTCGTGATCACCTCATCAGAAAACAAAAAACCATGATCGGGGCATTTTACTGTCTCTTTGCAAACCATTCCCTGTGTTAAGAGACGCGTAAAGGGTTCTTTATAATCGACAAGTCCGAATTCCCTGAGAACACGTGTAAAATAACGTGAATACAGAAGGTGTAAGATTGCATGTTCAACACCGCCAATATACTGGTCCACAGGCATCCAATATTTTACCGCCTCCTTGTCAAACATCGCCTTGCCGTAACGTGGACTGCAATAACGTTCGAAATACCATGACGATTCCACAAAGGTATCCATGGTGTCTGTCTCGCGGCGCGCATCGGAACTGCCGCACTTGGGACATTTTGTCTTTACGAAGCTTTCCAACGAAGATAGTGGTGATCTTCCTGCCTCAAGCATTTGGGCATCTTCAGGAAGTACTACCGGTAGCTCATCTTCCGGAACTGCCACAACACCACACCTGTCACAATAAACAACAGGAATAGGTGCTCCCCAATACCTCTGACGGGAAATCCCCCAATCCCTGAGTCTGAAATTGACTGTCCTTTTCCCAAGCCCTTTTTCTTCCAGACAGTCTGCAATGTCGTCTAGGGCGTTTAAGTTTTGCAAACCATCAAACTGTCCTGACTGAACCAAGACCCCTTCTTCGACATAAGCCTCTGTCATAAATTGCGCCTCTAGCAAGTCCCCTTCAGGCTGAATCACTACAATAATCTCTAAGCCATACTTCTTGGCAAACTCAAAATCACGTTGGTCGTGGGCGGGTACGGCCATAACAGCGCCTGTACCATATTCCATCAATGCAAAGTTTGCCGTAAATATCGGCATCTCACGGCCCGTAAAGGGATTGATGCAATAGGCCCCGACAAAGATCCCTTCTTTTTCATAATCATCAGAAGTTCTCTTTATCTTGTCTTCATGGCGCATTCGCTCCACAAAGGCGTTCACCTGTCCTTCCTGCTCCGTTCCAGCAGAAAGCCTTCCCACCAGTGGATGTTCAGGAGCCATAACCATGAAGGTAGCGCCAAATACCGTATCCTGACGTGTAGTAAACACGGCGATGTGGCCATCACCATCCTTTAATGGAAAACGAATCTCTGCTCCTACGCTCTTACCGATCCAGTTCTTCTGCATGGTCACTACTTTGTCAGGCCACCCTGGCAGACGATCGCAATAGGCTAACAAGTCTTCAGCAAAATCGGAAATACGTAGAAACCACTGGTCCAGATCCCTTTGAATTACCACCTCACCACAACGCCAGCAGCATCCTCCTTCAACCTGCTCATTTGCCAGTACTGTCTGGCAGGTTTTACACCAGTTTACGGAAGATTTTTTCCTGTAAACCATGTCCTTTTCAAGCATCTTTACAAAAAGCCATTGCTCCCACCGATAATATTGCCGATGACATGTGGAAAGCTCTCTATCCCAATCATAGCTAAACCCGAGGCGCTTGAGTTGTAATCGCATATTATCAATGTTCTTATACGTCCACTTTGCAGGATGGACATTGTTGGCAATAGCCGCGTTTTCCGCCGGCATCCCAAAGGCATCCCATCCCATAGGGTGCAAGACATTGTACCCGCGCATGCGCTTATATCTGGCCACCACATCTCCGATTGTGTAATTACGAACATGTCCCATGTGGATATTGCCTGATGGATAGGGAAACATCTCCAAGAGATAGTATTTTTCCTTTTCGGGGTCTTCATTTACCTGAAACAGCCCCTTGTCTTTCCAAATTCTCTGCCATTTCAGTTCTATCGGCTCTGGATTGTATTTGTCCTGCATAACCAATCTCTCCACACTCTAACGTATATTATACGTGTCTCAGCGCTTACGTATGCCACAATATAGTTAAAAGGGCAAATGAAGTTGCCCCTACTAGCCTAAATCTTGACTTTCCTAAAGTCAAAGACCGGGCCATCGATACAAACATGAAAATAACCACCCTCATCTGCAGCCCTTTTGACAGCACATCCCAGACAGACCCCAAAACCACAGGCCATTTCCGCCTCCAGAGAAACCTGACACGGGATGTCGTAGGCACCCGCTATTACGCCAACAGCCTTCATCATAGCCTGAGGACCACAGGCATAAATAATGTCTGGCCTTTCGCCGGCCTCAAGGGATGTCTCGACAGCAGATGTCACCAGCCCTGCTTCACCGACACTGGCATCTTCCGTAGAGACATGAATCTTAATCCCCAGTGACTGAAACTCTTTCTCACACAGGATGTCCGAAGAAGAGCTACCCCCAAGAAACACAGTCTGGGTTACACCCTGGTATTTGCTAAGATGAAAAGCAAGGTAGTAAAGAGCAGCCACCCCTACCCCGCCTGCCACAAGGAACACACAATTGGCCTGTTCAAGACAGGGAAAGCCATTTCCAAGTGGGCCTAGCACATCCATGTCAGCCCCGGCCTTCATTTCAGACATCGCTTTGGTACCCTGCCCCACTACCTTGTAGAGGAGTTCAATGCCCAGCGTTTTATCCTCTTCAACAACCAATCTGTGAACTGAAAAGGGCCTGCGAAGCAAGGGGATGGATGCATGAGAAGGCCTTATCATGACAAACTGACCCGGCTTGACGACTCGCGCCAGTTCCGGAAAGGCAAGCCCTAACCTATAATAAACGGGGCCAAGCTCAATGTTATAGAGAATGGACACCTTTTTCTGAAATAATCCCATAAGCGCTTCTTTGACAGCACTAAGAAATGACAGACTCGTAAAAAGCTTTTGTGAGCGACACTGTCATTGCCTACTACAGTGAATCCGCACAATCTTTCTAATAATCGCGCTGGTCGAGGCGCCCTCTGTTAAGGGGATGCGCACAACCCGCCCACCTGCCGCCTCCACAACATCTCTTCCGATAATGGCGTCTTCTTTCCAGTCCGCTCCCTTAACGAGGACGTCAGGCGTTACAAGTTCAATGGTTGCCAGTGGGTCTAATTCGTCAAAGATTGTCACATAGTCGACACATTCCAGAGACGCCAGGACCTCAGCACGTTCGTCTTGAGAGACTATAGGGCGGCCCGGCCCTTTAATCCGGGCCATAGACCGATCAGAGTTGACAGCTATTAAGAGCACATCCGCCTGGTCTTTGGCGGCCCTTAAATACCTCACATGACCTATGTGAAGGAGGTCAAAACAACCATTGGTAAAGACGATCTTCTTTCCCGCCTCTTTGATAGAACGGGCTTTTTCCCTCAACCCTTTACGATCCAGTATCTTCTCATTCATACGCCTCTAGCACCCGTTGCTCCAAACATGGAATCTGTTTTCTGGTCTGCTCCAGTACACTCAGATCTATAGTGGCTGAAATCGTGGCTGAACGCCTAGCGGCCCTTGCCAATACTTCGCCGTAAGGAGAAACAACCCGCGAATGACCCGCATAGATCAGTTCATCATCTTTGCCACTCCGGTTGGCGCCAAGAACAAAGACCTGGTTTTCAACAGCTCTGGCCTTTAAGAGCACATCCCAGTGAGAAACCCGTACAGCCGGCCATTGAGCCACGACAGCAATTATTTCAGCCCCTTTTAAAGCAAGCACCCGGCACAACTCCGGGAACCTCAAGTCATAGCATATCATAAGGCCTATCCTGCCTAAGGATGTATTCGCTACAACTGCATTTCTCCCCGACTTGAAATACTTGTCCTCACTAGTCGGTGTAAAAAGGTGCACTTTGCGGTATTCCGCACAGACAGCACCCCGATCGACGACATAAGCAGTGTTATAGATCCCGTCCACCCTCTTTTCAGGCAAAGAACCTATGATCGTAAGTTGCCTCTTTTTTGTTAGCCCCATCAACTCTTCAAGAATCTCAGGTGTCGTCTCGGAAAGCTCCTCAAGGCTATCATTTACAAAACCAGTGGACCACATCTCAGGAAGCAAGACAAGCTGAACTCCCTTTCTTGCAAGAGATGTAATAAGTCTTTTTGCCACAGCAAGATTATGGTCTATCTCACCTAGACAAACATCAAATTGTACGATACCCGATTTTACCGCCGGATGCCTCCCCATTCTTCTACACCGCCCTTGCCAGCGTCAACACATCTACCCACTCAGCTCCAGCCTTCATTAAAACCCGAGCACACTCATTTACGGTAGAACCCGTTGTGTATACGTCATCTACCAAAAGGATCTTCTTTCCTCTTATTCGCTCGGGGAAAAGGCGTTCCTAATGTTTCTCTTACGCTCCTTACGTGACAGCACGGTTTGGGGCTGGGTCCATCGGCTGCGGGATAACGCCAGACCGTCAAATGGAATCTGATCCTGCCTTGCCCATTTCGTGATCAAAAGATGTGCCTGATTGAACCCTCTTTCGCGCAAACGCTTTATGTGCAAGGGCACAGGGATAAGAAGATCTACGTTATCCCTGCCCCAGAAGTGATAAAACGTGTCTCTTAAAAGGGCGACTAAAGGCGTTGAAACAACGGCCTTCTTTCCATACTTGAACACGTGAATAGCCTCCATAAGGCTGCCATCATACACACCAAAGGCCCTGGCCTTCCTGAAATATCTTTTTTCTGTAAGGCATTCCCAGCACGTGTGATTATCGCCTTCTTTCGAAACAAAAGGAATACCACACTCCAAGCAAAAGGGAGAGCAAATTGGAACAAGATTACTCCTGCATAATTCACAAAAGAACGATGCAGTGATCCGCGATAGTGAGTCAAGTAGCTGTTGTTCACTGACTAACTGCAACCCGTCTAAGCTCCTACAAATAACACACTTCGGCGGAAAAATGGTGTCTAGAAAAGCATGTAGTAAAGATCTAATCATCGGCCAGGAGCATTAGTCAGTTGCCAGTTTACAGTTATCAGTTGTCAGTCGCGTGCCAGGCACTATTTTAAACTAAACGTTCTACCAACGCTTCTCCGAATTCAGAACATTTGAGTTCGCGGCTTTCCTGCATCTGACGGGCAAGATCATAGGTCACAAGTCCTTCTGATATGGTCTTTTCGACCGCATGCTCAATAGCATAGGCCGCCTCTTGCCAGCCCAGGTGTTCAAGCATCATAACCCCTGATAATATTAATGACAAAGGGTTTGCTTTGTCCTTCCCGGCATATTTGGGTGCAGTACCGTGAGTGGCTTCAAAAACAGAACAACCGTCCCCCATATTGGCTCCAGGAGCCATGCCAAGCCCACCTACTTGGGCAGCTAAGGCGTCTGAAAGATAATCACCATTAAGATTAGGGGTGGCAATCACATGGTACAACTCGGGCCTTAGAAGTATCTGTTGAAACATCATGTCGGCAATTCTGTCTTTAATCACTATTTTCCCGGGCGGCACCGCCACGCCCGGCCCTTCACCCAGGTCTGATTCAAAGACAATGCGGTCTTTAAACACCTCCCGTGCCACTTTATAGCCCCATCTCATAAAGGCGCCTTCCGTGTACTTCATGATATTTCCCTTGTGTACCAGGGTAACACTGGGCAAATCATGATCCACGGCATACTGAATGGCCCTTGCCACCAATCGGCGGGACGCAATTTCACTCATCGGCTTAACCCCGATGGCCGAAGCCTTTCTTACATCCACTTTCATACGATCATTAAAAAAGTCAATCACGGCCTCCGCCTCATCGCTTCCAGCCTCCCACTCAATGCCGGCATAAACATCTTCCGTGTTTTCCCGAAACACTACCATATTCACCTTTTCGGGATACTTCATGGGGCTAGGCACTCCCTTGATATATCGTACCGGCCTGATACAAGCATAAAGGTCTAGCTTTTGCCTTAACGCCACATTTACACTGCGAATCCCCTTTCCAACCGGTGTCGTCAATGGGCCCTTAATGGCAACCACATGATCCTTGATTGCCTGAAGGGTTTCTTCCGGCAAAGGATTCCCGGTCTTACTCGATGCCTTTTCGCCTGCCAATATCTCCTTCCACTCGATCTTGCGCTGATCCACATATGCCATACGAACAGCTTCGTCCAAGACCAAACGGGAGGCCGCCCAGATATCAGGACCTATACCATCTCCTTCGATAAATGGAATGACAGGGATGTTTGGAACCACAAGAGTGCCATTTGCCTTTATGGTGATCCGATCTGTTTCAGTTTGGTGTTCTTTTTTGCCTTCCATTTGTTCTTCCTCTAACCGGCCAACTTTTTAAGATAGATCTGAATGATCGATATTGCCGCCGGCGTAATACCTGAAACCCTTGATGCCTGTCCAAGAGAAACGGGTCGTATCGTTGAAAGCTTTTCTTTCACTTCATTTGAAAGGCCCGGAACCAAATGATAGTCAAATTCATCGGGAATCTTAGCTTTTTCAAAGCCCTTTAAGCGTTCAACCTGTTCCTCTTGCCGACGAATATACCCGTCGTACTTGACAAGGATACTGACTTGCTCAGTAACTTTGCCGTCAAAAGAAAGGATACGCTCGTCAAGTTTGGCAAGCTTTTCAAAGGATGCCTCCGGCCTTTTCAAGATGTCTTTTAGTGTTACCGGTTGATTAATAGTCCCTACACCCAGTGCTTTCAGGGTCTGATTTACTTCAGAACTAGGATTGAGGCGAAACCCGGAAAGGATGGCCAGAAGCCTTTCTATAGCCTCACGCTTTTTGGTGAACTTATCGTAAAGCTCATCAGATACAAGACCGATCTCGTGGCCAAGTTCGCGAAGTCGCAAGTCTGCATTATCTTCCCTGAGCAAGAGGCGATACTCCGCCCTGGAAGTAAACATGCGATAGGGATCCTTTGTTCCCTTGGTCACCAAGTCATCAATCATGACACCTATATAGGCTTGATCACGCCCGAGGATTATCGGCAACTCCCCTTTTACATAACATACACTATTGATCCCGGCCATAATCCCCTGGCCTGCCGCTTCTTCATAACCTGATGTGCCGTTGATCTGACCCGCCAGGAACAATCCATTAATAGCCTTACATTCTAAGCTCGGTTTCAACTGCACAGGATCGACATAATCATATTCAATGGCATAGCCGGGACGGACAATTTCGACATTTTCCAGGCCCTCGATAGAATGAAGCATTCTAAGCTGAATATCCACAGGCAGGCTGGTAGGAACACCGTTCGGGTAAATCTCCGTCGTTCCCAGCCCCATAGGTTCAAGAAAGATCTGATGTCTGTCTTTTTCAGGAAACCGAACTACCTTGTCTTCAATAGAGGGACAATATCGGGCCCCGGTACCCGTAATAACCCCGGCAAAAAGTGGTGAACGATCCAGTCCGGTCTTAATAACCTCGTGGGCTTTCTTGTTTGTGTAGGTTATATGACAAGGTACCTGCCTTTGGACAATTGCATCAGTTTCAAGAGAAAATGGGACCGGGAAATCATCGCCATATTGGGGAGTAAGTCTGGAAAAGTCGATTGTGCGACCATCCAGACGAGGGGTTGTCCCGGTCTTGAGGCGGCCAAGCTTTAGACCCAGTTCCTTTAAGTGATCGGAAAGTCTATTTGAGGGAGGATCTCCCATTCGACCTGCCGGAAAATTCTTTAATCCAATGTGAATCAACCCATGTAGGAAAGTCCCTGTCGTCAAGATGACAGCCTTTCCGAAAAAACTCTCTTGGATACTCGTTGTAATCCCTTTGATTGTATCATCTTCAACGATTAAGGTATCAACCACGCCTTGTTTTACGTCCAGGTTGTCCTGTTGTTCCATAATACCCTTCATGCGAAGGCGATACTTTTCCTTGTCTGCCTGGGCCCTGGAAGACTGTACAGCAGGTCCTTTCTTTGTATTCAGCCGTCGAAACTGGATACCGGTGGCGTCTATATTCTTGGCCATCTCCCCGCCGAGAGCATCGATCTCATGGACTAAATGCCCCTTGGCAAGACCGCCTACCGCAGGGTTACAGGACATCTCTCCAATGTGATCGACATTGATAGTCATCATCAAGGTTGAGTGACCCAATCGCGCAGGAGCCAAAGCAGCCTCGCAACCAGCATGCCCGGCCCCTACTACAATTACGTCATATGTCTTAGGATATGCATTCATTTTTTAAGAATAAGCCATATTGAAAGAAGTGGTCAAGTCCTAAAGATCCAACGGGCTCTTGACCCCAAGTACGCTCTTCTGCGCCACATGGGTATAGATCATCGTGGTTTGAACATTGGCATGTCCCAAAAGCTCCTGTATGGTGCGGATGTCATAGCCTTTTTCCAGCAGGTGGGTGGCGAAGCTGTGACGAAGTGTATGAACGGACACCTGTTTTGAAATACCAGTTGCCCTGGCAGCCCGCCTTACTCCTCTTTGCAGTGTGCTCGGATGTATGTGATGGCGTCTTACCACTTTTGACCGCTGGTCAACAGAAAGGGTTTTTGACGGAAAAACCCAATGCCAGGCCCATTCCTTGCCTGCATTCGGGTATTTCCTTTCCAAAGCCCCAGGCAAATAGACGCCGGCCACTTCTTCCTTCCGGTCCTTTTTATATAATTCTCTTACCGTTTCCATATGAACCCGCAAATCGTTCTTTAGGCTCTCCGGCAAAACAGTCAACCGGTCCTTGTCACCTTTGCCGGCCCTGACAATGAGGCTGGCTCGTTCAAAATCGATGTCTTTTACCCGCAAACTGATGCATTCTTTCACCCCAAGGCCACATCCGTAAGCGAGTTGGGCCATGAGAAGACACTGTCCATCAAGGTTATCAAAGAGTCGCAGAATTTCCTGGCGGGTTAAGACAACAGGAAGCCTGCGCCTGTGATGAGCCCGGAGTGTTCCAGCCAAATCCCCGATTTCCCGGTTCAGCACATGGCGGAAGAAAAAGAGGATTGCATTGAAAGCCTGGTTTTGGGTTGAGGGGGCCACATGCCGCTCAACAGCTAGGTAGCTCAGAAAATCCTTGACGTGGGAGCCTTTAAGGGAATCAGAGGCCTTGCCTCCTACAAACCCATAGAATGACCGGAGCCAACTGAGATAAGATTTCTCCGTGGCAAGGGACCGGTGTTTAAGGCGAAGCATCCGAACCATTTCATCTGCCACCTCTTTCCAAGCTGCATCCATGTGCACGGACTTCTTTGACGGCTGTCGCAATCTCTTCCCGCAAAAGAACAAGAACAGATCTATAGCCTCCTTTGCCTGCTTGACCTGCCACTCCTCCCGGCTTTTGGAAAGACTCCTAAGATAGACTTCTATCTCATCTGTGGAGATTTCCGCCATAGGCCCTTTGTTATGAAAGGCAAAGAGTCCGGAAACCCAGGAGAGATAGAACTTCCGCCGTTTTTCCGGAATGGAAAGCTCTGATCTCAAGTATGATTCAAATTTATCCATGATCAATAAATAACATATTGTATCTTTTATCGTGATGCTACATAATACATTATATAATCACATATTCAAGCGTATTTTAATCCACTGAAAACGTTCTTCCTCAGGAATCTCAT
>RCNB010003955.1_pt1 | contig 10165 bp, 7 predicted proteins | sample 2041321 | NCBI WGS metagenome assembly RCNB01 (sample SAMN09708232, study PRJNA481090) | Marine sediment metagenome, whole genome shotgun sequencing project.
TCAAGATAAACTTCGTTGATAAGTTACTAAGAAGTACAAATCCTATCATAAAGCCTTCTTGAAAATTTTAATGAAATATCCAGGTGAAATGGCTACAGGAAGTGTAGCCATAAGCTACTCCTGTCTATCCATTTGATTTTAATATATTTTCTTATCAATTTTGCCTTCAAACCTTTCCGTGATGTAGCCAAAGTTTTCACTCTCCCCTTTTCTTTTTAAAAGACGATTTGAATATCCTCTTTTTGAAATTTTAAAAAATTGAATGATTCCAATAGGTAAAATTTTTTAGCGGGAACTCTATTAATCTTTGGCATTTTCATTGCAATTAAATTGAGCACCTGAACCTTGCAAGTTTGGGAAAGCGGTGGCGTTTAGTTTCAATTCCAAAAGGCTATTGCCGCGCCATAAAAAGGGGGACTTTAAATGAAACACAATACATCTAATAGGAAAGAGAAAAAGGCGGATAGGCCATCCAAAAGATTACGCTCAAAAAATCTCATTAGCATAGATCAGCCCTTTGATTATGAAGAAGTGGCGATGGTAACCGGCCCTGAATACATTCAACTTATGAACCGTGACGGCATGGTCTTCAACCCTTATGAAAAAGTAAAGAAGAATATTCCGGGTTTTTATTTGCCTGAGGACAAATGTGTCTGGATGAGGGCCGGAGTCATTAATTTGCGGCTCTGTGATTATGACTATGATTGTTATCATTGCCCGTTCGATGAAGCCATGTCCAACGCTATGGGCGATAAGGCCGCTCCAAAGAAAAAGGAAAGGTCCTCGAACTGGGCGAAACACGTTAAAACAAGATATCAGATTACATCAACGCCGTGCATCCACTTTTTGTCCGGCCGCATCGCGTCGCCGGAGGAATGTTCCGGTGATTACATGTGCCATCATTGTACCGTCCATGAGTTGCTGGACAAAGAAAGCCGAGTGGTAACCACCGATAAACCGGAACACAAAAACGTATCAGGGTATAAAATGGTTGAAGATTATTTTTATCACTTCGGGCATTCATGGGTAAACATAGAGAAATTTCGGCGTGTCAGGATCGGGATAGACGATTTTATTTCAAAAATTTTAGGCCCGGCAGATGAGATAAATCTTCCGCCGGTTGGAACAGTGATGAAACAAGGCGAAATCGGTTGTATCCTGACTCGAAATGACAAAAAGGCGCCCGTGCAATCTCCCATGTCCGGAACTGTTTATGCTGTGAATGGTAAAGTGAAAAAAAATCCTGAACTCGCCCATGATGATTCTTTTTCTGAAGGATGGTTATACATGCTGGATGCTGAAAATCTCAAGCCGGAACTGGCAGGGCTCTATTCCGGAAGGGAATGCTTTCAATGGATGGAAAAGGAGAGTCAAAATCTTTATGAACTCATGGGCCCCAGATATAAGCAACTGGCTGCTACAGGGGGGGAACCGATTGACGATATCTATGGGCATTTTCCTGAGATGAATTGGGACCGGCTGGTAAGGACTTTTCTTCATATGGCAGAAAATCGCTAAATCATTATCGAATTCGCAACATATTCGATTCACATACAAAGGTTGAACAAAAGGAGACCGTGAAAGGAGACACTCTGATATGCAAAATAACGTATATGAATTTAAGCGGAAAAAAGCGAATAGTAAAAATAAGGGGGTGGATTCAAAAAGATGCATCGCCCCTGATCAACCTTTTGATTACGATGAGGTGATTGCGATAACCGGCCCGGAATATGCTCTCCACTCGAACCGAAATGGAATCGCTGTGCTCCCTTATGAGGAACTCAAAAGAAATTTCTCCGGTATGCTTTTAAAAACCGTTGAAAAGCCAACGTACACGAATGTGTCGGGGTTTAAAATTGCTGATAATTATTATCACCATATCGGCCATTCATGGGTCCAATTACTGCATGATGGATGGGTCAAAATCGGAATCGATGATTTCGTTGCCAGGCTTTTCGGACCGTCGGATACGATACGTCTACCTGCTGTCGGAGAATTTTTGATGCAAGGCGAAGCGGGATGGGAGCTGAATCGCAATGATCAAAGGGCTCCCATGGCGTCTCCTGTGTCCGGAATCGTGTTTTCCGTAAATGATAGAATAAAAACGCAACCCAGGATCGCACATGACGATCCCTACGAAGAAGGCTGGTTGTTCCTTTTAAATCCTGTCAGCCTTAAGGTCAATATGAAGGAGCTTTATCAGGAGAAAGAAAGCGCCCAATGGATCGAAATGGAAAACCGGAAACTCTTAAAGCTAATGGGTCCCGAATACGAACGGCTTGCAGCCACCGGCGGTGAGCTGATCGACGATATCTACGGAAATTTTCCTGAAATTAAATGGAATCGTCTGGTGAAGACGTTCCTTCATACAACATAACCTGTGGAAACATCTCAATGGAAGCGAAGCTCACTAACTTGAATTTTAACTTGCTAAATTAAATGAGGTGCAAAAATGTCGGATGATAAAATTAAAGTCGGCGCAGTAATGGTGGTCGGTGGTGGAATCAGCGGCATGCAGTCAGCATTGGATTTGGCCAATACAGGTTTTAAGGTTCACCTTGTCGAAAACAGCCCTGCCATCGGCGGTGTCATGTCACAGCTCGACAAGACCTTTCCAACCAATGATTGCGCCATGTGAATCATCTCGCCCAAACTGGTCGAGGTCGGCCGGCATCACAACATCGAACTTCACACGCTTTCAAATGTTGAAGGCATTGACGGAGAAAATGGAAACTTTCAGGTAAATTTGCGCAAAACCCCCCGTTTTGTTGACACTGACATATGCACTGCCTGCGGTGATTGTACAAATGTCTGCCCGGTTACAAGGCCCAGTGAATATGATACACAGTTGGTAGACCGTAAGGCCATCTACATGCCATACGCCCAGGCGATTCCCGGCGCATTTGCCATAGAGAAACTGGATACGGCACCATGCAGATTGGCATGCCCGGCTCAAATAAATATTCAAGGGTATGTGCAGATGGTCAAGGAAGGAAAATATAAGGAAGCCGTGGAGATCATCATGCAAAGCGTCCCCTTTCCCGGGGTTCTCGGCCGCATTTGCACCCATCGATGTGAAAAAAGTTGTCGTCGTCTTGAGGTGGATGAACCGGTTTCTATAATGGAGCTCAAGAGAATCGCCGCTGATCATGTAGACCTGAGCAAGATTCCGCTACCTGAAATAAGGCCCCGTGATGAGAAGATGGCCATCATCGGCTCCGGCCCGGCAGGTCTTACCGCTGCATATTTTCTGGCCCTTGACGGATATAAAGTCAATGTCTACGAGGCCATGCCGGAAACCGGCGGGATGCTGCGTTATGGCATTCCCGAACACCGACTTCCGCGCTCTGTATTGGATGCAGAGATTGACAACCTCAAACGATACGGCATAGAGATCCATACCGATACCGTAATTGGTAGAGACCTGACCATTGCCCAACTCTTAGAACATGGCGCCGGCGCTGTGTTTCTGTCCATCGGCGCTTGGAAGGGCCTGAAACTCAGAATTCCCGGAGAGGAGAATACCCGAGGTGTTGCCGATGTTATCTCTTTTTTACGTGAGGTTAATTTGGGAAACCTTAAGCGTCTGGATGGAAAGATGGTGGTTATCGGCGGCGGGCATTCCGCTCTCGATGCCGCTCAAACCGCGCTGAGGCTCGGTGCCGATGAGGTGCATATCCTCTACCGTCGATCCAGGCTGGAAATGCTTGCTGAACCCGAAGAAGTTGAAGACGCCGAAAAAGAAGGGGTTAATATCCACTTTCTAACGGCACCTCTAGCGATTACAAGCGAAAATGAAAAGGTTATCGGCATTGAATGCATCCGTACCCGGTTGACGGAAGCAGACGCCTCCGGAAGGCGAAAACCGGTTCCCATTGAAGGTTCGGAATTTTTCATCGAGGCCGACCATATCATTCCGGCCATCGGACAGGACCCCGAATTCAAAGATCTATCCGAAATTGAGGGACTAAAAGTGTCCAAGTGGAACCTTTTAGAGGTTAATCCTGAAACCCTTCAAACGAATATTCCACAAATATTTGCAGGCGGGGATGTGGTTACCGGTCCTGCCACGGTGATTGAAGCGGTTGAAGCCGGTCAGAGAGCCGCCAAATATATGGCCAAATATTTGCAGGGTGAAGAACTACCTACGGAATGGCAGGAAGAACCGCCCATGGGAACACAATGGACGGAAGTTGTTAAGGACGAGCCCATTAAGGAACGTTTGAAAATCCCGACCTTGCCGATGGAAAAAAGGCTTTCAGGATTTGAAGAAGTCAAACTTTCAGCCGACGAACAAGCAGCCCAAAAAGAAGCTGCCCGGTGCCTCAACTGCGGAAGCTGTTGTGAATGCCACCAATGTGTGACAGCCTGTAAGGCCAATGCCGTTTCTCTCGACACTCACGCCCAACAAGAAGAAACAACATCCATAAATGTGGGGGCCGTTATTTTGGCACCCGGCTTTCATCCTTTTGATCCGACTCGATTTGACAATTACCAGTACGCCAATCATGCCAATGTTGTCACCTCCTTGGAATTTGAACGGATACTTTCGGCAACAGGCCCCTTTATGGGGCATCTGCTCAGACCTTCGGACAAGAAGGCGCCCAAGAAGGTTGCCTGGCTTCAATGCGTTGGCTCCAGGGATCTTAATCAATGTGATAGCGACTACTGTTCTTCTGTTTGCTGTATGTATGCCGTGAAAGAGGCTGTCATCGCCAAAGAACATGCAATTGATGATTTGGATTGTGCTATTTTTTACATGGATATGCGAACACCGGGGAAAGATTTTGAAAGATATTATAACGATGCCAAAGGCAAGCACGGCATTCGCTTTATCAGGAGCCGGGTTCACACCATCGAATCGATTCCCGGTTCCGATGATCTGAAAATGTGCTACGCCACCGAATACGGAAAGCTGGAAACCGAAATCTTTGATATGATTGTGTTGTCTGTGGGGATGGAAACATCGACGGCAATGATCGATCTTGCTGACAGGCTGGGAATAAACCTGACAAAGGCAAATTTCTGCGAAACTTCGAATCTTCAGCCGGTGGCGACATCAAGAGAAGGGATATTCGTCTGCGGTGCTTTTCAGGGTCCGAAAGATATTCCCGAATCTATTATGGAAGCAAGCGCAGCAGCTTGCAGTGCCGGTATCGGCTTGGCTTCGGTCAGAGGATCCCTTGTAAAAGAAAAGGAATTTCCTGATGAAAGAGATGTAAAAGATCAGGAGCCACGCATCGGGGTCTTTTTGTGTAATTGCGGCATCAATATCGGAGGTATTGCCGATATTCCCGCCATCGCCGAATTTTCAAAGTCACTGCCCAATGTAGCCTACGTGGAAGACAACCTTTTTACGTGCAGCCAGGATACCCAAGACAAAATGGTAGAGGTGATTAAAGAGCTTAACTTAAATCGTGTTGTGGTGGCGGCATGTACCCCAAAAACTCATGAGCCTTTGTTTCAGGAAACCATACGTAATGCAGGTCTAAATTCTCACCTGTTTGAGATGGCCAATATCAGAAACCAATGCACCTGGGTTCATTCGGAAAATGGAGGAAGGGCCACGGAAAAATGTAAAGTGCTTGTGAAGATGGCTGTTGCCAAGGCTTCGCTGCTGGAACCGATTTACAATATTTCGGCGGAGGTTATCCCATCCGCCCTTGTTATCGGCGGAGGGATTGCCGGTATGACGGCGGCACTCAGCCTGGCTAAGCAGGATTTTCCGGTGACCATTGTAGAGAAATCTTCCGTTCTCGGCGGTGCTGCCAGAGATGTCTTAACGACGTGGAAAGGCCAAAATGTTCCCCAATACCTTTCCGATCTGGTGAACGACGTTGAGAATCATTCGGATATTGATGTTTTGTTGAATGCAGAGTTGGAGGACGCCTCGGGATTTGTGGGCAACTTTGAAACCAAAGTTGCTTTCGAAAATACGACAAAAATCGTTAACCACGGGGTTACCATCATTGCAACCGGCGGTCATGCATCCGATACAGATGAATATCTTTATGGGAAACATCCAAATGTAACTCGCTGGCATGAGTTGGAACAAGATTCTGAAAAACTTAAACATGCAAAAAGCGTTGTATTTATCCAATGTGTAGGATCAAGGGATGAAAACCGGCCATACTGCTCCAGAATCTGCTGTACCGTATCCGTATCCCAGGCGATCTCGATAAAGGAGCAGAATCCGGACACCGATGTCTTTATTCTATATCGGGAAATGAGAACATTCGGAGAAAGAGAGATGCTTTACAAGAAGGCCAGAGAAAAAGGGGTTATCTTTATCCGGTATTCTCTGGACAACAAGCCGACGGTTACTGAATCAAAGGATGGGCTGACGGTGCGTGTATTCGATCCGATTCTTCAAAGAGACCTTCTGATTGAGGCTGATCTTATTAATCTGGCAACAGCCATTGATTCGGCAAATAATGAAAAGCTTGCGTCTTTGTACAAACTTCCGCTGAATGAAGATAATTTTTTTATGGAGGCTCATGCCAAGCTGAGGCCGGTGGACTTTGCATCGGATGGGCTGTTTCTCTGCGGATTGGCCCATGCACCGAAATCCATCGATGAATCCATAGCCCAGGCTCAGGCCGCATCAGCCAGAGCCATGACGGTTTTGGCATTGGATAGAATTGATCTTCCCGGCATTACTTCCTATATTCGTCCTGAACTGTGTTCAGGATGTCTGGGATGCATAAATGTTTGTCCGTTCAATGCCATCACGTTCGACCATGAAAAATATATCGCTGAAGTCAATCAGGTATTGTGCAAAGGTTGCGGTTCCTGTGCTGCCTCATGCGCTTCTGAGGCACTGTCCTTGATGGGATTTAACAACCCCCAGCTTTACGCTCAGATCGAGAGTGCGCTGAGCGCATAATCGATTCGCAAATTTTGTCGATATCAAGAGACCTTTTGAAATTGACGATCAGGTTTTAAGAAAGGTCTTTACAAACTTGGCCCATTTTTTCCCTTTTAGTTCAAGGGAAATGTTTTCAACCACGACGCCGCCATCGGCGGCAACCTTTAATTCATCATTGGCCATGGAAAAAAGCTTTTCCTTTTCCTTAAAAAGATAGTCTCGGGATTCCCGACCGTAATATAGTCCGATTAGGTTTTCGCGTAATCTGATGGGTTCGATGATAAACAACCATCCCTTCTCATAAGGAGATTCGTTGACCAGTTCAGGTTGATCCGCAAGCCGATCATTAACATGTACCACGATGCCATCCATTGGGGATAGAACTTTTGCAATTTCTCCGTTGTGCCTAATTTTAAACCCCACCTCGCCTTGCTTGATGTGTTGGCCGATATTCGGGAGTTCAATTTTTCCAAGCCCGCCGATCAATTTTTGTATAAAATCATCCAGACCGACCCGGATAAATCCGCCATATTCTGTTTTGGCCCATGTGTGTCCCTCATGGTAATAAAAATCTTCCGCCAGCTCAAAACCGGCCGCATGGGATTTGGTATATACCGGAAGAGTTTCTACCGACAGACGGTCCTGCATCATCTTTTGCGCACGGATTTCGGTGAACCTTTCAGGAAATGCTGTAACGGGTTTCGCCACAACCGACTCCTTTTGACGGTCAACTTTCACTTGCATACCGTGGTCGTATGCGCAGGTATTGCAATCATAGTTGTTGTCGCAAAGTTTGTAGGAAACAACACCGGCTTCCATCCATACGCACTTCTTCTTTCCCGGTGGAACAATTCTCATCGATTCTCTCTTTTTCCTGGCCCCCATTTTATTCCTCCCTTAAAAAAAACGTAGACGATTTTTTATTTTTTCCGTTTTAATCTTTATATTAGCAAGGGGCGTGCCAGTGCCTTATTAAAAGTCAAATAATAATTATAACATGCTGATATTTATATACTAACGCCCATCGGCCATTTGGAACAAATTTTAAGCCTTTAAGAAATATTGCCGAAAAATTCGACATGCTGTGTTTGGCTGTGGATATATTTAGAGTTAACCCATTGTTTATTTGCCAATTTATACAACTGTCGAAAAAATATACGACCTGTCGAAATATTCGGCATTTATGGCAGGACCGTTCAAATGTTTTTGATAAGATACCATTTAAAAAGCTCAAAACAGGTGGGACAAAGTTCAGATTGTTTAAAATCCATATCCTCAATCCGGGTTGAAGAATACATGGCGCAACGCCGATCTCTGCAATGGATAAGGCCGAATGTATGACCCAGTTCATGCACGACGCTTTTTTCCACCCGCGTCAATAGAAGATGTGAATTTGCCGGTTGGTTATAAAACTTGGGGCAAAGCCGGTGTAAAGAGATGATGGAACATTGACCATCGATCTGTGCCAACCCGTAAACATATTTAAGGATGGGCACATACAGATCAACCCACGTAACGCCAAAAAGCCTAAAGGTGTCTTTGGAACATTGATGAAGGAGATGCTTTACTATCAGTTTTGAATTATATTGGCGCCTGGAATCATTATACGCATACTTAGGGTTTTTTGTGCTTGAAGAAATCTTACAAAAGAGACCGCATCGAGCAGAGATGAATTTTGCAATGTGCTCGAGAATGCTTTCGTCCACGGGGCCCACAGCACAGATGGTAACACATTTTGACAAAATATTTTAAGAATCCTTTTCAATCTGATACTTTTCAATTTTGTTATAGAGGGTTTGCCGGTCAACTTCCAGAAGACGGGCGGTTTTACTGATGTTCCAATCCGTTTCCATCAACATTCTTTTTATGTGGCTTTTCTCCATCGATTTTAATGATTTTGGAAATCTCTCCGGTTCCAACTCCTTGCGTGAAAAAGGAAGATCTTCGGATACGATTTCCTTGGCCCGATAACCAGGGCCCTTTCGATCACATTTTCCAATTCCCTCACATTTCCGGGCCAATCGTACTCCATTAACAATTTCAGTGCCAAAGGCGCAATTTTTACAGGTTCTTTGTTCATCTCCTTGCTACACCTGCGAATAAATGCCTTTACCAGCAGTGGGATGTCCTCTTTTCTTTCTCTTAACGGTGGAATATGAATGGATATGACGTTCAAACGGTAAAAGAGGTCGTCACGAAATTTCTTTTCAGATATTGCCTTTTTCAGATCTCGATTTGTGGCAGCCAGGATACGAACGTCCACTGTAATCTCATCCTGACCGCCCAGCCGGCTGAAAGTTTTTTGCTGTAGTACCCTCAAAAGATCCACCTGTGTCTTAAAACTAATGTCGCCGATTTCATCCAAAAAAAGTGTTCCTTTATCGGCCATTTCAAAGCGGCCCTTTTTGGTATGATCTGCACCTGTGAAAGCCCCTTTTTCATAGCCGAAAAGTTCACTCTCCAGCAGAGAATCCGGCAAAGCCCCGCAACTTACTGCGATAAAAGGCGTGTAACAGCGATGACTGTTCCCGTGAATCGCTTGAGCGATCAGCTCTTTTCCGGTACCGCTCTCACCGGTAATCAGCACGGTGGAATCCGTCGGCGCCACTTGGGAAATCAAATCATAAATTTTTTGCATGGCTTCACTTTTGCCGATGATTTCATGATATTCCGACCTTTCTTCTATTTTTTGACGCAATACGATATTCTCTATAACCAGCTCCCGGTGGCTGACAATTTTCTTGATCTGCGTTTCAACCTCATACGGATCAAACGGTTTGATCAAATAATCGAAGGCCCCTTCTTTCATGGCCTGAACTGCGGTATCAACCGTGGCGTAGGCTGTCATCATAAGCACTTCCGCTTCTACATTTAATTCCTCCCCTTTAAGCCGCTTTAGAGTTTCAATCCCGTCTATACCCGGCATTTTCAGGTCCAACAAAATCACATCCCAGCTTTTTTCACCGGCCTTGATAATGGCATCTTTACCGCTTTTCGCCAGGCCGACTTCGTAGCCATCCTCCATCAACCAGTCTCGAAGAGCTTCTCGCATGGCGGCTTCATCGTCAACCACAAGAATACGGGCTCTTTTTGTCATTCTTACGTCCTTCGATAAATAATGATTTAAGTTTCACACCCCAATATTGCTAAAAAGCTTTGTGGTTAGCAGGCTGAAATAATTAACACGGTAACCGAACTGTAAAAGTACTTCCCTTACTAGGCTCACTCTCCACGGCAATGGACCCGTTATGCTTGGCAATAATACCGTAAGCCACCGAAAGTCCGAGACCGACGCCC
>RCNB010002999.1_pt1 | contig 10164 bp, 9 predicted proteins | sample 2041321 | NCBI WGS metagenome assembly RCNB01 (sample SAMN09708232, study PRJNA481090) | Marine sediment metagenome, whole genome shotgun sequencing project.
AGGATCTTCCAGATGGAGATTCTCCTGATGCAGATATAACCCTATTAGGAAAACTTCAAACTGCAGATAATAACAACTAGGAAAATTATATGGGAATTCAAATTTCAATTCTTGGTTTGGGACAGATTGGTTCATCAATAGGGTTGGTTTTAGCGGATAATAAAGACCAGATTCATCGGGTCGGTCATGATAAATCCCAGGATGCTGTCCGTAGGGCAAAAGAAAAAAATGCCATTGACAAAGTTGCTATCACACTATCCGGGGCCGTAAAAGACGCTGATATAGTGATCCTAGCACTGCCGTTCCAGGAAATTTATCCGGTACTCAAGCATATTTCCCAGGATCTGAAAGAAGATGCCCTGGTGTTGGATACTGGACCCTTAAAGCAACCGGTAATAAAATGGGCGGAAGAACTCCTGCCTGAGAATAGGCATTACGTGGGAATAACCCCCGTATTAAATTTAACGTATTTGGAAGATTCTGATTTTGGTCCGGAAACCGCCCAAAAGGATCTTTTTAAGGATTGTTTAATGGCAGTAGTCAGCGGAAACCAGACCAATCCTGAAGCGGTAAATATGGCTGTCAACCTGGTTCAGCTGTTGGGTGCATCCCCTTATTTCACAGATCCAGCTGAGATCGATGGGTTAATGACCATGACTCATATCATGCCTCAACTGTTCGCCGCTTCCCTGTTAAAATCCACCCAGGATGCACCTGGCTGGCGAGAAGCGCGCAAGATCGCAGGGAAACCCTATACCCAGGTATCCACCCCGTTTTCTCAGGATGATGTCGCTGGTGCGTTAGCAGCGGCTGTGATATATAACCAGGAAAACACTTCCCGGGTGATGAATGATTTTATCCGAACCCTGGTGGAAATCCGTGATCTTTCTGAAACCGCGGACCAGGAAAAACTGGAAGATCTATTCACAAACCTTCAAAAAGAGAGAGATATATGGTGGGCTGATCGGCAGGAAAGCAGCTGGATAGATGCTCCCAAAAGAGATATCCCAAGATCAAGCTTTTTAGCTCAACTTTTTGGATTTCGTAAACGTAATCCGCCCCGGAAGGATAAAGACCGGTGAGCGAAGCCCAAGCGGCAGCATATTACTGTTATATAGTGGAATGCGCCGATGGGACTTATTACACCGGGTGGACAACTGACCCTGAAAGGCGTGTAAAGGAACATAATGCGGGTAGGGGTGCACTCTATACAAAATTCCGCCGTCCGGTAGAGTTAATTTACCTGGAAGAAGTCATCGACAGGCCTACTGCTCAGCGCAGAGAATATTCAATTAAAAAACTAACCCGGCAAAAGAAAATTAGTTTGGTCCGTGACTATAAAGAAAATAGCTAAATTGAATGATTTGGAAAAGGAAAGAGGAATAATCATGCCGAAACCATTAGATTGGATTGAAACTGAATTGCAGGCATTACGGGATACTGGTTTATATAATAAAATTCGGACCTTGGAATCTCCCCAGGGCGCCTGGTTGGTAGTAGATGGTGAGAAGGTTCTGAATTTTTGTGCCAATAATTACCTGGGACTGGCAAATCATCCCCGCTTGGTAAAGGCAGCCAAAGAGGCTGCAGATAAGTATGGGGTTGGACCAGGAGCAGTGAGGACCATTGCCGGTACAATGAATTTGCACCTGGAGTTGGAAAAACGCCTGGCGGCGTTTAAAAAAGTTGAAAAAGCGATCACTTTTCAATCCGGGTTCAGCGCCAATTTGGCAACCATCCCTGCCCTGGTGGGAAAAGAAGATGTGATATTTTCTGACCGGCTTAATCATGCCAGTATTATCGATGGCTGCAGATTGGCAAAATCTAAAATCATTCCTTATGACCATTGTTCCCCGACTTCATTAAAACGAACTCTGGATGAGTACCGGGGAGATTACCGACGAGCATTGGTGGTGACGGATGGGGTTTTCTCAATGGATGGAGATGTTGCTCCCCTGGATGAGATTTATGAAGTCACCCGCGATCATGATGTGATCTTGATGGTGGATGATGCCCACGGTGAAGGTGTACTAGGTGAAGGGGGCAGGGGTATCGTGGATCATTTTAACCTGCATGGAAAAGTGGATGTGGAGGTCGGTACGCTTTCCAAGGCATTTGGGGTAGTTGGCGGAATCGTGGCTGGACATCCCCTGGTTATTGAGTGGCTTTTCCAGCGCGGGCGTCCATTCCTGTTCTCTTCTGCGATGACAATCCCAGATGTTGCGGCTTGTATTGAAGCAGTGGATATACTGGAGTCTTCCACTGAATTAGTAGATCGCCTGTGGGAAAATACGGCATATTTTAAAGAAGAGATGAGAATCCTGGGATTTGATACCGGAAAAAGCACCACCCCAATTACACCGGTCATGCTCGGTGAAGCTCCCTTGGCCCAGAAATTCAGTCAAAAACTTTTCGAAGAGGGCGTTTTTGCAATGTCAATAGGTTTTCCGACAGTAGCCAGAGGTGAAGCCCGCATCCGGGTCATGATCTCTGCTGCCCACAGCAAAGAGGATCTGGACCAGGGATTAGCGGCATTTGAAACGGTTGGTCGTGAATTAGAAGTGATCACCTGAAAGTGAACTCCTGATCATTAATAAATAACTATCAAAAAGCTGGTGAGGAAAAACACCAGTTTTTTGTTTTTCGAGGACGAGAACCTCGTTTACCGAGATTTCTCATCTTTCTTGTAAATCTATCTCAATTAAAGTATGATTTAGTAAGGCATCATTTTCTTTATCCGTTATTGGATTTTCTTTTACTCTTTTCCTGATATTGAATAAGTAGGTAATTATGGAGGAGAGCATGTCTAAAAAATTTCTACTAATCGTATTATTTCTATTAATATCAGTTCTGGGATTATGCGGCTGCGGACCCTCTCTGCCGACTTGTGACCCTGGATCTCTGGAGGTGCCAGAACTGGTCTATCCTGATTGGAGAGAAATCGTCAACGGCGGTACTGTTGAGCTGGAGTGGTCCTATCCTGATTCAAGCTGCGAACCAGAGGAATATGAGATCATTCTTTCCCAAGAGCGAGATTATTCTGTGATCGAGATAACAGATACCGTTGCCGGAACAGAAAACACCTATAACCCATCTGGACTGGACATTGCCGAGGAATACTTTTGGCGTGTGAGGGCGAGAGTTGGGACTACCTATAGTTCCTATTCCTATGAACTGCGGTCATTCTTCACTGAACCGGTTTGTGACCCCGGGGATCTAGCAGCACCTATTCAAACCCTGCCCGTGAATAAGGGAATTTTTGATATTGGTTTTTCCTCACTGGAGTGGGAGTGGCCGGTGGATACCTGCATCCCATCGAGCTACAAGATCGAGGTCTCTACTGCTTCGGATTTATCCATCACAACTGACTTTGGCGCTACAGGCACACCGGGAACTCGCTGGGGTTTTGGTTCGCCCCCAACACCAGCAACACAGTACTACTGGCGAGTTGCTCCCTATGCGGATGGGGTTCTGGGTCCTTTTTCCGGGATCTGGACTTTCTACACCGATCCTGTTTGCTCCCCGGGAGCGCTGATGGCTCCCGTTCCACTTTTCCCCACCGAAGGGACCGAGTTTATTATTGATGCTCCATTCTATGAGTGGTCCTACCCAGATACCTCTTGCACTCCGATGGGCTACCATCTGCTGGTGTCCAGTACTCTAGATTTTTCCTCCACGGCACCTATAGTCCTGGCTCTGAGGGATTTTAATACCGACACCCTTCGGATTCCGAATATCCCGCTGGAAAACTGCGAAGATTTTTACTGGAAAGTGGCTGCGATGGTGGATGCGATAGATGGTCCATGGAGCACTCCAATCGGGTTCACGATGAACGCGATGAATGCCTGCACGCCCCCCACTTGTGATCCGCTTAATTTACCTGTCCCTGATCTTATCTGGCCTGAACCAGTCTGGACTGGTAATTATGATATCGTTTCACTGAATCCTGCCCTGGAGTGGAGCAATCCAGGACCCTGTATTCCGGATGGCTACCAGGTTAAGCTGGCTGATCTCCCTGATAATGCTGATCCTTCGTTAAACGGAGATGTATTGGACGGTGCAATTACAAGCTATACTCCCACTATTCAATTACTGCCTGCCAGACAGTATTGGTGGCATGTCTTTTCAACTTACCAAGGCGCTCTCAGTAATAACAGCAATTACGCCGCTTTCTTCACTGAACCCGAATGCGGGTTAGTGGCTGACCTGCTGGCGCCAGAGATCATTTGGCCTGTTGATGGGGAAGTTATTGATATACTGGAACCGATGTTCTCTTATGAGCAGAGTCTTGCCGGCTGCATTCCGGATCAATACTTACTCAATCTTCAAACCATTCCGGATTTTTCAGGGGTGAATCTTTTTGGCGAAATTGCATTTCCAACCACAGCAGTTGGTCCCGGAACTCCCCTGGCGGACTGCACTATGTATTATCTTAAGGTTGCCGGGGTGCAGGACGGTACGCCTGGTCCATATTCTGATGTGGTCAGTTTCTTCACTGATGAGCAAGGCAGCTGTATGCCAGCTCCTGCCCCAGGCATAGCTAAGAGCAATACATTCTGCCGGATAGGAACATTTGCGGATGTTCCGGCTTGGAAAGAGGCCGTGTATTTGTTTATGGAAGGAGATTATGTGCCTGTGATTGCCAAGAATCCATTTGATTCTTATCTAATGAGTTATGCCCTCAAGGAGGATGGAATTACACCACTGGAGCCTTTCAAACCCTGTTGGCTGCTGTCCGCCAATGTCAAGTTCCTGAATCCCAAATATCCCAAAGAACTTCCCATTGAAAATCCACCTTCTACCCCAATACCACCACGTCCAACCCCTACACCCACGCCGGTCCCAGTTTGCCATGCGAAGTTGGGCTCTGCAGATTGTAAAGCAGCGGGTGGAACCTATGATACGGGAAAGAATTCTTGTTACTGCCCCTGAGTCAACTAAGAAATATCTCCTAATATATGTTGAGTATTGATAAAAACAGCCAGCCCTCTGATCGGGCTGGCTGTTTTTGTTTAAATATTGATTAGATCTGGTTAAGCACGCTCTGCTTTTCTCCTTCTCCAACATCGGGTCGGAACTCTGCAACTTAAAGTTCTTTAATGGTGTATAGAATATAAAGGATCCCATATGATCTTTCGAGACAAGAGGAAAATCTTAACTGTAGTATTAGTTTTAATCATTTTGACGGGTTGTAGATTGGAATCCCGCAAATCAGAAGAGATTTCTTTACCTGAGGGATGGCAGGAATCCAGTCTGGAGTTTGATGGAATCACTCGTTGGTACAGGATCTATACCCCGGATCCGCTTCCTGAAAAACCTGCCCTGGTCCTTTATCTTCATGGTGGGACATTAAGCATGCGTTCCCTCTTTTCTCCCCTGGTTGATGGAACAGATCGCTGGTTTCCTATCGCGGCGGATGAGGGTTTGGTCCTGCTTGTGCCCAATGGTGTAAATGCTAAAAATGGAGATACCTACGGAGATGACCAGAATTGGAATGACTTGCGGTTAGATACTTCAGCCGGACAAACAACAGTGGATGATGTCGGGTTTTTGATGGCTTTACTGGATAAGGTTTCGACAGATCTTCCAATTGATGAAAATCGGATCTATGTCACAGGGGCATCCAATGGGGGGATGATGACCTACCGGTTATTAATTGACACACCCGACCGTTTTACAGCTGGGGCAGCTTTTATCGCTAATTTACCAGATCTATCTGAAGGTTTGTCTATGCCGGAAAGACCCACACCATTGATGATCGCTAATGGCACAGAGGACCCCTTAATGCCCTGGGATGGAGGGGTGGTAGCAAAAGATCGTGGATATGTGATTTCGACGGATGAGACTGTGTCGTGGTGGGTCGGGGCCAATCAAGCTGATTCAACTCGGCTAACCAGCACGACTCTGCCTGATATAAACATCGATGATGGCTGCCGGGTCCGGGTGGATTATTACCCGGCGGGAGAGAATGGGGCGCCAGTTTTATTTTATGCCCTGGTGGGTGGTGGACATACTTTGCCCTCGCTCAACCAGCCGGGCCTGTTCCTCAACCTGCTCGGGTGGTTTTTAGGTCCTGTATGCCGGGAAGTAGAGGGAGTAGACCTGGCCTGGCAGTTCTTTAAAGAAGTTTCTGAACTGCCCTGAATCCACAAAAGCTTTTACATCGTTTTTACGTTCTTTTGACCGCCTTATTACAGGATAGCTGTATCATCGGGGCAGTTATCCTATTTTAGTTTTGGTTCAAAGGAGCAGACCATGAATAAAAAAGCGATCACCCTCATTTGCATCTTTATCCTCTTAGCCTCCCTGCAGATTGCCTGTTTATTTTCTGATTTGATCAACGGCGGTGGAGATGACCGGCCCCAGATTCCGCCCCAGAATTCCGGGGAAAGCCAGCCCCAAACTCCAGATCAGGGGGCGGAGCAGGGCTCACCGGTAGAGAATAATACTCAGCCACCTGCAGATCAATCCAGCTGCACAAAAGCCTTCGCAGGCAGCACCAATCTGGCTGAAGGGGAGGAATTTCAGGCTGGAGACACCATCCAGGTGGTATTTACGCTGGTAAATACCGGGACCTGCACCTGGGATCCTGGCTACAACTTAATCTTAACTGGGGGAGACCTGACGCCCTCTACCTCAGAACTACCATTGTCCGGGGAAGTAGAGACCGGCCAATCTGTCCAGCTCCAGGTGGTATATACTGCACCGTCGCAAGCGGGTCCTTACCTTTCGATCTGGAAAATGGAAGATTCTGATGGTGGCGTTTTTGGGCAAACGGATCCTTCAGATTCCCCCCTTCGCATTAAAATACGTTCGATTTCCTCCGGAAACCCCCAACCCACAGCCACTCCCAATCCGACTCCAGAACCGCAAACCCCTCCGGAGAGCAGCAACCCGGATGCCTCCCTGGAAATGGACGGTGTGACCCTGTTGGATGACCATTGTTATGACCTCACCAGCGGGACAGAGGTGGACTGCAATGACAGTAAAGCCCATATCCGATATAGTCACACGACAAATGGACCTTTCGCCGGGCATAATATGACCGGAGGACAGAACACGGATCTTTCTCCGAATCAGAATAGCGAACCGCTAAAAAGCGATTGTGAAACTGCATCCTATGCCCCCTTGCCACACTCTGTTGAAGAAGGCAAGTTCTTTTGCTTCGAGATCTCATCGGTGACCAGTACAATTTACGGCTGGATCCGGATTGAAAGTTATAACGATAACGGCGTGACTTTTGATTTCCTGACCTTCAAGGCTGATCCTCCGATTGTTACTGTCAATACCAATCTGTTTGTGGAAACCCAGGGTCAGCAGATTACTTTGATGGAAGGTCAATGCTACGATGTCTGGAACGGGGAGAAGAATATCAGCTGCAGCGGGATCTTTGCTGGGTTCCAATTTGAAGAAGTCACCAAAAAGAGTATGTTGGTCAGTCATATTTCCCCCAACGAGATCTCCTTTGCGGCAGCCATGAGCTCCGAACCCAGTAAAACCGACTGCATGAATGCCAGTTACAGCACTACACCTATCTGGCCCATTCAAGCGACCAGCTACTACTGCTACCAATTTGTGCCGGGGAGCACCGCATATTACGGCTGGCTGCGCCCGACTTCGTTCAATCTGGGTGGTCTGACCTTCGATTACCTGACCTGGCAGACATCTCCTTAAATGAATCCTGTGTTGAAGAACGAGCCCTCAGTGAAAACTGGGGGCTTTTTCAATTGGACGGGGGAAACTACGAGAATGGGTGACCGGTTATTTTTTTCTATAGACTCTGAAGATGGAGATCTGAGAAAGTTAGATTATTTCTCAGTTAAATTCCCTAATACCTTGTTTATCATATCTACTGCTTTCGGAATCGCCCCTCTTACCGCCGGGCTGAGTCCCTCTCCCAGCTCAAACTGAACCGCTTCTACACCAATCAAAATGATCTTCTCCGGCAGTTCTTCCGGGTTTAACTGGCGTCCGAGGGAGAGGGTCTCAGCGGCGCCCCAGCCATGGGCAGAACCTGTTCCCTCACCGAAGTTGAGTAAATCATCTTCGCTGAGTTGATGCAACGTCCCGGGAGGGGCGCCGCTCTGGACCGCGTCCACCAGGATGGCCGCGTCCTGCCCGGCGATTTCACCCAACAAGGTCAATCCGGGGCTTTCAAGGATGTCGGCTTCAATTGAAGCCGGAAAATCAGCAATGTGGGAATCGAGCCAGCGTCGGACAATTTCCATCCCGACTTCGTCATCCCCTCGCATGCTCTGTCCGATACCAAGGATTTTGATTTTTTTCATAGTTCTTCTTGAATTAGTTTTCTATACTGTTAATTTAACCATACTTGCAGCTGATTAAGGTTCTGGTACTCCACATCCTCCTGCCGATCTTGAATTTGTTACAATTAGAGGGGGGTCATAATAGAATTAGTTTTATTGAAGATTGGAGATGAAATCTTGAAATATAAAAAATCTGTCATTGAACTGATTGGCAATACTCCTTTACTGCGCTTGGAACGATTCAGCCCTGATGCAATTGTATTTGCAAAATGTGAGTTCCTGAATCCGATTAGTATAAAAGATCGACCCATTCTCCAGATCATTCTGGATGCAGAAGAGGAGGGAAAATTGAAACCCGGTGACACTTTGATCGAGGTCACGAGTGGAAATACCGGTATGGCAGTGGCCTGGATTTCTGCCATCCGGGGCTACCGGGCTATTCTGGTAATGTCAGAAATCCAGAGTATTGAACGCCGCCGGATCATGCAAAGCTTTGGGGCGGAGATCATACTCACACCTGCCTCGGAGGGTACTGCTGGTGCCAGGAAAGAATTGAAAGAGATTCTTAAAGACAACCCCGATTATTTTTATGTTGGCCAGCATGTAAATCAATCTAACCCCCGGGCCCATTACCGGACTACAGGTCCAGAGCTGTGGCAGGATACAGATGGAAAAATCGATATACTGGTGGCAGGCCTTGGGACAGGTGGAACTTTGTGCGGAAGTGGAAAATACCTGAAGGAAAAGAAACCGAGTGTAAAATTAATCGCCGTCGAACCAGAGAATTCCCCCTATATATCTCTCGGTATTTTTCAACCCCATCGAATTATGGGAACTGCACCAGGTTTTATTCCAGAGACATTAGATCGGGAAATCATTGATGATTTCTTTTTGATCAGTGAAGAAGATGCTTTCGCTTCTTGCCGGCGAATTGCGGCTGAGGAGGGTTTGCTCGTTGGAATTACATCTGGGGCAACAGCTTTTGCTGCCGAGCAGTTATCCAAACAACCTGAGAATGAAGGGAAAATGATAGTGTGTATTTTTGCGGACTCCGGTGAGCGCTACCTGAGTGTAGATGGTTTATTTGATTAATGTTTACCGGGAATCGCCCTGGATGAGATAACAAAAGGGTCAAAACAAATGGTAAATTGGGAAGATTGGCAAAAACCTTATCGGTATGGTGTGATTGTGATCCAACCGCCGGATGAGATTCGGGAATTGGTTAACAAGCAACGGGAAGAATATGATCCGCTTTCTCAATCCTACAGTGAAGCCCATATTACTGTCACTCAACCACTGCTGAAGGAACTTTCTGAGATTGAGTGGGACCGAAACTTGCGCATTGTTGAAAGTTATTAGCCTTTTCAGATTGACTATGGTCCCATAAATTCATTTCTTCCTTATCCCTGTATTTGGTATGAAATTAAACCCGCTGAAAAAGTACTTGATCTCCGACAGGCACTTCACCGGACAGGATTTTATAATTTATCCCTGCCCCATACGGAGGGTTTTATCCCCCACATGACTATCACTGAAGGGCTTTCAGGGCCAATTGTTGATGAAAAATTAGTTAATCGAATTCAGGGTGAGAGCAACCAGGGAACTTTCCATTGTGAACAGTTAACCTATATCGTTCCCGACGATAATTTTTATTTTCAAAATAGGAAAACCATACCACTTGGTGCTCCCTGAGCTGTGTTGGATAATTTGGAAGATAGTATGAATTTTGCTTTGCGAGGGGGAGTATTATTGAATAATCCATTTGGCTCAATATGTATTCCCCACTTCAGAACGCCCTTGATCAAGTATGCGCGTTACTTTGGGAGAACAAAACCAGCTTCCTAATTAGAACATTCTTACTCAACATTTCCATCCACTAAAAGTTGAGAGACAGCAT
>RCNB010003000.1_pt1 | contig 10163 bp, 8 predicted proteins | sample 2041321 | NCBI WGS metagenome assembly RCNB01 (sample SAMN09708232, study PRJNA481090) | Marine sediment metagenome, whole genome shotgun sequencing project.
GATGTTATTAAGAGAGTATTTCTCCACTAAGGAAAGGCTGATTTCAAAAACTCAAAGATGTGTTTCTTTGAGATCTTTGATTCTCCTCTTACTCGAGGATTGAAAACGTACCCGACTCGTCCTATTCTCGTTTCCTTTTTCTTTGAATGTTTCAGAAGTTCAAACATAATTTTGTAGCCTTTAGGTCTGAATCCTTTAGGATGCTCGTTAATAATCATCTTTGAATAAGCGGTATCTGCTCCATAAAAGCCACTCATAACATCTGTGCAAGTTGCTGAGCGATGAAGGAAATGTGAGAATTTTCCAATAACTTTAGCACCCCATGAAATTAATCTGCGAGTAAACGGCCAGTCAGGAATTTCATCTCTTTCACCTATAACATAATGATAACCATCATCTAATAGTACCGCAATTTCACCGATTTTTTCCGGTGGGTGCTGGAAATCACAATCAATGACAATATAATAAGGAGTTGTGGTCATCAAAATAGCTTCTTTAACACTAATGGTCAAACCATGGATTTCTGCAGCTTCTCTGTCTAGCAAAACAACATTGGGATTCATTTTATGAAAAGCTCTGACTTGCTCTCGAGTACCATCTGTAGAACCATCATCGGCAACAATTATGTTGATAAAATCATACATATCGGTTAAAGTTTCCATTAATAATCCAATGTTCTCATTTTCGTTAAAAGTAGGGATAATTACTGTTACTTTGCTGAAATCTTTGTCTGGTGGGACGATGATTGGTTCTTCGATTTTCTTTACAACATCAAACGTCCAGAGTTCATTCAAAGTATAATTCCAAAACACTGTAACTACAAAAGCAATAGAACTTGCTGCTATAGTGGCGTTGTCAATATTGGGTATGACTTTATGGAATTGTTTTGTAAAAGCGGTTGTTAAAAGATATTTTATGACTGCACCAGAAGCTCCAACAATAGCATATTTAAGAAATTGAGTAGCAACTTTCTCTGATTTTGCATCACCAAATGTCCAGAATCTATTGAGTAAATAGTTTGATGTTGTTGCTGCAGCAATTCCACAAGCAATTGCTATCAAACCTTTTGGTGTAAACTCAAAGATCCATAAAACATACTCAGTATCAAGCACGGTTGTAATTTTACCTATAATTAATTCAGATAATGCTAAAGCACCTAAATTCACTCCTAATCCAATTAATGAGACAATAGTAAATTTGAGTAATCTTGTGCGAAAACCTTCTCCTAAACGCTTAAAACGAGTTTTGATTTTGCTTTCTTGCTTCTCTTCCAATGATTCGATTTCTATCGGTGCTTCTTCATCCATGTTTTGAAACCCCATTAATGAGCTATTACCTACCAGCTAATAGGATATTACAACTGATATTATTAAAGCTATTCAAAATTTGATTTTTTGCACAGATGTAAATAATTCCTAGTAATCTTCAAGAACTCAAATGTTCTATTATTTTATTGAATAAAATTATCAAGTAAATTGCTATAGTTAAATGAGGTTTAGACGTGTTAGAAAAAGTGGTGAAACTCACCGATCTAACTAAGGATTTTGGTGAGTTAAGAGCCGTGGATAATTTGAACCTTGAAATAGAAGAAGGTGAGATATTTGCATTAGTTGGTCCCAACGGTGCAGGAAAAACAACTGCACTAAAAATGATCCTGGGAATAACTCAACCGACTTCTGGAGAAATCGAGGTGTTGGGAAACCAGATACCCAAAGAGAGGAAGAAGATTAAACGAGATATAGGATATCTTGCTCAACAGAGAGCCTTGTATGAAAACCTAACAGCACGAGAGAATATCGAGTTTTTCGCAGGCATAAAGGCATTATCAAAAGAGCAAATCAAAGAAAAAACAGCTGAACTGTTAGAAGTACTAGATCTTTTGGAATATGAAAAAGTAAAAGCCAAACATCTCTCTGGAGGAACTCAACAAAGAGTGGCTCTAGCAAGTGCATGCGTTAGTTCACCAAGATTACTACTTTTAGATGAAGCAACAGTTGGACTTGATCCCGTATTGAGAAAAGATGTTTGGGATTACTTGCGTAAATTCAACAAGCAAGTAAAAGGTGCAATAATAATCACAACTCACTTTCTAGATGAAGCAGAATATGCTGACCGTGTTGGATTTATGAGAAGGGCTAATCTGATAGCCTTAGATACACCTGAGGTTCTGAAAAAGGAAACTGATTCTGTAACAATGGAAGAAGTATTTCTGAAATTTGCTAAGGAGGAAATATATGATGAGAATGACGTGGCTAGTAACTAAAAGAGTATCAAAGTTTATCCTAAGAGATCCACGATTAATTGTCTTAATGGTAGTTGTTCCTGTAGTTATGGCTTTAGTGATAGGCTATGGATTCGGTGGGGAAATTGATCATATTTCTATTGCAGTAACAAATCTAGATGATCCAATTACCATTCCTCACCCAATAATACCAAACGCAACGGTGGAAATTTCGTTCAGTGAACAGTTAATCGATTATCTGGATGAAGATACTATACTCGTTGATGTTGATAACATAACTCTTAGTAATGATTGGCTAACGAAGAAACAAGCAGTTTTGGATAGCGATTATTATGGTGTTATCATGTTTCCCGAAGGATTCACAGCAGAATTAGCAGGATTCATAATTAATGGAACAACAGCTGATACATCCATTGAAATCTTTGTAGATAATTCAAATCCACAAATTGCTGCGTCAATTATTCGAGCAGTTAACGAAGCTTTTCAAGACAAATTTGGTGAAAACTTGGGATTATCAATAAACGCTGAGTTTGCTTATGATGAATCGCTAACGCAATTACAGTATATGATGCCATCAATCCTACCATTTGCTACTTTCTTTATGGCATTTATACTATCAATTATCTCATTAATCAGTGAACGAAAAAATGGTACAATGGATCTGCTCCTCCTTTCACCATATCATAAAACTAACATCATAATTGGATATATGATTCCATTATCTTTTGTTTCAATAATGCAAGCGACTATTCTCTTATTGCTTACAATATTTGCATTTAATGTTCCAATAATTGGTGGTGTGGGTGCTTACTTTGCAGTCTACTTTATGCTTCTATTAATGGGTTGGTGTGGAATGGGTCTTGGTTTCGTACTTTCCAGTGCTGCTAAATCAGAATTACAAGCAGTGCAATTTATCCCGATGGTGACATTTACTGCACTATTATTAGCTGGCATTCTAATGCCATTAGAAACACTACCTAATTGGTTGTTACCAGTTTCATATGCTATTCCACTCACATGGGGAGCGGAATACATGCGGATAGTAATGATAGAAGGAACAGGATTCCTATTTAATTGGATGATAGCGCCAGTAGTGGGCTTTATACTACTAATGGTAATAATTGCTACATTCACATTAAAAGAAAAATAAGAAGAAATGGTTGATAAAAAATCAACCACACTATTTTTTTTATCTGTCTATTATAGCAGCAATAGATTTGTCTTTGTTAAGTGTTTTTCGTGCTTCTTTCATGTCACCACGTAAGTCTGCTGGCATTCTTGTAGGTAATTTGAATGAACTTTCTTCGTCTTGGGCGTATGCAAATATGAATGTAAGATATCCAGTTTTCATTGGTCTCATTATGAAGAAGGTAGGGAAGTAGCCGAAAATTAATATTGGGAGTAAAATAATCAAAATTTCCCAAGTAGCGCCGAAGACTATTAATCCGATAATTGCACCAACAACACCATAAATCAAGAATGACATGAATTGTACAATAGACAATGCACTACTTACACCAGTTTCTCTGATTAGAACATCCATGTAGTAGCGTTTTAGCAAGTTCATGCTTCTCTTAACACCGTCTTTGAAATTATGACCTTCAATAGCAATAGCTGGTAAAGTAAAGTATGTTAGATATTTGTAAACAAATCCAATGAGTGAGGCAACCATTCGAGCTAAAACTGCAAGAACTATACCTGCAATATTACCTTTGCTTTGAGCGCTTGAAGCTGCGTTTCTAAGCATTTGTTGTAACCAACTAATTAATGCCGTGACAATACCAAATGTGATAATTGGTCCAAATTGTCCTGCGACATTCTTTACACAGAATTTCATGTCAGGATCGCGTTTTCTGTACCACTCATATGCATAAGTTGTATTGATTGCTTCTGCTGCGTAAAATGCACCGTAATAAATTATTAGTTGGAAAAGTGATGCTAATGATCCTAAGATGTATCCAACATATGGTACTGCTGGAAATAGTAAAACTAATCCTGCGAAAATAGATGCCATAGTTAGGAAATTAACTACTGTTAATCCTGAAACAAATAATGGAGAGATGATCATTCCTTTTTCTGCTAGAACAGCTTGTCCAGAGAATTTCAAAAATTCTCCAGCTCGTTTAATCTTCCTGAATTGGAATATTACAACAAATAGTAACGCACCTGCTGGAATAAAGGATGATAACGCCATTGGTAGAGCAAATAAAGCAAATCCGGGCACTAACAAAGCGAGTGCTCCCATAATTAATCCGCTGAGAATAGCTACTGCAGTTCCTGCATAAACAAGAATGTGACCTAGTTTTGCTACCAAAACTAATAAGAGCCAACCAACAAGGAATCCCATTATAATTAATCCTACTACGATTAATAGGATAACCCACCAATAAGCAACGAAAGTACCACCAACAATACCAAGGGCTAGAATGATAGCTGTTAGAGCTGCATTGATATCTCCAGGATAGGCCATGTAAATTAGCACAAAACTAAGAATACCTAAACCTAAGAAAATGAGCGAAGCTATGATGTAACCCCAAATAGCCTTTTTGTTGGCTGGTTGCAATGTAATTTTACCTTTTGCCATTTTTTATTCTTCCTTAAAGGGTAATTAATTCTAAACTACTTCCGATACCTTTCTTTAATAATATATTCCTCGAAATATTTCTTTGTTATGGAAAGCATTTTATTATTGGTTGTTTCATCAAAGATAAGAGAATTAATGATTTTATGTGGAGTTTTCTATCTGTGACTGAAGCACCTCAAGGAAATACCTCTGAACCAAGAATTGCTATTAAAGCAAAAGAGCTTTCAAAACTTTACAATAACGTTGTTGCATTAGCTAATGTGTCCTTTGAAGTGTTTGAGGGAGAAATTTATGGTTTATTGGGACCGAATGGTGCGGGAAAAACAACGACAATAAGAATTTTGAAAGGAATGCTTAAACCTACAACGGGCGATGCCTTCATCTTTGATCATAGTGTTCTTTCAGATATGACTTATGCAAAGCAAATGACTGGCTATTTACCTGAAGAAGGAAGTTTAATGGGGCGTTTAACTCCTATGGAATTATGTGAGTTCATAGGTGGGTTATTTGGTGTTTCAGCTGAGAATTCGCGATTAAGAGCTGAAGAATTTTTCTCGATTTTCGGTTTGACAGAAAAGAAAAATGAATTAATAGAAAATCTCTCGAGAGGAATGAAGCAGAAATTATCTATTATAACTTCAATTATTCATGATCCTCAAATTGTTTTAATGGATGAACCATTAGCAAGCTTAGATCCTGCTGCTGCAAAAATGGTGAAGGATTTCATTAAATACCTTTCAAAGGAGAAAAAGAAAACTGTCATTATTTCTTCACATAGACTCTCTATGATGGAAGATGTTTGTGATAGAGTAGCTATAATTCATCATGGAACTATCCTTGTTGTTGATACTCCTAAGAAAATAATGGATGATACCAATACGAACTCGTTAGAAGATGCCTATTTAGCTATCATTCCAGGATATCAAAAACCAGTTTATTTGGGTGATGGCTCCCTCGTCGAAGCTACAGAAGAAGAAAAGAAAGAGGAAGAGTAGAATGGAAAAAGCATCTCAGACACGACCAGCTTGGTGGTATGTATTTGTTGCCGATCTTCGTATTCGTGTTTCAAGATTCCGCTTTCTCGGTAAGTTTCGATTCATTATGCCTTTCTTATTAGTGATTATCTTTTTTATTCAATTTATTCTCTTTGTTGTACTTAATGCAATTACAGAGAGCAGTACTATAAGCGAAATTGCATTATATTTTGACGATTACCTTTTCAAAGCAGAAGTAGCGATCATCGCTTTCTTAATCTTCCTAGGTTTTAATTCAAGTGTTGGGTATTTTGCTTCTCACACAGAAAAGTCAGAATTAGAAGTAATCTCAAGCTCACCCATTTCTACTAGATCTTACCTTTTTGGTAAATTTCTTAGCGTTCAACTTAATAATTTGATATTCATACCTGTGATAATCTTTGGTCATTTTCAAATAAGTCGACTAGCAGGGATTCCAATCAACTGGTTCTTCTTAATCTTCTATGCTATAACAATAACTGTTTTGTATTTTGCTTTGACTTGGTTAGGATTAACTCTTGGTCCTCGATTCGTAGTCAAAACTGCTAATCAAAATAAGAAAACGAGAAGAAGAATCGATAAAACATCTTGGATTAGTATAATTGTCTCTCTACAGTTTACAATTACATTAATTCTGGCAATAATATTGGATACAGGTATTTTTCAAAAAGTGTTTTATTATCTTCCGCATGGTTGGTATGCAATAGTTGGTTCAGCAGCATTCACGAGTCCAACTATAACACTGATTCCCTCATTATTCGGACTTTTAGCTCTAGCATTTGGTTCAATATTTGTATTGATAACTCATTTCAGATTGAAATACTCCCTCGATTTGGAGAATTTTGAAGCACTTACTGGAGACAAGTCTATGAAGACTCATACTCCCTATGCTTTGAAAATTATTGATAAACTAAAATTGCCTTACAATTATTCTTTCAGGACATTTTATTTGTTGAATTATCGAAAAACAATAATGAATCGGATCGTTGATTACGTTTTCATATTAGCTACTATTGGTATAATTATTGTGGGATTATTGTTTGATCAATATGATTGGTCAACGTATGTTTTCTTTGGCGCGATTGGTGTCGCTGCTTTTTCAATATTTTACTCAGCGATTGATGGTGTACAATTATTATTTGGTGGACGAAATACCTTCCTGGTTTCACAATCAGCACCAAAAGGCATTCGAAAAATGCTCATAGGAAAAGTAATGCAGATGCTCTATTCCTACAGTATTGAATACATATGCATATTCATTCTGCTTATGGTTTTCCAAACAAATAAATTACATGCTTTCTTAATGACGATTACAATTATTGCTGCAACTTTCAATGGGTTAACTTTAGGGTTACTTTCATTATCTATTGCACCATTTTTTGAGACATCTGATATCTCATCTAACCCACTACGAGGTTTACAATTAACTCTACCATTAAACATTAGTTTCGTTTATACCGGGGGAATAATTTATGGTTTCTATATTGCTTTCTGGCCACAATTGGGATGGTTACTCTTCTTACTACTCTTCATATTCGAGTTAGCGTCAGGGATAGGATATTTGTTTTTAGCAGACAGACTCTTCCGGAGATTCCAACCGTAAAATATAGGCAAATATTGCAATAATGCTTTTTAAACAAGTTAATTACGTGCAATTATGAAGAAAAACCGGTTCTAAAGCTAACTGAATAATTTAATAACGAAATATAAACAAATTTGTTATAGTAATGGTTGAAGAATCAAAAGAAGTGAAAATAATGACTTTAGTATTACGAAACTCTCTAAGCAGAAAAATCGAAGAATTCAAGCCATTGAAGAAAGGTAAAGTAATGATCTATACTTGTGGACCAACTGTTTATGGTACACCACACATTGGCAATTTTCGAACGTTCTTCATGTCAGATATGATGCGTAGATATTTTGAATTCAAAGAGTATGAAGTCTTCCATTTAATGAATATCACAGATATTGATGATAAAACAATACGTGATTCAGGGAAAGAAGGCTTAAGCTTAAAGGAGTTCACAGATAAACACATTGAAGAATTCTTCCAAGGAATCGATTGGTTGCATATGAAACGAGCACATCTCTATCCTCGTGCTACTGAACATATCCCAGCTATGATTGAGTTAGTAAAAAAACTCGAAAAGAAAGGTTATGCTTACAATTCAGAAGATGGAGTCTATTTTGATATTAGAAAGTTCAAAGGTTATGGTAAATTAGCAAATGTCGATCTTGAAGCCCAATTGGTGGGTGACAAAGCTAAAACAGATGATTACGATAAAGCAAGCATACAAGATTTTGCTCTCTGGAAGAAAAGTACAAAGGAAGAAATAGAACGAGGAATTTTCTATGAAAGCCCTTGGGGGAAAGGTCGTCCTGGCTGGCACCTAGAATGCTCAGCAATGTCAATGGAATATTTTGGAGATACCTTTGATATACACACTGGTGCAGTAGATCTAAAATTCCCACATCATGTAAATGAAATTGCTCAATCAGAAGCTGCAACCGGAAAAACATTTGTTCGTTATTGGGTTCACGGTGAATTCTTAAACTTGGCTAAAGAGAAAATGTCAAAGTCATTAGGAAATATCACAACTCTCCACGAATTAATGGATAGATTCGATGCAGATACCATCCGGTATTTCTTCTTATCAACACGATATGATGCAATACTGGTGTTTACCACAGATAAACTAGATAGTGCAATGAACAGTGTTGAACGATTAAAGACAACTCTAGAAAACGTTCAAGCAAGATTACGATCTCCAGGTCAAGCAAGTCCAATGACTGATACTGAAAAAGCATTGAGCAAGGAAGCAAAGAAAGCAAGAAAAGAATTCGAGAAAGTTATGGACAATAATTTGGACACACCAAAAGGATTGAAGACCATACACGAACTCTCTCGTGCATTAAACAAATATCTTGATGGTGAAATCAATGATGGAACACTTCAAGAAGCATTTGATGTCTACAAGCTACTCTTGGATACCTATGGTTTATTTGCAGGGCTCACTGGTGGCACTTCCTCTAGTGGAGAAGAAACATTAAATCACCTCATGCAATTTGTTATTGAACTTCGTGACGAAGCACGAAAAAACAAAGACTATGCAACTAGTGATAAAATAAGAGATAAACTCAATGAATTAAATATCGTTCTCGAGGATTCTCCTAAGGGAACAATATGGAAAATCAAACAATAAATAAAATGCGATTCTTCGCATTTGTTTTTTTCTTTTAATTACTCTTAAATACTCATTCACTTGATAATGAATTAGGGATTACATATGGTTGATGCATCTAAAATTTTACAAATTCATTTAAGACAAAAATTACAATGCCCAGGTTGTAATGAATTTATTAACACTATCCACGCTCAGACAGCTATGTCAGATAAAGTATTTCTGAGCAAATTGACGTTTTATGTCTATTTTTGCCCTTCATGCAAGACAATACTCAATATAGATCGACCTCAGGGTTAGTTCAATTATTTGAGATATTAACTGGTTTTACACCTAAATGAGTCTTTAAAAAGGAAGAATCGAACGTTTAATACGAATTTAATGGAAAGACACAAAAAGTTAAGCTGAGTGCCAACACATAAATAAGGCAAGTGAATTTCCACTCGTAGTAGTAAAGAAAACGGTAGTGAGTTAAAAAAAATGCCAGATAAATCTTCTATCACCTTAAAAGTCTCAGAAGCAAGACAAAGGGATATTGGTAGACAAAAGGTACGTATTGATGGTCTATCAATGCGACAAATAAATGTAACAACCGGTGATGTTGTAGAAATAAAGGGGAAAAAGACAACCGCAGCAATAGCTTGGCCTGCTTATCCTGAGGATCAAAATGCAGGAGTAATACGAATGGACAAGCTCCTGAGAAATAATGCTGATATTGGCTTGTCAGAAAAAGTTTCAGTTACTAAAGCTAATGCCAAAAATGCAAAAACAGTTACTCTGGCTCCATTTCAAACTCCCGTTGCAATAGATTACAGTTTTGAAAATTTCGTAAAAAGAAAATTACTCGGTTTTCCATTAACAGAAGAAGATACCGTTCTTATTCCAATTTTAGGAAAATCATTACCGTTTACAGTTTCATCTACTACACCAAAAGGAATAATTCGAATAACTGAGGACACAGAGTTAAAAGTTATCGATAAACCAGTTCAAGTTTCAGATGAAGCATTACCAAGAACATCCTATGAAGACATAGGTGGATTGAGTAAGGAACTAGTGAAGATTCGTGAAATGACTGGTCATACTATTAAAAGAGGGATTGAAGTTGATTCTGTAGATCGAGAAAAAACTTGGGAGTTCAAACC
>RCNB010003002.1_pt1 | contig 10159 bp, 8 predicted proteins | sample 2041321 | NCBI WGS metagenome assembly RCNB01 (sample SAMN09708232, study PRJNA481090) | Marine sediment metagenome, whole genome shotgun sequencing project.
CAGTTTCAGCAGGGCTCAATGGAGTATATAATAGTGGTGGAGCTGATTTAATCAAACCGGTCCGAAGCAGATCGGCTGATAGAAATTCATATCCTTTAACCTTGTCAACCCCGGTAAGATTTTTGACCAATTCTTCGTCTTCTGCAGACAATATTTTTCCTTGGCCCTGTTCTCGGCCTTCATCCCTATGCGGCAGGTACACTGTCGCCTGTTTGTTTTTTCCGTTTAATAGTAAATAGGCATGATCGGTTTCCAATCCTGCGAGGTAATAGAAGGTATTCGATTGGCGGAAAACACTGAATCCGGTCTGTCCACTAGTCCCTTGAATAAGAGCTATTGCATTAGTGCCAATGGCATCTAAAAGTTTCGTTCTTCGCTCGCTAAAATTTTCAATGGAGAAATCGGTCTGGAAATGATGTTTGTCTTGCGATAACAAGGGAGACAGGTTACAAAAGAGCAAGGCCATTACGCAAGTCCAGATGGTATTTCTCATAGTATTCGGTTTTTTTAATTGAAGACGGAATGGATTAATAGTTGATCCTGCACTAATATACTGAAAAATGGTTCTTTTCAAAACGCAGCGTATTAAGTACAAGCCAGGCATGATTCACTTTCAAAACAACAACTAAGTTTATTGCATATATGTTCGGAAAGAAATATACGGATTCGTATTAAATTCTAAAGTTACTATCTGTTATAGGTTTAAAGATGCAATTTATCAACAAAATAGTAAACGAATTCAGTAGTATGGAAGTGGCAAAAACTTCTCAAAACTTAGCGTATTTGCTGTGGGCAAATAATATTATTTGTTTAATGTTTTGACAAAACCTTAAAACAGTTTTAATTTTAGTATATTCGCCACAACTAAATAAACTAAAAATTATGAAAACTTTTAAAACCATTGGCATTTTAACTTTTGCTGTATTACTTCTTATTTCTTGTGGTGAAAAGAAAAAAGAAATGACAGAAGAGGCAACAGAGGAAACAACTGAAATAGCCGTCAGTGAAGAAACAACAGAGGAAACGACTAAAATAGCCGTCAGTGAAAAAGCAGCACCGAATATAGTGGCGGTTGCAGCTGGGAATGAAGCCTTTTCAACATTAGTTACTGCTGTTACGGTCGCCGATCTTGTTGAGGCACTAAGTGCTGATGGTCCATTCACGGTATTTGCACCAACTAATGACGCTTTCGCAAAATTACCTAAAGGTACTTTAGAAAGTCTTTTGATGCCCGAAAATAAGGATGACTTAATTGAAATTTTAACTTACCATGTCGTAGAGGGAAAATTTGAGGCAGCAGCGGTTATAGAAGCTATCAATGCCAATAAAGGTAAATTTACGGTACCTACGGTGAATGGCGGAAGTATTGATTTGAGCCTAAAGGATGGTAAGGTAACATTGACAGATGCTAAAGGAGGCGTTTCTACGGTCGTTATTGCTGACGTAGGGGCCTCAAATGGTGTAATACATGCACTAGATACGGTAGTGATGCCAAAATAGGAAACCCATTTTGAAAAAGAAGACTAAGGCCATTGCACTACCGCAATGGCTTTTTTTATAGCCAAGTTTGACAACGTATCTTTAGCGTCAAATTAATTTGTGATGAGATGCAATTAAAAAAGGACTATCAAAGCAATTTTGAATCATGTCAAGTTATAGGGCATTACAACAAGAAGGTTAGTATAATCTTCTTGTTTTTGAGCTTCCCGATAGCTATCTGGGGCTGCGATGGTGTATTTGGCACTTCATTTTCTTTGGCCAAAGCTGTGTCTCGCTCAAAATTTTTAAAGATGCTCCAGTTGCTGAGAATTATAGCCTCTAAAAAGATTATTCTTAAAAGGTAATGACATCGAAGAATACACCGATGCTAAAGGTTCATGAGCTCCTTTAAAAACAATACATATCTGCGCGCACTGCAATCTAAGAATTGTACCTTCCAACTAATTAGATGATTCGATTTTAGGAAAATGGACTTCCACCTTTTCGTGCATGGTATACAATCGGAATTTACCCCCATCCGGCACCAAGATACCGCTTGATCTGTTCTCTCCCATAATCGGATTTTGACTATACTTGGTCCAATGAATCAGGTCTTTGGAGGCCGCAACATTGGTCGACCACTCATGCCAATCTTCAAACGCGGTACCATGGTAGTTGGCATAATACCATCCCTTATATTTTAGTATTTGGTTCACGGCCAGACCGTATTGGTCATAGGTTTCAGGCCCCATAGCGATTACCGGGTCATCTTGTACATTCGTCCATATCTCAAGGTCGTTTGAAGTAGCCAACCATATCCCCAGATCATTGCGCTCATAGAACAAATACCACAAATTGTTTTCCCTCCAAACGGTTGGGGTACCATAAGGGCCTTCGTTCAAAGGGGAACCGTCGGAAGTACGGATATCCAATCTCCCATGGTCTACCCAGTGTATGCGGTCTTTCGAGCTAAGCCTATGGGCAATATCGCCTTTTCCTTCAGCAAACATGTGATAGGTGCCGTTTACGTTCATGACCATCATGTCTTCTGTCCAGCTTTCATCAAATATTGGGTTGTCGGCATAACGTTTCCATGAAATACCGTCCGGGGAAGTCGCATAGCCCAAGGAAAGTAATTCCCCGTCAGGGCGCAGACCGGTATACCACATATGGTAGGTGCCCCCTTCCTTTAAGATATACCCCCTTTCCCTTATTTTTTGGTCCCAAGTCGGTTCGCAGGTACCTTCGAATACTGGGTTTTCGGAAAAAGTCTGGAAGTGCACCAATTCTTCAGGGAAAGGAACTGTTTCTTCTACAACCTCACTGTTTTTAAGGGTATCGTTTTTTTTTGCTTGGGTTTTCGATTTCGTATGACACGACCAAAATAGAAGTGCCGTTAGGAGTATAAGAAGGTTTGATTTCATTGGATGGATGTAAATACGATGTTTGATGTTTTTGGTGGCTGTGGAATTGGGTGATCAAAAAATTATACCTGGGGCAATCTGTTACGATTAATACGCAATATTTCAATTACAAATAGCTGTGTTTGATATTATATTAAAAGGACGCTACTAAAATTATCTATTAAATGAACCTATCTTTTTAATGGCGTTATTATTTATTAGCTCCTTGTTCATGACGTTTTCCTAATCAGATCCGTTCCTCCACTATTTCGGCAGTAGAGAATTTATACCTCATGTTTCTGTACACGCATATATCCGTAATATCTTTTGGGGCGCCCTTGGGCACTGCCCTAAAGTTCGATGAAACCCTGTCCGCCTTAACGGGCATAACCCTATGAAAGCAATGGCCATGTAAAAATATTACCGTTCCTTTCTTAGGCCTAAAAACAATTTGACCTTCAATATCTTCATGTGGTACGCCTACAGGCAAAACTCCGGCTTTATGCGCTTCGGGTATAATAACAATTTCTCCACCTGTATCATTAGTAATGTCATGTGAATATACTAATCTATTAAGATTAAACCGTTTTGGGTTTTCTGGAGGACAATCTTGGTGCCAGGCCTGACCTTTACTACCCGCCTCAGAAAACATCATCATACAATATAAATTCTCCCAATTATTGTTTAAAATTACGTTCGTAATTTCATTAAATGTTTCGTCCTTATCAATGCCGTCGAAATACGGTTTGTCCTCCATATAGGGGAACCAAGGAATAACTTCATTTTCAGATTTAGTGATAAAATCTGTTGTGTGTTCCCAATCCCTAGTCGTCCTAAAATGATCGAGAATAATTTGCTGATATTCGTCCATCAACTTGTCCGGGAAAAACTTGTCAAAAATCACATAGCCCTTTTCCCAGAATTCGGTTCTTACTTTTTCAAAATCCATTCGAAATTATACGTTACTTGAACTTTTAATTTTTAAGAATGAAGATAGTAATTATTTTTCCCGTTCTATAAAACGTTCGTTTGAAAAGAACTCACAATCTTCTATTTAAAAAATGTATGACCTTTTTTTAAATTTTAAGAGCTTAAAGCATATTTTAAACGAGTTATTATGATTGATCCTAAAATCAATTAGAATAAGCTGCGATAGGATTTGGTTGGAAAAATATAAACCATGCATGTTATAATTTCTGCGCGCCATCTTTCTTGATTATTTCTTCAACCACTGGCTAAACCAATACTACAAAATGTACTTTAATGTCCTGCGCCCGCCTTAACGGATTCTTTCGTGCAGGTTATGACACTTTGCTTGGACAGCATAAAAAGATTCTTCTCAATTGTTAATGACATTAACCCAGAAAATGTATGAATACCTTTAAATAAACCATAAACAAGCAATGAATAAACACCTGCCAGTACAGAAATGGGTGTTTTCGGGCGGGCTTATTATAGGAGCCGACGATTCGAGAGGAGTGTAATTTGTTTGGTATGGGATAAAATTACGTGGTCTTTTTATAACTCCAGACCGCCAAACCGTTCATAATAACCGCATAAACAAGTGTTTTAGCAAGTTGCGGAGCAATATCGTTAATACCAGAACCCTTTAACATGACCATACGCATGACTTTCACAAAGTATTTAATAGGATTAAACTCCGTTAGCAATTGAGCCCATTCTGGCATGCTCTCAATGGGTGTAAATAAGCCGCTCATTAAGATAAAGATTACCATAAAAAACCATGCAATAAACATGGCTTGTTGCTGGGTATCCGTAAAATTTGAAATAAATAACCCTATTCCTAGTACCACCAAAATATATATGGACGTATAGAAATATAGTAAAACCAAACTACCAAGCATAGGTACATCAAAGATGAGTTTAGCAATGATCAATCCGATGGTTAACAAGGCCATGCCTATTACCCAAAATGGAAATAACTTTCCTATGATAAACTGACTTTTCTTAATTGGTGTTACATTGATTTGCTCTAAGGTGCCAATTTCCTTTTCTCTAACAATATTCATCGCAGATAGAAACAACGTAATCATTGTAACCAATAAAACTAAAATTCCGGGTACCATAAAGGTTTTATAGTTCAGGGTTTCATTATACCAAAATGACGGAATACTTAAAATATTTAAAGGTTTAATTTTTGTATCAGATCTTTGTAATAAATCAGCTTTCAGATTTTTATTGAAACTTTGTATGATTTGGGTCACATACACGTTTTCAACACCGGCTGCGGCTCCATCTATAGCGTTTATAGTTACACCTAAATTTGTGTGTTTTTCCTTTTGCAGATTGCGCTCAAAATGTGAAGGGACCTCTAGTACCACATCAACCTCTCCATTAAGCATAGCAGTGTTTGCAAGCGCTTGTGAAGGAAAATTTGTTATAACGTCAAAATAGATTGAAGCATTGAATTTTTCAAGTAATTCACGAGAGGTAGAGGTATGGTCATGATCAATGTAGGCAAAATTGATATTTTTAATATCAAAAGTAGCCGCATTGGCCAAAATTACTAGCTGTATTAAAGGCATGACAAAAATAATGGGCAACATACCTTTATTTCTAAAAATCTGCCTAAACTCTTTTTGGATGATGTAAAGAATCGTTTTCATTACTCTAGCCTTATTTTATATTTCTTTACACTCAACGTCATAAAAAACACGGTCATTCCCAGTAAAATCATTGTTTCTTTCCAAATGAATTGTAGCCCGACACCTTTGAGCATAATCCCTTTCACAATAATGATAAACCATTTTGCAGGAATGATATTACTAATATATTGAAGTGGTAATGGCATGCTTGTTACTGGAAATATAAAGCCAGACAATAAGATAACGGGTAACATTAATCCCATTAGGGAAATCATCATAGCAGTTTGCTGGGTTGCTGAAATGGTTGAAATTAATATTCCTAACGCCAAAGAAGTAATAATGAACAACACGCTTTCTAAACCTAATAAAAACAAACTTCCTTGAACGGGCATCTTAAAAATAAAAATGCTTAGAACGATAATCACAGCAGCATTGATAATAGACAGAAAAATATAAGGGAATACCTTACCCACAATAACCAAAAATGGTTTTAAAGGGGATACTAGTAGAATTTCCATAGTTCCCAACTCCTTTTCCCTAGTAATAGAAATTGAAGTCATCATGGCTGACACAAGCATGAGAATAATAGTCATTACTCCTGGAACAAACATGTAAACGCTTTTTAGTTCTGGGTTATACACCATTCGTGTTTGTGGTACAATTTGGTAAGCTATCTTAATAGTTTTGTTTTGCTCTTTCAAGTAATTTTGAAGAATGGCATTCACATAATTAGCTACCGTATTTGCCGTATTTGGGTCTGTGGCATCTGTAATCACTTGTATAGTTCCATGGCTTTCTTTAATGAGATTTTTGCTAAAATCCTTTTCAAAGTTTAAAACGGCCTTTACTTTACCTTTTTTAAAAATTGATTCAATATCCGATTCCTTTTCAATTAGTTGATTGATACTGAAGTATTCTGATGAAGCAATTTTATTGATGATCTCTTGTGTAGTAGCATCTTTAGAATGATCTAAAATGGCAATATCTACGTTATTGATTTCATTGGTAATAGCAAATCCAAACAGTAATATTTGAGCAATGGGCATCCCAAAAAGAATAAACAATGAGCGTTTATCCCTGAAAATATGGTAGAACTCTTTTTGTACAAATCCTATGAAGCGTTTCATCCTCTGGCTAATTTTAAGAATACGTCGTTCATATTCCCAACATTAAACTGTTCCTTTAATTTTTTGGGTGTATCCAAAGCTTCAATTTTCCCGCTGACCATGATAGATACCCTGTCACAATATTCAGCTTCATCCATATAATGTGTGGTTACAAAAATAGTAGTGCCTTGATCGGCCGCTTTGTATATAAGTTCCCAAAATTGACGCCTGGTAATAGGATCAACCCCTCCGGTAGGCTCATCTAAAAAAACAATTTTGGGGTCGTGCAATAATGCTACTGAAAAAGATAATTTTTGTTTCCAACCTAATGGTAGGGACCCTACTAATTGATCAGCAACATTTTCTAATCCTAATTCCTCAATCAATTCATCAGATTTTCCTCTGATACGTGTTCTTGACAAACCATAAATACCACCAAAGAATGTAATGTTTTCCTTTACGGTCAGATCATCATACAACGCGAATTTCTGACTCATATAGCCTATGTTTTTTTTGATGTCTTCTGCATTGCTAAAAACATCAAAACCAGCTACTTTTGCAGTACCAGATGTTGGGTTAGAAATACCAATCAGCATTTTCATAGCCGTTGTTTTTCCGGCTCCGTTAGCTCCTAAAAACCCAAATATTTCACCTTTTTCAACTTCAAAAGTAATAGCATTTACAGCCGTAAAATCACCAAACGTTTTGGTTAGTCCTTTTACTTGTATGACTTTGTCCTTGCTCATTATTTTGCTAATTCCATAAAGGTATCCTCTATGGTGGGCTGGGTTATTGCTATGCCTATATCTGAAAGTTTTTCAGATTCTAAATACTGAACTAATTCCTTCGGATTAAAATCTACTCTGCTATCTGTATAGTGCACAAATTCACCAAAGGGGTAGACACTATGATGATGTGTGTAAGCATTAAGGCTTTTTATGAGTTGATACATATTATGGGCTTTTACATTGTAAATGGTTTTTGGATACTTTTTCACAATGGCCTTAGGCGAATCAATCTCTAAAATTTCACCATCTTGAATCAAGGCAACCCTATCACAAAGTTCTGCTTCATCCATATAAGGGGTTGATACCAAAATGGTAATTCCTTTCTGTTGCAAGCGCTTTAGCATCTCCCAAAATTCCTTACGGGAAACTGGATCCACCCCAGTGGTGGGCTCATCTAAAAACAAAACCTCGGGTTTATGAATAAGCGCACAACACAGCGCTAGTTTCTGTTTCATTCCCCCAGACAGTTTGCCCGCTCTACGATCTTTAAAAGGTTCTATTTGAACATAAATTTCCTTTATTAAATCATAATTCTCTTCAATGGTGGTTCCAAAAATAGTAGCAAAGAAATGCAGGTTTTCTTCAACTGTTAAATCCTGGTATAACGAAAATTTCCCGGGCATATACCCAACGCATTTACGAATCTTTCTATAGTCGGCAAATACATCAAATCCTGCAACACTTGCCGTTCCTTCATCAGCAATCAAAAGTGTTGTTAAAATTCGAAACAAGGTGGTTTTCCCAGCTCCATCAGGACCAATCAGCCCAAAAAGCTCACCTTCATTTACCGTAAAGGAAATGTTGCTTACCGCTTTTAGGTTTTTATAGGATTTTGATATGTTATTGACCTGAATACTCATTAATCCGTTTTTAGCCACATTTCTGCCGGCATACCAATTTTCAAGCTACCATCATTTTCTACATCCACTTTCACCGCATATACCAAGGCAACTCGTTCTTCTTTGGTCTGAATGATTTTAGGCGTGAATTCGGCTTCAGAAGCTATCCAACTGACTCTACCGGGAAAAGACTTCATAGCATCGGCATCATCAATTTTCACAGTGACTTCTTGGCCTATCTTTACATTGGCCAATTGGGTTTCGCTAACATAAACACGTAATTGCATAACACTTAAATCGGCAATTTTATAGAGTGGTTTGCCAAATGCCGTGATTTCGTTAGGCTCTGCATATTTAGATAGAACCGTACCGTTGATTGGGTTTATGATTTTACTCTTTGTCAGTTGGTCTTCAATTTGCTGTATTTGAATATCAAAGCTCTTCAACTCATTCACCACCGAAGCATTTTGTATCTCAACACTTCTAACTTGCTGATTAATGACGTCTATTTCACCATAAATATCATCCAATTGCTTTTGTGTGCCTGCATTATCCTTTATTAAATTCTCAATCCTCGTTTTATTGGTATTCGCTGTTTTTAACTTAGCATTCAGCACACTTATTTGCGATAGTACCCCTTTAGATTTTGAGCCCACAACAGCTTTGGAGACCTGTAATTGATCACGTTTCAACGTTAACGGAATGGAATCTATACAACCTATCAGCTTCCCTTTTTGTAGCAAATCTCCTTCGTTAACATCAAACTGGATCAACTTACCATTATTTTCGGCTGAAATTGTAATTTCTGTGGCTTCAAAATTGCCGTACCCATCAGCTCTTCCAAGAGTGTCATCACAAGACACCAAACTTGTAACTATAACGCTTATTCCAATAATATAGTTGTAGAATTTCATACATGAATTTTTATTGACCTTGAGTGGTATTATAATTTGCTTTTGTAAGTTTTAATTGAATTTTATGCTTTACCAAAGTGTTTTCGTCTTCATACAAATTGGTAAGTTCTGTCACATACGCTGAAGCCGTAATAACTCCATTCTTGAGTTGCGAATCTGCCGCTTTCAGTATTTCTTCGCGCAGCGTAATAATGTTTGCATCAGAAGAAATGATTTCTTCCATCTTTTTAATTTCCTTTTGTTGCCGATTTAGTTCAATGTTGGTTTTCAGTTTGAATATTTCAGTTTCATTATCTACGATATCCCTATTAATAGCCAAAGATTCACGTTGTTTTTTATTCGTATTCCAATCAAGCACATTCCAATTTAATTTCACTCCTACGATATAAAAAGCCTGAAACGAATTATCAAGCACGTTCAATCCGGGATTTCCATATCCACCCGTTGCAAACCCTAATAATTTAGGATTATTCTGCTTAGAAAGCATAGTTTCTGCGCTTACAATTTCTTCCTTCTTAAATTGAAAGAAGGTAAGTTCTGGTCTTTTTATACTATCACCTATTTGATACGTAATTAAAGGTTTTTGAAAGGTAGTTTCAGTATTTAACGGTTTACTTACTAGACTTGAAAGTGATTCAATTAAGGTGCTTTTGTTGTTATTGACTTGAGTAAACTGCTGATCTATTTTTAACAATTCTGCTTCTAAAACCTTATCAGAAGCGGGTAGAAGCATGCCATACTTAATTCCCGATTTTATTTCCTTTAGTTTAGCTTGTAGTTGTTTTCTTTTTAGGGTTAACAAGGAATGGCTTTCCTGTGATAGTAAAATAGAAAAATACAACTGATTGACCTGCTTTTTTAGCTGATACAAGCTTACTTCTACTTGCTTTTTCCTGGTTTTAAATTGTGCTGATTTAGCAGCCAATGAAGCATTTACAGCACCGCCATTGTAAATGAGTTGGTTTACAGAAAGGGTAGCTCTATATTGGTCCTTATTTAAAGGTTCTATATTCGAATTAGGTAT
>RCNB010003003.1_pt1 | contig 10158 bp, 7 predicted proteins | sample 2041321 | NCBI WGS metagenome assembly RCNB01 (sample SAMN09708232, study PRJNA481090) | Marine sediment metagenome, whole genome shotgun sequencing project.
CAACAAGGTTCACTATTTTCATCTCACTGTGAGCGTCAGGGCGCCCAATAAAGGCTGACTGGAGTTTCTTGCTGCTCCAGAAGAGCGGTAACGGGATACGTCTTGTCGACAGTATGTGCGTTTTCGTACACGGCGAGCTTTTCCTCGCCGAAGAAGAACAACAGAACTTCGTCGCTCGCCAACAAAGAAGATAAAGTCATGCTGATTCGAGGGTGGGGACTTGCGGATGTACGAACCGGTATATAGAAACGCGCGTTGTCGAGCGCCAACCCTGCCACGAGACAATCCGCATCGGGGAAAAGCGACGCAAAATGGCCATCCGTACCCATGCCAACCATCGCACAAGCGAAGCCTTTCCCGGGCTTTTGTGACTGCAACGCATCGCAACGCTCATCGACAGACAGGTCGGCCTCAAAGATCGATAGAATGCTCCCGGCACTCGCCGCGTCCTTCAGCATCGAATCTCGAACGAGTCGTTCATTGCTGTCATTGTGATCGTTCGGCACCCAACGCTCGTCCGACAGGGCGACCTGAACCTTATCCCAACCCAAATCGTAACCGGACAGGTACTCGAAGCACGCTCCTGGCGTCGTTCCGCCACCCACAACAAATCTGGCCTCACCATCGCGGGCCAGCTGAGTATCGACCAATCCTGCCATGCGCGCCGCGACCGCGGCAGATGCGGCATCGCGTGAATCAAATTTGAATTCGGTCAACATACTAGTCTTCCTGATGCCAGGCACGACCATCCCGATCAAGCAACATCGACGACGTCGCGGGTCCCCATGAACCCGACACGTAGGACTCAACTTTCTGTTTGGATACTTGCCAGGCTTCGATAATGCCGTCGATCCATTCCCAGGCCGCTTCCACCTCATCGCGGCGCATAAATAGCGCAGGATTGCCTCTGAGAACCTCCATCAGCAATCGCTCGTAGGCATCCGGATATCGAACGCCAAAGGTTTCGGCAAAGCTCAGGTCCAATGACACCGGCCGAAGCTCGAATCCGCCAGGACCGGGTTCTTTGGCCATCACTGACAACTGAACACCCTCGTCAGGCTGCAAGCGAATCCGCAGCAGGTTGGGCGAAACGTTAAATTCCTGTTCCGGAAAAATTGAGTGAGGAACGGCTTGAAACTGAACGACGATTTCAGAATGCTTGGCCTTCAGTCGCTTGCCGGTGCGCAGATAAAACGGCACGCCAGACCATCGCCAGTTTTCTATTTCCAGTTTCAAAGCAACGAAGGTTTCGGTTGTACTGTCCTTGTTGGACAATTCGTCGGCAAAGCTGGAAACCGTTTCGCCCTTGATAGCTCCTTCCGAGTACTGACCGCGAACGGTGTTTGCCCGCGCGTCGTCCGCCGTAATCCTCTTCAGTGAGCGCAGCACTTTGATCTTCTCGTCACGAACCGCATTTTGATCGAGGCTCGATGGTGGCTCCATCGCGAACAAGCAAACCAACTGCAGCAAATGGTTTTGCACCATATCGCGGAGTGCGCCAACGCCATCATAGAACTCAACACGACCACCTACACCGAGATCCTCGGATACCGTGAACTGCACATGATCGATGGCGCTACGTCGCCACAGCGGTTCGAACAAGGAATTAGCGAATCGGAGCGCGAGCAAATTCTGCACGGTCTCTTTACCCAGATAATGATCGATACGATAAATCTGGTCCTCGCGAAAACACCCACCGACCGCATTGTTGATCTCCCGCGCAGTTCCCAAGTCCCGGCCTAATGGTTTTTCCAGAACGATACGACTCGAATCAGTAATAAGTCCATTGGCCTTCAATCCGCTCGATATCGGTCCGAACAAACTCGGTGCGGTTGCCAGGTAAGCAACACGGACACGATCTTCACTACCGGCGAGCACATCGACCAACGTGCCCCACTGGTCATGCTCGAATGCGTCGGCCTGCACATAATGGATACGTTCTTTGAAAGACTGCCAATGCGAGTCGTCGAATTCACCCTCGGCGAGATTGCTGCGAAGCGACGCTTCAACTTGAGAGAGATAGTCGTCTCGCTCCAGCGCACCGCGGCTGGCTGCGACAATTCGGCTGTCCGGAGTGATCTGACCGTCGCGATCACGGTGATAGAGCGCGGGCAGCAACTTACGCATCGCAAGGTCGCCGGTACCGCCAAAAATAATAAGGTCGAATGTCTCAACCGGGACAAGCTTCGCCATGGAAATCCCCAAGAATTTGTGAAAGTTTACTACAAAGCTGCGTTATATGACCAACTTTTGTAGTATTTTCCAAAAAACTGCTGTAATTTTACTACATGCTCTCCGAGATTAATCGCGCCCTCCCTCACCTCAGCCGATCTGAGCGGCAGGTCGCCGAATGGATCGTGGCGCACCCGAAAGAAACCGTACAAGCGACACTCGCACATGTGGCGGATGAATGCGGCACCAGTGAACCTACCGTCATTCGCTTCTGTCGCCGCGTCGGCCTGCAGGGCTTTCGGGAATTGGGCATCCGCCTTACTGAGGCGTTAAGCAATCCGACCCGCTACGTACACCGTGATGTTCAGGCAAATGACTCTTCGTCCGATGCGGTTTTGAAAGTCATGGACGCATCTATCAAGTCGCTGATAGATATGAAATCGCGACTATCTGACATGCCTATTGACGATGCTGTGAATGCTCTGGCTAAAGCTCGCCAGATCGCGTTTGCCGGACTGGGTGCGTCAGGGCATGTTGCCAGCGATGCGTGCCATAAATTCTTCAGGCTGGGTATACCGTGCTCAACGCTCATGGATACGCCGATGATTCTGCAGTTCGCGGCGATCGCTGAGCCAGATGACGTGTTGGTCTTGCTCTCTCATACCGGTCGTTGGCCGGAGTTCGCGCGGGCTGCGCGCATGGCGACTGGGCGCGGCGCGACGGTCATTGCCATCACCAACTCAGAGTCCGATCTCGCAAAGGCCGCTTCGATTCTATTTCCGGCACAGGTAATAGAAGACACCAGCGTATTCACGCCGATGAGCTCGCGGCTGGCACAGCTCGCGCTACTGGATTCAATTCATGTTGCGCTGGCATTGACGCGCGGGCCCAGCGCCAGCGATCGATTGCGCCGTAGCAAAGATGCATTGCGTCCAGGGTATAGCGGTTAGCGCTCAGACTGATAACCTTCAGCATCTATTTTACCTACGTCTAAATCAGGTCAACCAATGGTCGTCGGACCCGCAACCCAGAATTTGGCTCAAAAACAGCAGGCAGGTGTCTCCCTGCACATTACATCGCTTCCAGGGCCTTACGGAATCGGTGAGCTGGGCCGAAGCGCGCGCGGCTTTGTCGACAAGCTTAAGCGAATGCAGCTGAGTGTCTGGCAATTCTTGCCGATAGGGCCGACGGCTTACGGCGATTCGCCGTATCAGTCGCTGTCCACGTTTGCAGGCAATGAGATGCTCATCGATATCGATGATCTGATTGGCCTTGGGCTGCTGTCTTGCGACGAGGTATCGGAACTCACCGCACTGCCGCAGCGGCATGTGGCCTATGGCGCACTAATACCGATTAAGAACCGGCTGCTCAACCTGGCGGCCAGTCGCTTTGATGAAACGGTCGACGATGCGATGAAAACTGACTTCGACGGTTTCCTGACAGGCAACAACTCGGCGTGGCTGCATGACTACGCGGTATATCGCACTTTGAAGTCGCGGCACGGCGAGAAGCCCTGGCCAGCATGGGAGCCAGAGTACGTGCACCGCGATGAGACAGCATTGCGCGACATCGAAGCAACCGCGGCTGATCAAATTGAGACTACCAAGGTCCTGCAATACCTGTTTTTTCGTCAATGGCGGCAATTGCATGACTATGCCCATGCCAATGGCGTGCTGTTGTTCGGTGATATACCCATTTACATCTCGCTTGACAGTTCTGATGCATGGGCGAATCGCGAGATTCTCAAGATCGACCCGGATGGTAATCCGGAATCCGTTGCCGGCGTGCCGCCCGACTACTTCAGCGCAGATGGTCAGCTCTGGGGCAACCCCCTGTATGACTGGGAGCAACACCGGACAACGAACTACAGCTGGTGGATAGCGCGCCTGAAAGCGACCGCCGAGATCGTCGACCTCGTACGCATCGACCACTTTCGCGGTTTTGAATCTTATTGGTCTATACCGGCTGACTCCGAAACCGCAAGAACAGGTGCCTGGGAACCCGGTCCTGGCGATGCCATCTTCGATGCAATGAGCGATTCACTTGGCAGCTTGCCGATCATCGCCGAAGATCTTGGCATAATCACACCCGAAGTTGAGGGCCTGAGGGACCGTCACAATTTTCCGGGCATGCGAGTACTGCAGTTCGACGTCTGCGACCATGACTTCAAGCTCGACGATATTGGCGCGACCAGCGTCTGTTACACGGGTACTCACGACAATGACACCACTCTTGGCTGGTTCAATGGCAACCCGGACGACGTCCGCAGTGACGACGACATAATGCGCACACAAGAGGCCGTGCTGAATATCACAAGTGGCTGCCCCAAAACGGTGCACACAGATCTGATAAAAGCCGCATTCTCAACGGCGGCCTACATCGCAATCGCGCCGATGCAGGACTATCTCGGACTGGGATCCGACGCTCGCATCAATACGCCGGGAATAGCCGGAGGCAACTGGCGCTGGCGAGTACTCGAAGAACAATTGTCTGCTGACTTCTGCGACAATGTCGCGTCATTAGTAATCGCCTCAGGGCGCGGGATGTCCAACAATGGAAAAAAGCAATAACGAGTATGCTCGTCACGTCAGCCGACTGACTCGAGATACGATGGCGCTTATCCTTGCCGGTGGTCGAGGCTCGCGACTGTATGAACTCACGGATTGGCGTGCCAAACCGGCACTCTATTTCGGTGGCAAGTACCGCATTATCGATTTTCCGCTTTCCAATTGCATCAACTCCGGCATTCGACGAATTGGGGTGCTCACCCAGTACAAGGCGCACTCGTTAATTCAGCACCTGGTACACGGCTGGTCGTGGTTTCGTTCCAGCAAACGGGAATTTGTAGAGATACTGCCGGCATCTCAGCGCGTGGGCGGCGAATGGTATCGCGGCACAGCCGATGCCGTGTATCAGAACCTCGACATCATTCGGACTCACGCGCCGAAGCATGTCCTGATTCTATCGGGTGACCACATCTATAAAATGGACTACGGTCCGTTTCTCGCCTTGCATGCCGAGAAGCAAGCGGACATGACGGTGAGCTGCGTCGAAGTTCCCATTGAGGAAGCGGCTGGCCAGTTTGGTGTCATGACCGTCGATAAAGACGGCCGTGTCATCAGTTTTGATGAGAAACCCGAACATCCGAACCCGATTCCCGGCAAGCCGGGCCTCTGTCTCGCCTCGATGGGCAACTATATATTTAACACCGAGTTTCTCTACGAACAGGTTATCAAGGACGCCGATACACCGGACACCAAGTTCGACTTTGGTGGCAACGTGATTCCTAGAATCATCGATGACTACAAGGTGTATGTATATCCTTACCGCGACCCGAAAACAGGCGAGCAGGCCTATTGGCGAGATGTCGGTACGCTCGACGCGTACTGGGAAGCCAATATGGAACTGGTTTCCGTTTCACCGCAACTCGATATGTATGACACAGACTGGCTGATCAATACCCATCAATGGCAGTCACCACCCGCGAAGTTTGTATTTGACGAGAAAGAACGTCGCGGTATGGCAATCCAGTCGATGGTGTCGGGGGGGTGCGTCGTTTCGGGTTCTGACGTCCGCACATCTCTGCTGTTTTCTCGCGCCCGAATCAATTCCTACAGCAGCGTCGTCGACTCCGTGATTCTGCCCGATGTCGATGTCGGTCAGAAATGCCGTATTAATCGCGCCATCATTGATCGCGGCTCCAAGATTGAAGCCGGTACTGTTATTGGCGAGGATCATGATGCTGATCGGGCGCGCGGTTTTCGCGTCACTGAGTCGGGTTTGACGCTGGTTACGCCGGACATGCTCGGCCAGAGCCTGCACTTCACCCGATAGCTGTGACTTCGTGAACACTAACAAGGAAGTTTTGTTCGTGGCCGCCGAGAATGGCGCACTGCGCGGTGGCAAAGTCGGCGGCGTGGCGGACGTCGTTCGCGACTTGCCGGCAGCGTTGGACGAACACGGCTGGAATGCCACGGTCGTTACACCTGCTTATGGTTTGCTACACAAGCTTCCCGGCGCGAAGCGCGTGACTACAATCGTTGTTCCATTCGCAGGCGCGACTGAGTCGGTTGAAATATGGCAGGTGCCCGGTCAGTTCCCTAGGGTTCGCAACCTTGTTTTCGTCCATGATCTGTTCGCCGCCAACGGTGTCGGTTGCATCTACTTCGGCGACGCATCGGATCGTCCTTATGCCGTTGACGCGAACAAGTTCGCGTTTTTCTGTGCGGCCGTCGCCGAGTGGCTGGTCAAGGCAGAATCACTACCTGACACCATTCATTTGCACGACTGGCATGCGGCGTTTTTCTGTTTGCTGCGCGATTTTTCACCGCGCCATAAAAAGCTGCGCACTGTTCGCACCGTATTCACGATCCACAATCTTTCCTACCAGGGAACTCGGCCGCTGCGAGATGACGAATCATCACTGGAAACCTGGTTTCCGGATCTGAAATACGACCTCAAGTCGGTGCAGGATTTGTCCGCACTCAACTGTATTAACCCGATGGCAACGGCCATTCGTCTCGCCGACAAGATCAGTACGGTTTCGCCGACTTACGCAAAAGAGATTTGCCAGCCGAGCGATGTAGCCACCAGTTTCGTCGGCGGCGAAGGGCTGGAGTCGTTACTGGTCGATGCGGCGAATGACGGTCGATTGATTGGCGTACTGAACGGTTGCTATTACGACCAGCCACCAACCGGGTCTGGCTGGCCTGCCCTGCTCGCTGCGATGAACGACCAGGTTGCCACGTGGAAAGACACCCCCCCCCTGAACCCCGCGCACGATCTTGCCACTGAGCGCCTCACGCGCCTGACCGAGACCCGCCCGGAGAACCTGCTTGTCAGTGTTGGGCGCCTGGTATCGCAAAAAGCGACGCTGCTCGAAGCGACGACAAATAACGGGCAACCGGCTCTGGAAGAAATTGCTATTGGGCTGGGCGATCGAGGTTTGATTATCATCCTCGGCAGCGGCGAGCCGGAATACGAACAGTCCATCCTCGAGATGGCCACGCGCAACGACAATATTCTGCTGCTGCATGGCTACTCTGAATTGTTAGCAGATCCGTTGTATGAACTCGGTGATTTGTTTCTGATGCCATCCAGTTTTGAGCCTTGTGGTATCAGCCAGATGCTCGCCATGCGCGCCGGCCTGCCTTGCGTCGTGCACGGCGTTGGTGGTCTGAAAGACACCGTAGACGATGAGAAAACCGGATTTGTATTTGCAGGCAAGGACCTCCAATCACAAGCAACGGCCTTCGTTGCTGCCACACTACGTGCTATCTCGCTGCGTCGTGACAAGCCGGATGTCTGGCAGTCGATATGTGATCGCGCAAAACGAATACGCTTCGAATGGCGAGATTCAGCAAAAATGACGATCACCAATCTCTACGAGGGCGGCAATGCCTGATTCGACCCAATGGGATGCCATCGTGGCCGGGCGCCATCGCGACCCGTTCGCTATCCTGGGACCGCACAAATCCGGCGGATCGCGACTTGTACGCTGCTTACAGCCGGACGCCGTGACCGTCTCTCTGATTAACAGTAGCGGCAAGGTTGTCGCTGCGATGGAGAAGATTCATGAGGGTGGTGTTTTCGAAGGCAACTTGCCGCCGCGCTTGCGACACTATGCACTGCGAGTGACCGCCAGCGACGGTGTGGAGTTTGACGTCGAGGACCCGTATCGATTCCCGTCAACTCTGGGCGAAATGGATCTGTACCTTCTCGGCGAAGGCTCCGATCAACACATTTTCAGAAAGCTCGGCTCGCATGTAACGAAGGTCGCCGGCGTCTCGGGCACGCGATTCGCTGTCTGGGCGCCCAATGCATCCCGCGTTAGCGTCGTTGGCGACTTCAACCACTGGGACGGCCGCTGCAACGTTATGCGCCTGCACCCCGGTAACGGCATCTGGGAAATTTTCGTCCCGGCCGCGAGTCATGGTGCAAATTACAAATACGAAATTCAGGACAGTGGCGGCAAGCTACTGCCGTTGAAGTCCGACCCGTATGCCGCTTACCACGAGCCACCGCCCGGCAACTCCTCGGTCATTTTCGACAGTAGCTATCGCTGGAAAGACGATGCCTGGATGTCGCGCCGTTCCCCGACTCCGAAGATGGACCAGCCAATTGCCATCTACGAAGTCCACCCGGGCTCATGGCGACGCAAGGACGACGGCGGCTATCTTGGATACCGCGCCCTGGCCGACGAGCTTGTCGACTACGTGAGCGAGATGGGCTTTACGCATATCGAATTGATGCCGGTATCCGAACATCCGTTCGACGGTTCCTGGGGATATCAGCCGATCGGTTTGTTCGCGCCAACGCAACGATTCGGCACGCCGGACGACTTCCGTTATTTTGTTGACCGCTGTCACGCCGCGGACATCAATGTCATTGTCGACTGGGTTCCGGCGCATTTTCCCAAGGATGAGCACGGCCTCGCGCAATTTGATGGGTCAGCGTTGTATGAGCACGCAGATCCACGCAAGGGTGAACACGCCGACTGGGGGACATTGATATTCAACTATGGCCGCCGCGAAGTGGTTAATTACCTGATCGGCAGTGCGCTGTACTGGATTCAAGAGCTCCACATCGACGCCATTCGTGTCGATGCGGTTGCATCAATGCTGTACCTCGATTATTCGCGCGACGACGGCGAATGGATTCCAAACGAACACGGTGGCAACGAAAACCTCGAAGCCGTCGAGTTCCTGAAGCGCTTTAACAGTGAGGCTCATGCGGCGGGTGCCTCGACATTTGCTGAAGAATCAACCGCGTGGCCCGGTGTTTCGCGACCTGTTGATGCGGGAGGACTCGGCTTCACTTACAAATGGAACATGGGCTGGATGAATGACACCCTGGTTTACATGTCTGAAGATCCGGTGCATCGCAAATATCATCACGACAAGATGACGTTTGGGCTCGTCTACGCATTTGATGAGAATTTCGTGCTACCGCTGTCACACGACGAGGTTGTGCATGGCAAGCGCTCGATTCTTGGCCGCATGCCCGGCGATGAGTGGCAGCAGTTTGCAAACCTGCGCGCCTACTACGCCACGATGTATGCGCACCCGGGTAAGAAACTGTTATTCATGGGCAACGAAATAGCTCAGCAACGCGAGTGGGATCATGACCGGTCTCTGGATTGGCACCTGCTTGAGCAGCCGGCGCATGCGGGGATACAGACATTGGTGCGCGACTTGAACCATCTGTATCGCGAAACACCGGCGCTGCACGAAGTCGATTTCGACCCGAGCGGCTTCGAGTGGATCGACTACAACGATCGAGACAACAGCATATTTTCCTGGATCCGTCGCGACCGATCGGGTGGCTTTGTTGTCGTTGTCAGCAATCTCACGCCAATTGCGAGAGAGAAATATTTAATTGGAGTGCCAGTATCCGGTACCTACACTGAAGTCCTTAACACGGATAGCGAACGATACGGTGGCAGCGGCATCGACAATGGCGTGCTGCAAACAACGGGACATTCGCAACATGGCAGACCGGATTCTCTGAGTCTGAGGCTGCCCGCACTTGCAACACTCATCATCAAGCTTAACGACGGAAACTGACGAATGACCGCCAAATCTGACAAGCAGCCCACCTCAACGGAATTGCCGCAAAGCAACGATCTGCCGATGACTTCTGATGCGATTCTGAAGGATTTTTCGCACTATTTTGGTCGTATGCTGGGGCGCCGCGACGTCAACGCTGAATCGCCATTTCTGTATCAGGCCGTCGTCTACGCCGCACGTGATCGTCTTGTGGAGCGCTGGGGAAAGACCCGCGATGCGATCGAGGCGAAAGACACTCGCCGCGTTTCCTATTTGTCGCTTGAGTTTTTGATGGGACGACTGCTGCGCAATGCCCTGCTCAATCTCGGCATCGAGGACGAAACAACCGAAGCGCTCAACCGCATAGGCCTCGATCTGGAAGATGTTTACGAGCGCGAGAAAGACGCCGGACTCGGCAATGGTGGACTCGGTCGCCTGG
>RCNB010004227.1_pt1 | contig 10153 bp, 5 predicted proteins | sample 2041321 | NCBI WGS metagenome assembly RCNB01 (sample SAMN09708232, study PRJNA481090) | Marine sediment metagenome, whole genome shotgun sequencing project.
TTGCTCGATAAGGTTGAAACCAAAGAAGAAGCCATTATTGAAATTTACAGGAGACTCAGGCCGGGAAATCCTGCAACACCTGAAGTGGCCCAGGCATTTGTTGACAACCTGTTTTTTAAGACAACCTATTATGACCTTTCATATGTTGGCCGGCTGAAAATCAAGCAGCGCCTTGGCATTAAAAGTTCGATTGATCTCAGAACTCTCAGAAAAGAAGATATACTCCTTACGGCCAAAGCCCTTATATCTCTAAAAGATACACAGGGAGCTGTTGATGATATCGATCATCTTGGCAACCGGCGTGTCAGAGCTGTGGGAGAGCTTCTTGAAAACCAGTATCGTATAGGACTGGTTCGCATGGAACGGGCCATTAAAGAACGGATGAGCCTTCAGGAAGTCGATGCACTTATGCCGCACGACCTCATTAACCCAAAACCGGTTTCTGCTGTAGTTAAAGAGTTTTTTGGGACCAGCCAGCTGTCACAGTTCATGGATCAGACAAACCCACTTTCAGAGACGACCCACAAAAGGCGGCTTAGTGCGCTTGGGCCGGGCGGGCTTACCCGTGAACGCGCAGGGTTTGAAGTAAGAGACGTACATCCGTCCCATTACGGCAGGATTTGCCCTATCGAAACCCCTGAGGGACCGAACATCGGGCTTATTGTATCCCTGAGCACTTATGCAAGGGTTAATAATTACGGATTTATTGAAACACCATACAGGGTTGTCGAAAACGCAACCATTTCAAAAAAAGTAAAGTTCTTTGATGCATTTGAAGAAAGAGAACACCCTATTGCTCAGGCGAATGCTCCTGTAGATGAAAAGGGTGAATATGTTAATCCGCTTGTTACGTCACGTGTGGCAGGTGAGTTCATGATGGTTAAACGTGATGATATAGAACTTATGGATATCTCTCCCAATCAGCTTGTTAGCGTCTCAGCCTCTCTTATTCCTTTCCTGGAGAATGATGATGCCAACAGGGCACTGATGGGATCAAACATGCAACGGCAGGCTGTTCCCTTACTGACATGTGAGGCACCACTGGTCGGTACCGGTATTGAGGCTATAGTGGCGAGAGATTCGGGGGGCTCAATAGTGGCACAAAGGGATGCCCAAGTAGTGGGCGTGGATGCTTCCCGTATTGTCTTGAAGCATGACCCGTCAGGAGTTTCTTCGGAAAAGGATGTAACGATCTATAATCTTTCAAAATTTATTCGAAGCAATCAAAATACATGTTTCAACCATCGCCCTATTGTCAAACAGGGCCAGCGGGTTAAGCAAGGAGAGATAATTGCAGACGGACCGGCAACAGAAAGAGGAGAACTGGCTCTTGGAAAAAATGTTACCGTAGCTTTCATGCCATGGGGCGGATATAATTACGAGGATTCTATTTTAATTGGCGAGAGGCTTGTAAGAGAAGGTGTTTTTACATCGGTTCATATTGTAGAATTCGAAATTGTAGCAAGGGATACCAAACTTGGGAAAGAAGATATCACACGAGATATACCGAATGCCGGGGATGAAGCTTTAAAAAACCTTGATGAGAGCGGTATTATCAGACTGGGAGCTGAAGTTGATGCCGGTGACGTTCTGGTAGGGAAGATTACGCCAAAGGGAGAGACCCAGCTTTCTCCCGAAGAAAAGCTGTTGCGTGCCATATTTGGTGAAAAAGCAGGGGATGTAAAAGATACCTCCCTGCGAGTTCCACCCGGTGCTAAAGGGATTGTTATTGATGCTAAAGTTTTTTCAAGGCGTGGCGTCGAAAAAGATGATCGTACAAGTATGATAGAAGACGAGGAGATCACCGCACTTGAAAAAGACCGCAATGATGAACTTGCTGTTATCGAGGATGTGGTTCGCGATGAGATAGAGCATTTGCTTCGCGGGCAAAAATGTTATGCTTCCTTGAAAAAAGACAAGAAGGTTCTTATTCCAAAGGGCGCTATGATAGACTCTAAGATACTTGCCGGGATTCCTGTGGCCCAGGTTGAGGGGATTGTTTTGAAAGATCCTTCAATGACGGAACAAGTCCATGAAATCCTTGAACGATACAGAGACCAGCGCGAGCTTTGCAGAATGGTCTATGAGCAACAGGTCAGCAGATACGAAAAAGGTGATGATCTTCCGCCAGGCGTAATTAAGATGGTCAAGGTCTATGTGGCTATGAAGCGGAAGCTTTCAGTCGGGGACAAGATGGCTGGTCGCCATGGTAATAAAGGTGTTGTGTCAAGAATTCTTCCTCAGGAAGATCTTCCTTACTTTGAAGACGGGATTCCTGTGGATATGGTTCTTAATCCTCTTGGTGTGCCCTCCCGTATGAATGTCGGGCAGATTCTTGAGATTCATTTAGGACGCGCTGCAAAAGGTCTTGGTGATCAGCTTAATTACCTGCTTGAAGAATATAAAATGAAAGAGCTTAAAGAGAAAGTTAAAAAAATATTTTCTGATAAGGAAACAAAAAAAATAATCAACAGCATGGACGAAACCGAGCTTTGTGATTTTGCCAAAAATTATAAAAATGGTGTTCACATGGCCACTCCGGTTTTCGATGGCGCAAAAGAAGATGAAATCAAGTCACTGCTTGATGAAGCTGGTCTTCTCACCAGCGGTCAGGTAGTTTTATATGACGGTCGTACAGGGGAACCTTTTGACGAAAAAATCACGGTTGGCGCAATGTATGTTATGAAACTGCACCATCTTGTGGATGATAAAATACATGCACGATCTATTGGTCCATACTCACTCGTAACCCAGCAGCCTCTTGGCGGAAAAGCTCAGTTCGGTGGTCAGAGGCTTGGTGAAATGGAAGTCTGGGCTATGGAGGCTTATGGCGCTGCTTATGCCCTGCAGGAATTTCTCACGGTTAAGTCGGATGACATGGCAGGAAGGACGCGCATGTATGAAAAGATTGTGAAAGGCCAGAATGTACTTGAACCGGGTATACCGGAGTCTTTCAGGGTTATGACAAAGGAATTGAAAAGCTTGGGTTTGAATATAGAGCTTCTGGAAGAATAAGAGTAAAAAACAATTACATTGATTTGAGACACGATGCATCTTACAGGCCCATGCTCGGCAGATGCGGCCATTAGTGCTTAAGAGGAAAAAATATGGAAAACCTATACGACTTCTTCGCAAAACCCACCAACCCAAAACGCTATTCAGCTGTCAAGGTTTCGCTGGCTTCTTCAGAACAGATCCTGAAATGGTCCTATGGAGAGATAAAAAAGCCGGAGACAATAAACTATCGTACGTTCAAACCGGAACGTGATGGCCTTTTTTGTGCCAAAATTTTCGGTCCGACAAAAGATTATGAATGCAATTGCGGCAAATACAAGCGGATGAAACACAGGGGGGTTATTTGCGAAAAGTGCGGTGTGGAAGTCATTCAATCCAAGGTGCGAAGAGAGCGCATGGCTCATATAGCACTGGCAACTCCTGTTTCACATATATGGTTTTTAAAAAGCCTTCCGAGTAAACTTGGCAATCTTTTGGATATGACGCTTAAAAATTTGGAAAAAGTTCTTTATTTTGACAATTATATCGTAATCGATCCGAAAGCTACCGGGCTTACTCGTTGTCAACTCCTGTCAGATGATCAATACCAAGAGGCGCTTGAACTATACGGATCAGAATTTAAAGCAGGAATAGGCGCAGAAGCTGTAAGGGAAATACTGGAAGGTATTAATCTTGATGAAATATATAAAGAAATCAGAGCTGATATCCTCAGTACAGGATCCGTGGCAAAGCGTCAGAAGCTGGCAAAACGTATAAAGGTCATAGATGCTTTCAGGCGAAGCGGTATAGATCCTGTTTGTATGATTATGGATGTCATACCTGTTCTTCCGCCTGATCTCCGTCCTCTTGTACCGCTTGAAGGTGGCAGGTTTGCGACATCCGACCTTAATGATCTTTATCGCCGTGTAATTAATCGAAATAACCGGCTAAAACGTTTGATTGATTTAAAAGCTCCGGACATTATTATCCGCAATGAAAAAAGGATGCTCCAGGAGTCGGTGGATGTTCTGTTTGATAACGGTCGACACGGAAGAGTAATTACAGGGACTAATAAGCGGCCGCTGAAATCCTTAAGTGATACCTTAAAGGGGAAACAGGGACGTTTTCGACAGAACCTTTTGGGAAAAAGGGTCGATTATTCGGGTCGTACCGTTATTACGGTGGGACCGAATTTAAGATTACATCAGTGTGGTCTGCCGAAGAAGATGGCTCTGGAGCTGTTCAAGCCATTTGTTTATTACCAGCTCGAGCAAAAAGGTTTAGTTTCCACTGTTAAGAGCGCCAAAAAGATGGTGGAGCGGGAAGTTCCTGAAGTATGGGATATGCTGGATGAAGTGGTTAAGGAGTACCCTGTTCTTTTAAACCGTGCGCCGACACTGCACCGCCTTGGCATTCAGGCTTTTGAGCCGATTCTAATTGAAGGTAAAGCCATGCAGCTCCACCCGCTTGTATGTACGGCATTTAACGCAGACTTTGACGGAGACCAGATGGCAGTTCACGTGCCACTTTCCGTGGAGGCACAGATAGAAGCACGCGTTTTGATGCTTTCGAGTAACAACATACTCTCTCCTGCAAGCGGGAAACCAATTATCGTCCCAAGCCAGGACATTGTTCTCGGTCTATATTACATGACAAGAGGGCTTATAGGCTCCAGAGGTGAAGGCAAACTGTTTGCAAATGCCGGGGAAGTCAGGTCTGCATACGATTCCGGCAGCGTAGATCTTCATGCTCAGATATCTGTTCGTATAAACAGGGAAAGAGTGGAAACAACAGTGGGACGTATCCTCTTATGGGAAATTATTCCCGAAGATTATATTGCGGATATGCTCCATATCATGGTTTCTGATGAAGATGAGGCAAAAGATGTCTTAGGCAGGATAAATGACGGCGAGCAGTTCACAGATCTTGTGAAAAGCTTTTCAATAAGCCCGGACAAAGACAATGACGGTGTTGTAGGGCTGCTTAAAGAAGAAGAATTTATTGATGTATTTAAAACAAAAGAGGAAGATGCCGACAGCGTTTTTTCCCTTGGGAAAGGAGAGGTCAGCTCAATTATTTTTGCCGATCAGGCACATCATATTTTTAAAATGAATGAAAGGAAAGCCTCACTATCCTTTGACGCAGTGAATCATGTAATGGATAAAAAGGCGCTTCGCGAACTTGTCGATTATGTTTACAGACATTCCGGACCAAAGGCTACGGTAATTCTTTCCGACAGGTTGAAAAATATCGGCTACCAATATTCAACACAGGGCGGGCTTTCCATTTCAATTGATGCCATGATTACACCTTCTGTAAAGTGGGATCTTATCAAGAAGGCGGAAAATCAGGTTGAAGAAATTGGCAGGCAATATATCGAGGGCCTTATTACGCAGGGTGAGAAATATAATAAAGTGGTCGATATATGGGCTAAAGCTACAGACGATGTGGCCAACGAAATGATGGATGCTATGAAAATGGCGCCGGTAACAGACAAGGCTGGTAAGCCTGTTTTAGACAAGGAAGGAAAACCGGTTACTACGGAAAGTTTCAATCCCATCTATATGATGGCAGACTCGGGTGCAAGAGGGAGTAAAGATCAGATGCGTCAGCTTGCAGGGATGCGCGGTCTTATGGCAAAACCTTCAGGTGAAATAATAGAAACACCAATCACAGCGAATTTCAGGGAAGGGCTTTCCGTGCTGCAATATTTTATATCGACACATGGCGCACGGAAAGGTCTTGCAGACACAGCGCTTAAAACAGCTAACTCGGGGTATCTTACCAGGCGGCTTGCGGATGTTGCACAGGACTGCATTGTTAGCGAAGAGGATTGCGGATCCATGGTAGGTGTTACGGTTGGATCTCTTGTTGAGGGAGGAGAAGTTATACAGCGTCTTGGGGAACGTATTCTGGGGCGTTTTGCAGCAGAGGATATACTTGACCCGTTTACTGACGAGGTGCTTGTCAGTGCCGGTGCGGATCTCGATGAGGATACTGTCCGGAAGATTGAAGAGGCAGGAATAACGAATGTTAATATAAAATCTGTTCTGACATGCAAATCCGAGCATGGCGTATGCAGAAACTGCTATGGCAGAGATCTTGCTCATGGCCAAACAGTCGAAATCGGACAGGCTGTAGGAATTATGGCTGCACAATCTATTGGTGAGCCGGGGACCCAGTTAACCATGCGTACATTTCATATTGGAGGAACCGCAAGTCGGAGGGTTGAACAGGCAGATATTAAGGCCAGGGTTGACGGGACGATAAAATTTATCGGCCTTAATGTAGCCAGGAATAGTGAAAATGAAGTTGTGGTAATGAATCGTAGAGGGGGGAAATTCACCATTGTCAGTGAAACCGGACGAGAACTTGAAAGTTTCCCTGTAATCTACGGTGCTCACATTATGATTGAAAACGGGAAAAAAGTAAAAGCCGGTGATTTACTTGCATGGTGGGACCCTTTTACAACCCCGATTATTACAGAGGTAGACGGCGCGGTCAAATTCGGTGATATCATGCAGGGAAAAACCATGCAGGAAAAAGTTGACCCTGTAACAGGAAAATCCAGCCGCATGATAATAGAATCAAAAAGCACTGAAGATCGTCCAAGGATTTCAATTAAGGACAAAGATAATAAAACAGCTAAATTGCAGGGATCATCTTCAATGGCGCGCTATATTCTGCCTATAGATGCAATTTTGCTGGTTGAAGAAAGTGACACTGTTAAGGCAGGCGATGTTATTGCCAAACTGCCGCGAGCAACAACAAAGACAAAGGACATAACAGGCGGTCTTCCAAGAGTAGCTGAGCTTTTCGAAGTGCGAAAGCCAAAGGAAATTACGGTGTTAAGCGAAATTGATGGTTTTGTTTCAATCGCAAAGGCTACGAAAAAGGGAAAGCAGAGAGTTGCTATTACACCTGCTGATGTTGGTGATAAAAAAGAATATCTAATTCCTCGCGGCAAACATATCAATGTCTATGAGGGAGACTACGTCAGGGCCGGCGAGCCTCTTATAGGTGGGGCGGCAATTCCTCAGGATATCTTGAATATCAAGGGAGAGATAGCCCTGGCACGCTATCTCGTCGATGAAGTTCAGGAAGTTTACCGTCTGCAAGGCGTTCGGATAAACGATAAGCACATAGAAGTTATAGTACGGCAGATGATGCGACGGGTTAAAGTGCTTAATGTCGGAGACACTGAATTTGTTGATGAAGAGCAGGTTGACAGGATAATTTTTGAAAAAGCGAATAAGGCTGTTATCGAAAAAGGAGGCAAACCGGCTGTTGCCGAACCCCTTATTCTTGGGATTACCAAGGCATCTTTAAGTACGGAAAGTTTTATCTCGGCAGCTTCTTTTCAGGAAACCACTAAAATATTAACCAATGCCTCTATTTCCGGCGCTGTTGATCACCTTAGGGGACTTAAGGAAAACGTAATTATGGGCAGACTTATTCCGGCCGGGACCGGATTTCCACTATACAGCGACATTGCAGTTGATGGAGGTTGATTAAAGGAAGAGGACTTATCTAAAATGTTTATAAGAAAAAATAAATATTATAAAAAGGCTTGACAATATAAGACTTGAAGGATACATATCGTCATTTTACTCGATATAGAATGAGCGTTTTTCGTTCAGTTAGGTTATTATACATTTTTTAACACAACGTTTGAAAAATGTGATCCTGTCAGAACAGTGAATAACGATAAATTGATGATTGAAGAATGAAAATCTTTTTAATAAAATTGGTTGCGCATAGCGACTTCAAACAATCGGCAATCGACATTTAGATTTGGTAACTTCGACAGCAAATTTTCGATATGACGGCGCTAAGCGCTTAATAAGCTTTACAAGGAAAAAATATGCCGACAATTAACCAGTTAGTAAGAAAAGGCAGAAAGCGGATAAAGAAGAAAACCAATACACCAGCGCTTAAAGGGGCACCACAAAAAAGAGGGGTGTGTACGCGTGTATATACATCAACACCCAAGAAACCTAATTCAGCTTTGCGTAAAGTTGCAAGGGTCAGGCTAACCACAGGGATAGAGATCACAGCATATATCCCGGGAATAGGGCATAACCTCCAGGAGCACTCGGTGGTTTTAGTCCGGGGAGGTCGTGTGAAGGATTTGCCGGGTGTAAGGTATCATGTTGTAAGGGGTACCCTTGACACACTTGGTGTGGATGATCGAAGACAGGGCAGATCAAAATATGGTGCGAAAAAGCCCAAATAAAGGGGGAAAGAACGAGTATTTAGCTAAATCCCTTGAAAAAGTGAAATGTTTTAGATTCAAGTGAGCATAAGATTTGAATATCGAATGTCAATTAAGGAATTGTGGATTAAAAAAGCTTGTCTTTTAGAATTCCCTTTAGCATTCTGCAGTTCAAAACATGTCAGCGGAGTTGAATCTTTTTAAAAAGCCAAAGCACTACTAAAATGATACAAAGACGGATGGTGTAAAATATGCCAAGAAGAAGAGAAGTGCCTAAACGACAGGTGGCGGGCGATCCAAAGTATGACAACAAGCTGGTAGCAAATTTATTAAATCGATTATGCGCGACGGTAAAAAAAGCCTGGCTGAATCGATACTCTACAATGCATTTGATATCATAAAAGAAAAAACCAATGAAGAACCCGTCAAAATATTTGAGCAGGCGGTGGAAAATATAAAGCCGAAAATTGAAGTGAAGTCAAGGCGTGTCGGTGGATCGACATATCAGGTTCCAACGGAAGTACGCCCATCCAGGCGGATGGCCTTAGGGATACGATGGATTATAGGGTTCTCACATAAGAGGCCTGAGAAAGGGATGGCGAAAAAACTTGCGGCGGAAATTATGGATGCTTCCAATAATAGAGGGGCTTCCATTAAGAAAAGAGAAGACACCCACAAGATGGCCGACGCAAATAAAGCATTTGCCCATTTTCGATGGTAAGAAATAGGGTTAATGAATTCCTATTAAATAGGAGGACGGAGAGATGGCGAAGGAGAAATTTGAGCGAACAAAACCGCATGTTAATGTAGGAACGATTGGTCATATAGATCATGGCAAGACGACATTAACGGCAGCTATAACCAAGCATATGGGGTTAAAGGGTTTAGCGGATTTTGTTCCGTTTGATCAGATTGACAAGGCGCCTGAGGATAACGATAGCGACAGCACACGTTGAGTATGAGACAGTAAATCGTCATTATGCACATGTGGACTGTCCCGGGCACGCTGATTACATAAAGAACATGATAACAGGAGCGGCCCAGATGGACGGGGCGATACTGGTAGTTGGCGCTGATGACGGACCCATGCCCCAGACACGAGAGCATATATTACTGGCGCGTCAGGTAGGAGTTCCCAGGATAGTGGTATTTTTAAACAAGACTGACATGGTTGATGATGAGGAGCTTATAGAGCTTGTTGAGCTGGAGCTTCGGGAGCTTTTGGACAAGTATGAGTTTCCCGGGGATGACACGCCGATTATACGCGGCAGTGCATTAAAGGCATTAGAGAGTGATGATGCTGACAGCGAGGAAGCAAAGTGTATATTTGAGTTAATGGATGCCATTGACGATTATATCCCTGAGCCGAAGCGAGATATAGACAAGCCGTTTTTGATGCCCATAGAGGATGTGTTCAGCATATCGGGTCGTGGTACTGTAGTGACGGGTCGAGTAGATCGAGGGATAGTTAAAGTAGGTGATAATGTAGAGATCATTGGTATACGAGACACATTAAAGACGGTATGCACCGGAGTAGAGATGTTCAGAAAGCTTTTGGATGAGGGCCGAGCCGGCGACAACATTGGAGTACTGATACGCGGCACGAAGCGGGAAGAAGTTGAGCGTGGACAGGTTGTGGCAGTACCTGGATCGATCAAGCCTTACACGAAATTTGAGGCAGAGGTATATATATTAAGCAAAGAGGAAGGTGGTCGTCACACGCCGTTTTTCAGTGGATATAGGCCGCAGTTTTATTTTCGCACAACGGATGTTACGGGCATATTGAATTTACCAGAGGGAGTGGAGATGGTAATGCCTGGTGATAATATAAAGATCACAGCTGAGCTTATCACCCCGATAGCGATGGAGAAAGAGCTGAGGTTTGCGATAAGGGAAGGTGGCCGCACAGTGGGCGCAGGCGTTGTTAGCGAAATAATTGAATAA
>RCNB010003006.1_pt1 | contig 10150 bp, 9 predicted proteins | sample 2041321 | NCBI WGS metagenome assembly RCNB01 (sample SAMN09708232, study PRJNA481090) | Marine sediment metagenome, whole genome shotgun sequencing project.
CGGATACTTTCAGGAAATCCAGCAGATCGTAGGAAGCCCCCAGGGTAGCCAGTGTTCGGCCATACTGAAGACTGTTATTTTGAAAGCGCTGCTCAAGCTCTCCATCCAATTCAAGCCTGCCTGACAGCTTCTTATTAAGTCCAAATTCCCACCACGACTGAAAATCCTTTTGCTGTGCATGCAGATCTGCAGCACCAATGAAAAAGAGCAGGATAGCAGAAAGGAAAAATATCTTTCGCCTAATCGTCATCATCCCCCCCCAGGATTCCTTCGCTTGTATGAGTCCAGTCCTGCTCAAAATAGAAAATATAGATTCTGGCAGCATCCCTCAGGTAATCAATCCTGTCGATCTCGACTCTATGGATGGTGAGACCGGTCCGCTCCTCAAGATCAGCAATCAGTTCAGCTCTTTTTGCAGGCTTGATCAGTTCAACGTTCTCGTAAGTAACTAACTTCTTCGTTTCCGACCGCAACAGGAACACCTTTTCCAGCAGGTAGGTGATAAAGACGATGGCAGCGTTTGTCAGCAGAAGTTCCGCATAAGATACTCGCCTGTTGGCCAGAGAGTTAATTACTGAAACCCCGATCACAAGGAAGAGGTAGGTCATTTCACGGCCTCGCATTTAACATCGATATGGATCTGGAACCCTTTCAACGGATTAACCCATGTGGATTCCAGGGTCTGCAGGTAACTAAGCTGTCAGCTTTGGCAGATGTCTCTATCACTGAAGTGGAAGATCGCCTGATTGACGGCTTGAGTGAGTTTTTAGGCTACAATGACAGGTTCTGCCTGGTAACGGGCGATCTGCCATAAACCAGAAACCTCAACCGCATGAGATTCGCAAGTGACTGATCAGACTAAAATTCCTATTAATCTTGTTGGTTCAAAAGATCCGGGTGCCAAGGAATTGGGTGCCGACAAAGTGGCACGCAATACGGCCCGGTTTGATCAGGACGCGCCAACCTTACGTAAGCCACCCTGGATCCGCGTGCGTCTGCCCTCAGGCAATGCGGTGGCCGATCTCAAATCCCGTTTACGTGATAACCGTCTGGTCACCGTTTGCGAGGAGGCCACCTGCCCGAACATCCATGAATGTTTCCACAAGGGTACGGCCACCTTCATGATCCTGGGTGAAATTTGCACACGTCGATGCTCATTTTGTGATGTCGCCCATGGCAGACCCAATCCACCGGATGAGAGCGAACCTGAAAACCTGGCACGCACTATCCGCGATATGAAATTGCGCTACGTGGTGATCACCTCGGTTGACCGGGATGATCTGCGTGACGGTGGTGCCGGTCACTATGTCCGTTGTCTGAGCCATATCCGGGAACTGAGTCCGGATATCAAACTGGAAATACTGGTACCCGATTTCCGTGGAAAAGGCCGTATGGAACGGGCCCTGGAAATTCTCGCGGCCTCACCGCCGGATGTATTCAACCACAATCTTGAGACGGTTAAGCCCCTGTATCCGAATGTCAGACCGGGCGCAGACTATGACTGGTCGCTGAAATTGCTGCAGCGTTTCAAGGCTCAGCATCCGGATATCCCGACCAAATCGGGCATCATGTTGGGTCTTGGTGAAAACTTTGAACAGGTTGAACAGGTTTTAAAGGATCTGCGGGCACACAATGTAGACATGGTGACAATAGGTCAATACCTGCAACCTACAGTACATCATCATCCGGTATTGCGGTATTGGACACCGGATGAATTTGAAAAACTTGCTAAGCTTGGGTATGGGTTGGGATTCACCCACATGGCCTCGGGACCGTTGGTTCGGTCCTCATATCATGCAGATTTGATGGCCGAAGAATCTGGATTGATTGACTGAGTTTACCTCTACATGCTTGATTTATTTGGTCGCTGGATCGGGTCACCTAAACTTTTGACCCTTGCGTGAGAGCCTTGTGCAATGCTTAAATAGTTTGGAGAATTGTATAAAAGTACACTAACCCGGCAACTCACAGCCGGGTTTGTGGTCACTAAATAGTCGATATGCAGTTTATTGAAGTCATAAATGTTGGAGTAAATGAGTTTGAGAATATTTAAGTATCTGTTTGTAGTACTCATCAGCACCTCGGTGTGGGCCTCTACCCAGCCGGTAGAGCAGGTGTTGTTCAAGCCCAGCCTGGAACAGCGTTTGCGCAGTAATCTGGCTACCAAGTTCCTGGCCAACTGGCACTACAAAGATACCCGTCTTGATGACGAGCTTTCGGAAAAGATCTTCGACCGCTATCTCGACTTGCTCGACCCGAATTACAGCTTTTTCCTGACTGAGGACATCGACACTTTTGCACCCTATCGGCTGAAACTGGACGATGCACTCCAGCACTCTGATCCGTCAGTGGCCTACGATATGTTTAATGTGTATGTTGAAAGGGTCCGTGAACGTGTCACATTTGCCCGCGCCCAACTCCAACAGCCCATGGATTTCACCATTGACGAAAGTTATTCATGGGACCGTGAAGATACAAAATGGGCAACATCAGAGGCAGAGCTCAATGAGTTCTGGCGTCAACGTGTAAAGAATGACTATTTGCGTTTACGCCTGACCGATAAGGAAGACGAAGAGATCCTTGAAACACTTGATGATCGCTATGAGAACCTGGACCGACGTATTTCTGAACTGAATTCGGACGATATCTTCCAATTTTTCATGAATGCTTTCGCACAATCAATCGAGCCGCATACAGCCTACATGTCGCCACGCAGTTCTGAGAATTTTGAAATTTCAATGCGCCTGTCATTGGAAGGTATCGGTGCTTTGCTGGGTCGTGAAAATGAATACACCAGCATCGCCAGCGTGGTACCGGGTGGACCGGCGGATAAAGAAGGCAGTCTGAAAGCCGGTGACCGTGTCACTGCGGTAGGACAGGGCCATGACGGAAAAATGCAGGATGTTGTCGGCTGGCGGATAGATGATGTGGTTGAAAAGATCCGTGGTGCAAAACACACCGTGGTAAGGCTTGAAGTTCTTCATGAAGATGTCGGTGTAGACGGCCCCGCAGTGATCATCGAAATTGTGCGTGATGAGGTCAAACTCGAAGAACAGGCTGCAAAGAGCCGTATCATCGAAATCCCTGGTGAAAATGAAGAAATGGTCAAGGTCGGTGTGATTGATTTACCGGTGTTTTACCTGGATTTCAATGGCCGTGCGAAGAATTTACCGGATTACCGCTCAAGTACGCGTGATGTCAGGAAGCTGATTGATGAAATGAAGGCCGACGGAATCGAAGGCCTGGTGGTTGATCTTCGAAACAATGGCGGTGGTTCCCTGCTTGAAGCCACAACATTGACCGGGTTGTTTATCGACGAAGGCCCGGTTGTACAGGTACGTAATTCCAGTGGTCGTATCAGTACCGAGGAAGACACCGACCCCGGCATGGCATGGGAAGGTCCGCTTGCCGTACTGGTCAATCGCTACAGCGCTTCAGCATCTGAGATTTTTGCCGCTGCAATCCAGGATTATGGCCGCGGTCTGATTATTGGTGAAACCACATTTGGCAAGGGCACGGTACAGAACCTGGTGGATCTTGATGACTACGCCCCAACCAGCGATTCAGGAAAAATGGGGCAGCTGAAAATTACCATGGCGCAGTTTTTCCGTGTCAACGGCGGTTCCACCCAAAACCGTGGTGTTGAACCTGACATTCACTTCCCGTCCGCCGGTGATCCCGAAGAATACGGTGAGCGCTCGCTTGATAACGCACTGCCGTGGACCAGTATCCCCACGGCCAATTACGAGCGTGAAGGCGAAATGGATCGTATGGTGGCAGTGACGGAATTCCGTTACCAGGACAGGATTGGTGATAACCAGGAGTTTGGCTGGTTGCTCAGTGATGTCGAGGAATTCAATCACAACAAGGACAAGAAGGAAATTTCATTGCTCGAAACCACGCGTCGTGAAGAGATGGATGAAGACGAGGCCAAGCGTAAGGCCAGGAAAGCTGCACGGGATGACAATGGTCCTTTGCTGGAAGAAATTGATGCCCTTGCCGACGCCGGCGAGCCACCGGAAGCTGCGGCTGATGATGCCGAAGAGGATGCCGATGAAGAGGATGACGATCGCCCCGACCTGCTGCTGCGCGAGTCTGCACGTATCGTCGGTGACATGATTGAGCTGGGTATCGATGAGCAGATACTGGCCAGGCAGTTTTCTTTGTTGGACAAAAACCAGGAATCCAATAGCATCAATTAAGAACTGGTGGGATAAAATACCCACCATTGCTAAGGAGCCTGTCCGAGAATAGAGAGCCTACTTCGGACAAGCTCCTAGATAACAGGAACAATGAAAGGTGGGCTTCATGTCCACCTTTTTTTTACGCTTCAATCCATTATAATCGCTGCATACAAATGTTCGCCCATTGATTAACAGGACTGTCTTCATGAAACAGATTCTTCTAGGTTTATTCCTCGTCACCCTGGCCTTCAACAGTAATGCTGATCAACATTCCAGAACCAGCGACCAGGCTGATATTGCAGATGCAAAAGCGGCAATAAAAGATTTCGCAGGCTCCTTGCAGACAGTATTGAAAACCACCATGCAAACCGGTGGCCCGGTCGCGGCGATTGGTGTTTGCAACACGCAAGCATCACCAATATCCCGGAGAGTTGCTGCTGAACACGGGTTGGCTCTGAGCCGTGTCAGCCTGAAAAATCGAAATCCTGCCAACGCGCCAAATGATTGGCAAACGCTTGTATTGGAAGATTTTGAAAAACAATATGCGGCAGGGCAAAACATTACCACCCTGGCCTGGTCAGAAACCGTTTATAGCGATGGTGGTCAGGAGTTTCGCTTTATGAAGGTGATACCCACGGGTGCCGTCTGTCTGAACTGTCATGGCACAAACCTTTCAGCTGATGTCAGCGGGGTGTTGGCTGAGTTGTATCCCGAAGACCGGGCTACAGGTTTCAGCGAAGGTGATATTCGTGGTGCGTTTGTTGTAACACGGAAAATTTCAGACTGATCCTTACAGCTTGAGGGTCAGCCGAATATTTCTTTACCCGTAGGGTGGGTAACTTGTTACCCACGATTTACAAGCCGGATTGGTTTTAAACCCGTGGGTAACAAGTTACCCACCCTACGGCCCTCAAATACAAGATAAACCTATTTCTTCCGCCAGGCCCCGCCCGCATCACGATAATAATTGCCCTTCAACGTTTTTTGAAAAGCAGTATTACCACCGACCTTTTCAACTTCTGAAAGGGTGGTTCCCTGCTTTCTGGCGATCTTCTGATAACCGGCCTTGCGTCTGGCGTTGGTTTCATCAACCAGTTTTTTGATATCCGCCGACACATCTTTTCTTACCAGACCGATATAACCATTTGCCTGTTCACCGATCAATCCATCGGCCTTGGGCTGGCTTAAAGCGCTGGCCACGGCAATAGAAACTGCCATCATACTGACAAGCAGTGCAAGAAAAACGTTTGTGATCCAATTGTCCCGTTTCATCATCCTGGTTCCATTTATTCCTACATTCATTCCGAACATGTTTTAACTGTTGAAATCCCGCTGTTTCTCACCCTTAGAACATATCGTCTTCAAGTAGTTCTTCAACGTCTTTTTCGACCTTTATCAGGATTTCGTGCTTGATGTTGATATTCATATTGATTTCAATTGGCTTGTCCGGTGCTTCTATCTTGACGGTTGGATTACATGCTGTACCCAAAAGCAGCACTGCCAATACTATTACTAATCGATTCATTGCGTCACCACCGGTTTGTTTACCATTATGCTATAGATTAACAGCATGAGCTGAATTTTGCCTGAACATCTATTCCTTTTTGATTTCTTTCAGAATCGCTTCTTCAAAATCACCGGTGATAAACAGGGCCTCGAAAAGCTCCGGAAGAGAACCGTTGATATTCAGATTAAATACGACAGGATGTCCACCATACAGATCAGGATTTTTGCCTTCAAGGTGGACCTTGACCTGGTAACTGCCATCAGACTGGTAATTAATCTCGCCGGAAAGATCCTGATACTGGAAGTTTTCAAGTGCCTGCATACCAATATTGCTTCCTGCAACGCCATCTTTTGTGTAGGCAAGATAGCCAGGGATGGTTGAGCGGAATAACCCGTTCCTGATGTTGATACCGGTTTGATCGGTACTTACGGGCAATGACATATCCAGTGAACCGGTACCTTTCAGACCGTCGAAATCGGCAAATTCCAACAAGCGGCCAAGGCTGATGTGGCTTAGCTCAGCCGTGGTGTCTTCAAGCCTGTTATTTGAATACTGTAGCCGGTTAAGCTTGAGCTGACCTCCAAATAACCCGGCAGACAGATTTTTCATACGATAGGTGTCAATATCTACAAGCTGCAGGTCAGCCTTGATGTCGGTCACATCAATACCACCCGCCAGCGCGATGGTTTCAATCGAGACCGGGCCATTGGCAGATATCGTGTCGTCGTAAGCGGTATTGAAGGAAAAACCGGCATCCCTGGCATGGCTTTCCAGCATTGAGGCGTCTATATCGCGCCCTGTGATATCCATCCTGGCGGTTACTTTTTCGTTTATAGCCACCTTGCCTTGCAGGCCGACAGATCCGTCAGTCAGTTTGATCGATCCTGGTAGTTCGATATGCGCCACGGCTAACAGCTTGGCCAGTTGCTTTATACTAATTGTGGTTTGCGGCAATGTGATGTCCCACTTATTGGTGTTTGTGTTACCGGTAAATTTAAGTGGCAGTTGCGGACCATTATCGAATTTCAGTTTGCCACGGCCATTTACCCCGCTGCCGTTGAGCAACCGGTAGTTGGCATCGAAGTCGAACCCCGTCCATGTTTCAGCATCTATATCAGTAGAAAACCCCTGTGTCCGGGTGCTCAAGTTACCAGTCATGCTGACAAGGTCCAGGTCTTGCCATTCCATCTCAACGTTGTTGGCGGAGATAACAGGCTGGGTTATCCGGGTATCCGTCAATGCTCCAGAGCCCTTGCTGGTGTACTTTCCATTACGTGCTGTTATTTCGCCTGTAACGGACAGTTCCTCTGCTTTCAGCTCCAGGTCTTCGGATACATAGGCAAGGCCCGTGTTCTCCTGCCAGTCAACCTTGATTAAACCAACGGTTGTTAGCGATTCCAGTTCCGGGAACTCCGCCATCACGGTACGCAAATTATCGGAATGCAGATGAATGGTTTCCCCGCTGGCGGTAAGGTCGAGGCTAATAGCCCCGCTATAGTCTATGGATGGACTGGTGTCCGGTTGAATCGTGAAACGACTGCTGGTACCAAGCTTCAAGAAAGCAACCGCATCAGATCGGGGTGCACGCTGAAACTCCGGAAAGCTGCTGGTGAATAGCAAGTCAATTCCGCCCGCCTCATCCTGGAATTGAATTTCGGCAGGTGTGGGTAGTTTTACAATGATGTTTTTACCCTCGCGATTTGCCGCCAGTTCAGCCTTGATGTCAAAAATTCCAATACTGGAGACAATCTCCAGCTTTTCGGTATTCAGTGAGAGATGCTCAACATCCTGTAGATTCAGACCCATAAAACTGGACTGTATCTCCAGCTTGCCCTTCACCTTCGTCAACAAGCCACCGGTGTAACGCATCAATATCGAACTAAGCCAATCCTGGTCTGCCGATTCCGTATCGAGAACAGCCTGTGCCTGCGTGACGGTATTCTCAGCCTGGTCTTTCTGTTCAATCTGTACGGTCAGCCATGAAGGTGAATTCAAACTGGCCGGAAAGCGGATATCTGCTTTGAGTAAATCAGGGTTTGAATAAGCTTCGATATGACCCGTGGCACGGGGAAAATCTTCAAATGTTGCGTTGGAGGTGATGTGATAGCTGCCATCTGCAAGGCGGTTTAATTGAAAGGTTTCGAAATTCACCACCAGCTTATCCGGGGTGGGTGAATCAACTGATTTGTTTTCAGTAGCTTGTAGTGAGATTTCAAGTGAGACTGAATTAATGGCTGCTTTCCGATCCCGATAGTTAACACGAAGATCAGTCGCAGCAATGGTTAAATCAGCAACCGGCAGCCCTGCTTTCAAACGCAGTGAACTGACATCAATTCCCGACAGGTCCGGATAACCGCTTTCCATAGACTCAAGCTGCCAACCGGGTGGCAGTTGTTTTTCGAGAACGTATGGCAACCACAATGGCGTCGTGGCATACATACCCACCAAGACAATGCACAGGAAGAGCAATAATTTGAGTGTGAATTTCACTATAAAAGTCACTGAGTGTGAGGACACATTGGAGCAAATATAAAGCAAAAGAGCTATAGATGTAGACCTTTTCTATTTGAGGATGGCTTCACACCCGGCCGGCCGGTGTATGATCAATCAGATGAAAAGAGAAATTACCGCAAAAATGAAAATCAGTGCTCGCATACCGGGCTTGATCATTATCCTTTTCATAGTAAACGCCTGTGGCCCCCGAGTCAGTGATGATGTAACAAGTGAAGAAGCTGATCATGATCTTCATTTCGTCCGTGGCTACCGCTCAGACAGCGACCCCTGCAAGCTAACGGGCGAGACCGGATTCACCAACCAATTTCTGGACGACGCAGCCGACCTGGTGAGTTGTCCAACAGGACACAAAGGCGGAAAAGAACTCATAAAAACAAAACAAGCCACCGTCGTCGCTCAAACAAACGGCTACACCCTCTACACCGTCCCCAGACGCTAAGTAGGGTGGGTAACTCGTTACCCACGGCTCTAAAAATTCCTGGCCAGGACACCCTATTGGATTGCAGCACTTCGAGAACGATCTCGCCGGCATCAATGGCTGCGCTCCTGAGTTTTACACGATCACCAACCAATGCTGTCGCGATATTCTTGATATCACCATTCTGCCGGGACCAGACTTAGCTGTACTAACTTAATTCCCAAATGTTTGGTCTTTGACTGCTAGAATCCATTGCCATGCAGTCCATACTTCCACAGCCTGTTTTAAGGGTCGCCTTGCCGGTGCCATTGAGGCAGTTATTTGACTATTTGCCTGCCGAAAATGATATTACCCCACTAACGGGTTTTCGAGTCATCGTGCCATTCGGTCGCCGGAAGATGGTTGGTGTGGTTGTGGAGGTTGCCAGCAGCAGCGCATTGCCACTCGAAAAACTCGCCCGTGTGATTGAATATCCCGATGTTGAGCAGGCGGTTCTGACCAGAGAAACCCTGGGTTTGCTCAAATGGTGCTGGCATTATTACAAGCATGCGCCCGGTGAAGTGGTTTTCAATGCCTTACCACCTCTGCTCAGGAAGATGAACGGGTCCATTCCATTGCCGCCTCTGCAATATGCTCTTACCCCCGCAGGTGAGCAACGATTGCTGGATCCCCCAGGACGAATAAAGGCACAAATCCGTATGCTTGAGGAGATGGGTGCCGGGCCTGTCACGGAGTCTCAGCTACGCATACTTTCTGCAACCTGGCGTAAGACCCTGGCGCGGGTCATTGAGCAACAATGGGCTCATTCACAAGAGCAGACGCCAGCAAGGATGACAGTTGCGCCAGGACCGCTGCTGCTGGACGAGCAACAGCTTGCAGTTGACGCTATCAGTGACAGTCTCGGTGGTTTCCAATGCCATTTGCTCGATGGTATTACCGGCAGCGGAAAAACCGAGGTGTATTTACGTGTGCTGGAACAGGTATTGGAGCAGGGCGGACAGGCGTTGTTGCTGGTGCCGGAAATTGGTCTTACACCCCAGTTACTCAGTCGCTTTGAGAAACGGCTGGGTTTTGAACCGGTGGTTACACATTCCGGTCTCAGCGAAGGTCAGCGTTTGCAGGCATGGGCAAAGGCCAGGAGTGGGCTGGCGAGATTGCTGATCGGTACACGCTCGGCACTATTTCTGCCGATGCCAGATTTGAAATTGATCATCCTTGATGAAGAGCACGATGCATCGTTCAAACAGCAGGATGGTTTTCGTTACTCAAGTCGTGATGTGGCGGTCAAACGTGCTGCCGGACTGGCTGTGCCGGTGGTACTGGGTACGGCAACACCATCGCTCGAAACATTTAGCAATGCCGCAAACGATCGCTATCGCTGGCATCGTCTCAGGCAGCGTGCGACCGGGGCTACGGAGCCACGCTGGCGGGTACTGGACCTGATTCAACAGAATATGACCGGTGGTATTTCCTCTACCGCCATGGATGCCATTGAAGAGATACTGGGCAAAGGCGAGCAGGCCTTGG
>RCNB010003008.1_pt1 | contig 10150 bp, 4 predicted proteins | sample 2041321 | NCBI WGS metagenome assembly RCNB01 (sample SAMN09708232, study PRJNA481090) | Marine sediment metagenome, whole genome shotgun sequencing project.
TCTGAAGGACTTATGCCGCAGGACATCATCAACGCCAAGCCAGTGGCAGCAGCGGTCAAGGAATTTTTTGGTTCCAGCCAGTTGTCGCAATTCATGGATCAGAACAATCCGTTGTCTGAAGTTACTCACAAGCGCCGTGTCTCTGCACTCGGACCGGGTGGTTTGACCCGCGAACGTGCCGGTTTTGAAGTGCGCGACGTGCATCCGACCCATTATGGGCGTGTATGCCCGATTGAAACGCCTGAAGGGCCGAACATCGGCCTGATTAACTCGTTGTCCGTTTACGCGCGTACCAATCACTACGGTTTTCTGGAAACACCTTATCGTAAAGTGATTAAAGGCAAGGTTACCGATGATGTCGAATACCTGTCAGCGATCGAAGAGGGCCAGTACCAGATCGCACAGGCGAACGTTACGCTCGACAAGAAGGGCGCGATGACTGACGAACTGATTCCCTGTCGTCACCAGAACGAATCAATTCTGTCGACTTCCGACAAGATCGATTACATGGATGTGTCACCCAAGCAGATTGTTTCGGTTGCCGCATCGCTGATTCCGTTCCTGGAGCACGATGATGCTAACCGCGCTCTGATGGGTTCCAACATGCAGCGCCAGGCAGTGCCTTGCCTGCGTGCCGAGAAGCCGCTGGTCGGAACTGGCATGGAACGAGCCGTCGCTGTTGACTCGGGTACTACGGTCAAGGCCCTGCGTGGCGGTATAGTCGATTCCGTCGATGCAAGCCGTGCGGTAGTGCGCGTCCATGACGCGGAAACCCGCGATGGTGAGCCGGGTGTTGATATATACAACTTTACCAAGTACACGCGTTCCAACCAGAACACCTGCATCAATCAGAGACCTTTGGTTAAGCCGGGTGATGTGATCGAAAAAGGCGATGTTCTTGCCGATGGCGCATCCACCGATCTTGGCGAACTGGCTCTTGGCCAGAATATGCAGGTCGCATTCATGCCCTGGAATGGCTACAACTTCGAAGATTCGATCCTGTTGTCCGAGCGCGTGGTCAAGGAAGATCGCTTTACCACTGTGCACATCGAAGAATTGAGCTGCCTGGCGCGCGATACCAAGCTTGGTGCAGAGGAAATTACAGCAGATATTCCCAACGTAAGTGAGGGCCTGTTGTCGAAGCTTGACGAGTCCGGCGTGGTATACGTCGGTGCTGAAGTCAAGCCGGGCGACATCCTGGTCGGCAAGGTAACTCCCAAGGGCGAAACCCAGTTGACCCCCGAGGAGAAGCTGCTACGTGCGATCTTCGGTGAGAAGGCTTCGGACGTAAAAGATACCTCTTTGCGAATGAAGTCAGGTGTTACCGGTACTGTTGTCGACGTGCGCGTGTTTACACGTGACGGTGTCGAGAAGGATGCACGAGCGCTCGATAATGAGCGCATCGAGATCGCCTCACTGAAGAAGGATCTTGATGATCAGTTCCGTATCATCGAAGAGAATATCTACCAGCGTGTGGCGCGTCTTATCACCGGCGAAAAAGCCAGTGGTGGCCCGGCTGGTCTGAAGAAAAACGTCGAGATTACAGCGGATTATCTCGAAACCATTGGTCGTGACCAATGGGGCAAGATCCGTGTAATCGACGACAAGTTGGCGAAGCAGCTCGAGTCGTTGAATCAGCAGCTCGAAGCTCAGCGTGGCGAGTTCGACGGATTGTTCGAAGAAAAGAAACGCAAGGTTACCGCTGGCGATGATCTCAAGCCAGGCGTGTTGAAGATGGTCAAGGTGTATGTGGCAGTCAAGCGACGCATGCAGCCGGGCGACAAGATGGCAGGACGCCATGGTAACAAGGGTGTTGTTTCGATGATTGTGCCCGAGGAAGACATGCCTTACCGCGAAGACGGAACTCCCGTCGACGTGGTACTGAATCCACTTGGCGTGCCTTCACGGATGAACGTCGGACAGGTTCTCGAGGCCCATCTCGGTTGGGCGGCAGCTGGTCTTGGCCTGAAAATCGGTGAAATGATCGATGCCCAGCGCAAGGTCGAAGATGTTAAGGCCTTCCTGCGCAAGATCTATAACAACCGGTCTGAGAAGCTGGATCTCAAGCAATTGAATGACGACGAAGTCTGGCAACTGTGTCGCAATCTGCGCCGTGGTGTGCCGATGGCGACGCCGGTATTCGATGGTGCCGAAGAAGAAGAGATCAAGAACATGCTGGCACTCGCCGAGTTACCTGAAACGGGTCAGACCACGTTGATTGATGGTCGCACCGGCGAAGAGTTCGATCGTCCGGTTACCGTTGGTTACATGTACATGCTGAAATTGAACCACCTGGTGGATGACAAGATGCACGCGCGTTCTACCGGACCTTACAGTCTGGTTACCCAGCAGCCGCTGGGCGGCAAGGCGCAATTTGGTGGTCAGCGTTTTGGTGAAATGGAAGTCTGGGCACTGGAGTCGTATGGTGCTGCTTACACTTTGCAGGAAATGCTTACGGTCAAGTCGGACGACGTTAATGGTCGTAACAAAATGTACAAGAATATTGTAGACGGTGATTTCAGTATGGAAGCGGGAATGCCGGAATCGTTTAACGTGCTGCTCAAGGAAATTCGTTCCTTGAGTCTGAACATTGAGCTGGAACAGGAATAACTATGAAAGACTTACTTAATCTATTAAGGAAACAGGGTGCGGACGAGGACTTTGACCACATTCGGGTCGGACTGGCATCGCCAGACATGGTGCGCTCCTGGTCCTACGGTGAAGTCAAGAAGCCGGAAACCATCAACTATCGTACGTTCAAACCCGAGCGCGACGGTCTGTTCTGCGCCAAGGTGTTTGGTCCGGTCAAGGATTTTGAATGTCTCTGTGGTAAGTACAAGCGTCTCAAGCATCGCGGCGTAGTCTGTGAAAAGTGCGGTGTTGAAGTTACCCAAACCAAGGTTCGCCGTGAACGCATGGGGCACATCGAACTGGCTTGCCCGATTGCTCACATCTGGTTTTTGAAGTCACTGCCTTCACGTATCGGTCTGTTGCTTGATATGACCTTGCGTGACATCGAACGAGTACTGTATTTCGAAGGCTTTGTGGTTATCGATCCGGGCATGACTACGCTTGAAAAAGGTCAGTTATTGACTGATGAATCCTACCTTGAAGCAATCGAGGAATTCGGTGACGATTTCAATGCCAAGATGGGAGCTGAAGCGGTTTACGAATTGCTTAAGGCGGTTGACCTCACCAATGAGGCCCAGGAGCTGCGCGAAGAAATCGAAAGTACAAAGTCAGAGACCAAATTCAAGCGTCTGTCGAAGCGACTCAAGCTGGTCGAAGCATTTACTGATTCGGGCAACCGTCCGGAATGGATGGTGATGACCGTATTGCCTGTTCTGCCGCCGGACCTGCGTCCGCTGGTACCGCTGGATGGTGGTCGTTTTGCGACTTCCGATCTGAACGATCTGTATCGTCGTGTCATCAACCGCAACAACCGCCTCAAACGCCTGCTGGAGCTAAATGCGCCGGATATTATCGTGCGCAATGAAAAGCGTATGCTGCAGGAATCAGTTGACGCGTTGCTCGATAACGGTCGCCGTGGGCGCGCCATTACCGGCACCAATAAACGTCCGTTGAAGTCCTTGTCCGACATGATCAAGGGCAAGCAGGGTCGTTTCCGTCAGAATCTACTCGGCAAGCGCGTCGATTACTCTGGCCGTTCGGTCATCGTGGTCGGCCCGACACTGAAACTGCATCAATGTGGTCTGCCGAAGAAGATGGCGCTGGAACTGTTCAAGCCGTTTATTTTCAGTAAGCTGCAAATGCGCGGACTCGCTACCACAATCAAGGCCGCCAAGAAACTGGTTGAACGCGAAGTGACGGAAGTTTGGGATATTCTCGAAGAAGTTATTCGTGAGCATCCGATCATGCTGAACCGCGCGCCGACCTTGCATCGTCTTGGTATCCAGGCTTTCGAGCCGACCTTGATCGAAGGCAAGGCGATTCAATTGCATCCGCTCGTCTGTACTGCCTTCAACGCTGACTTCGACGGCGATCAGATGGCAGTGCACGTGCCACTGTCGATTGAAGCGCAGCTAGAAGTCCGTGCGCTGATGATGTCGTCCAACAACATTTTGTCACCAGCCAACGGCAAGCCGATTATTGTACCAACCCAGGATATTATCCTCGGCCTGTACTACATGACTCGCGAAAAGATTAATGCTCACGGCGAAAACATGGTGTTCGCCGATGCCAAGGAAGTATTGCGTGCCTATGGCACCAAGGCAGTAGCATTGCAGGCTCGCATCAAGTGCCGCGTGCTTGAGTATCATCGTGATGAAGAAGGCAATCGTGTCGAGACCAAAACCCTGACCGAGACAACGGTTGGTCGTGCCATCCTGAGCGAAATGTTGCCTAAAGGATTGCCGTTTTCACTGATCAACCAAACACTCGACAAGAAGGCTGTCTCCAAGTTAATCGACGCCTGTTACCGCGACGTCGGTCTCAAGGATTGCGTTATTCTTGCTGACCAGTTGATGTACGCCGGTTATCACTACGCGACCCGTTCAGGTATTTCGATCGGTATTAACGACATGATCATACCGGCAACCAAGGTTGACCTGATCAAGGCAGCCGAGGCTGAGATCAAAGGTATCGAAAAACAGTGGCAGACTGGTCTGGTTACTTCGGGTGAGCGTTACAACAAAGTTGTCGATATCTGGTCACACACTAACGATAAAGTAGCGCGTGCGATGATGCAGGAGATTGGTGAAGAGATTGTCACTGATTCCGATGGTGAGCAAGTCACTCAGCCTTCGTTCAACTCAATTTTCGTCATGGCTGATTCCGGTGCGCGGGGTTCTGCAGCGCAGATTCGCCAGCTCGCTGGTATGCGTGGCCTGATGGCCAAGCCGGATGGATCGATCATCGAAAATGCGATTACCGCAAACTTCCGCGAAGGTCTGGACGTACTGGAGTACTTTATCTCTACTCACGGCGCTCGAAAGGGTCTGGCCGATACCGCGTTGAAAACAGCGAACTCAGGTTACCTGACTCGTCGTCTGGTTGACGTGTCGCAGGATCTGGTTGTCAACACGGATGATTGTGGGACTATCGAAGGTATTCTATTGCGCCCGGTAATTGAAGGCGGTGACATCGTAGTCGACCTGGGCGAGCGCGTGCTTGGTCGCGTGTTGCAACAAGATCTCGAGGACGAGAAAGGCAACATGCTGATTGAATGCGGAACGCTGCTGGAAGAGCGTGAAGTTCAGCTCATCAATGAGCTGGGTGTTGACGAGCTCAAAGTACGTTCAGCGGTTACCTGTGAAACTCGCCATGGTATTTGTGTGCAGTGTTATGGACGTGAACTGGCCCGTGGTCACATGGTTGGTAAAGGTGAGGCAGTCGGTGTTATTGCCGCCCAGTCAATCGGTGAGCCGGGAACCCAGCTTACTATGCGTACCTTCCACATCGGTGGTGCTGCAAGTAGCTCTGCCTCGGTTAACAGTATCGAAGTCAAAAATAGCGGTACAGTGCGCTTTCACAACGTTAAGACGGTGCAGAATTCCAGCAAGCGTCTGGTCGCGGTATCACGTTCTGGTGAAATTGGCGTTGTCGATGACAGTACCGGTCGTGAAAAAGAGCGTTACAAGATTCCTTACGGATCGGAATTCCTGATTTCCGATGGGGCCGAGGTAAAAGCGGGTCAGACACTGGCCAACTGGGATCCTCACATGCACCCGGTGATCACCGAGGTGGCCGGTAAGGTCAAGTTCAGCGACTTCGTTGAGGCCGTTACGGTTCAGCATCGAGTCGATGATATGACCGGTTTGACCACGATCGAAGTAATGGAAGATTCCATTCGCTCTAATGCGGGTAAGGAATTGCGCCCCACGGTCGAATTAGTCGACGGCAAGGGTCAGGTGCTGTGTTACGCCGGAACCAACATTCCAGTGCACTACATGCTACCTGGCGGTGCTTTCGTTAACGTCGAAGATGGTGCCAAGATCAAAGTTGGTGATGTGCTGGCGAAGATTCCGCAGGAATCGTCCAAGAACCGAGATATCACCGGTGGTCTGCCGCGTGTAGCTGATTTGTTCGAGGCACGTAAGCCGAAAGAGCCTGCTATTCTGGCCGAAATGACCGGAACAGTGTCTTTCGGTAAGGAAACCAAGGGCAAAAAGCGACTTGTTATTACCGATGCCGAGGGTGTATCCGATGAGACGCTGATTCCGAAGTTCCGTCACATTAACGTTTTCGAAGGTGAGAGTGTTGAGAAGGGCGAGGTACTGGTGGATGGCGAGCTCGATTCGCATGACATTGTGCGCATCAAGGGTGTGCGCGATCTGACCATGTACATGGTTAACGAAGTGCAGGATGTCTATCGCTTGCAGGGCGTGCAGATCAACGACAAGCACATCGAAGTTATCGTGCGTCAGATGCTGCGTAAGGTCACCATTGTCAATGGCGGTGATACTCGACTGTTGCGTGGCGATCAGGTCGACAAGGCCCGTGTGCTGGATACCAACGACAAAGCGATTGCGGAGAACAAGAAGCCGGCAACGTATATGCAGGATCTGCTTGGAATCACCAAGGCTTCGCTGGTAACCGAATCGTTTATTTCGGCTGCGTCCTTCCAGGAGACCACTCGCGTACTCACCGAGGCAGCTGTCAGAGGCGCCAAGGATGATCTACGCGGGCTCAAGGAGAACGTCATAGTCGGGCGTCTGATACCTGCCGGTACCGGACAGACTTACCACGAGGAACGTCGCAAGCGGCGCATGAAACCGACGATGCCGGTCATGCCCGAGATGAGTGAACTCGAGGAGGCGCTCGAGGGTGTCGCTGAAGCTGCGGCTGAAGCAGCAGCAGAGGCGGCAGCAAAAGAGGCTGTGGTATCGGAATAGGCCGGCAATAAGCGGTTGACAGTGGGTGCTTTCGCCCCTAAAATTCCGCCTCCATAATGACAGGCTATACAGACGTATGGCCTGTTGTTTGTTACACAGCATTAAATTTAACGAGCGACCGCAGGAGCGTCGAATCGATGGCAACAGTTAACCAGCTGGTACGTAAACCGCGCCAGTCAAAGCGCAGCAAGAGCAACGTACCCGCGCTCGAAGCATCTCCACAAAAGCGTGGTGTGTGTACCCGCGTTTATACAACCACTCCCAAGAAGCCTAATTCTGCGCTGCGTAAAGTTGCGCGTGTACGCCTGACAACAGGTTACGAAGTTGCTTCTTATATCGGTGGTGAGGGTCACAACCTGCAGGAGCACTCAGTGGTACTGGTGCGCGGCGGTCGTGTTAAAGATTTGCCTGGTGTGCGCTACCACGTAGTGCGCGGCAGTCTCGATACCCAGGGCGTGCCTAGTCGTCGCCAGGGTCGTTCAAAATATGGCGCTAAGCGCCCCAAGTCATAGTCCAAAGGTAGTCTGATGCCAAGGCGTAGAGAAGTCCCAAAAAGAGTTATCCTGCCGGATCCGAAGTTCCACGATCTGCAGATAGCTAAATTTATCAACATGATTATGCGTAATGGCAAAAAGTCCACTGCCGAAAAAATTATGTATTTTGCGCTTGATGCTGTTTCTGGCAAGAGCCCCATGGAATCCGTTGAGTTGATGGAAAAGGCGCTCGAAAATGTGCGTCCGATGGTCGAGGTTAAATCTCGCCGTGTTGGTGGTGCTACTTATCAGGTGCCCGTCGAAGTGCGTGTCTCTCGTCGTAACACACTGGCGATGCGCTGGTTGATTGATGCTGCCCAAAAGCGCGGTGAAAAAACAATGGCGCAAAAGCTGGCCGGTGAATTGCTTGATGCCTCTGAAAACAAGGGAACTGCCGTGAAGAAGCGTGAAGACACGCATCGCATGGCCGAAGCCAACAAGGCATTTGCTCACTTCCGTTGGTAGGCAACTGCCCGGAATTACCCTTCAGACAAGGATAAAGCGGTGGCTCGCACGACACCGATTACCCGGTACCGAAACATTGGCATTATTGCCCATATCGATGCTGGCAAGACAACCACCACAGAACGAATACTGTTCTACACGGGTGTGTCCTACAAGATAGGCGAAGTGCATGACGGCGCTGCCGTGATGGACTGGATGGAGCAGGAGCAGGAGCGAGGTATCACCATCACCTCGGCTGCCACTACCTGTTTCTGGAGTGGCATGGATCAGCAGTTTGATCAGCACCGCATCAATATTATCGATACGCCTGGTCACGTCGATTTTACTATTGAAGTTGAGCGTTCGTTACGCGTTCTCGATGGTGCCTGCGCCGTTTTTGATGCTGTCGGTGGCGTAGAGCCTCAGTCGGAAACAGTCTGGCGACAGGCTAACAAGTACCGCGTACCGCGCATGGTGTTCGTCAATAAGATGGACCGCGCCGGTGCAGATTTTTTGCGCGTAGTTGAGCAGATCCGGGATCGACTAGGCAGCAACCCGGTGCCGATACAGTTAAATCTCGGTGTGGAAGAAGATTTCCGCGGGGTTGTCGATCTGGCCAGAATGAAGGCGATTGTCTGGGACGACGCCAACATGGGGACGACTTACCAGGAGCAGGATATTCCGGCAGAGATGCTCGAAGAATGCGAAACCTGGCGCGAGAAAATGTTGGAGGCAGCTGCCGAAGCTAACGACGAGTTAATGGATAAATACCTCGAAGAGGGCGACCTCAGCGAGGAAGAGATACACCAGGGTCTGCGGATCAGGACACTGGCAGGCGAGATTGTTCCGGCTATGTGCGGTTCGGCGTTCAAGAACAAGGGCGTGCAGGCGATGCTGGACGCAGTAGTGCGTTACATGCCCTCTCCGCTTGATGTGCCGGCAATTCAGGGCGTGAACAGTGATGGCGAGTTTGAAGGCGAGCGTCCTGCAGATGATAGTCAGCCGTTTGCCGCGCTGGCGTTTAAGATTGCGACCGACCCATTCGTCGGCAGCCTGACTTTCTTCCGGGTTTATTCTGGAGTGTTGAAGGCGGGGGATGCGGTTTATAACTCGGTGCGTGGCAAGAAGGAGCGTATTGGTCGAGTGTTGCAGATGCATGCTAACTCGCGAGAAGAATTGAAAGAAGTGCGTGCCGGGGATATTGCCGCGGCCGTCGGTATCAAGGATGTAGGGACCGGCGATACGCTGTGTGATATGAATGACCGGATCATGCTGGAACGTATGGATTTTCCAGACCCGGTGATTTCGGTGGCAGTCGAACCGAGAACGGTTTCGGACCAGGAGAAGATGGGCGTAGCGCTCGGTAAACTGGCCCGCGAAGATCCGTCGTTTCGAGTGCGTACTGACGAAGAATCCGGTCAGACAATCATATCTGGCATGGGTGAGTTGCACCTCGACATCATTGTCGACCGTATGAAGCGTGAGTTTGGCGTGGCTGCCAATATCGGCAAGCCTCAGGTAGCGTTTCGCGAGACGATACGCAAAACGGTCGAGCAGGAAGGTAAGTTTATTCGCCAAAGTGGTGGCCGCGGAATGTATGGTCATGTTTGGTTGAAGCTTGAACCGCTACCGGGTGGTTCGGGATTTGAATTCGAAAATGCCATTGTAGGTGGTGTTGTGCCGCGCGAGTATATTTCGGCGGTCGAAAAGGGAGTGGAAGAGCAGCTGGAGAACGGCGTGATAGCCGGATACCCGCTGGTTGATATCAAGGTGACCTTATACGATGGGTCCTACCACGATGTTGACTCTAATGAAATGGCGTTCAAGCTGGCGGGTTCGATGGCTTTGCGCGAAGGTGTCCAGGAGGCTGATGCAGCGCTGCTGGAGCCAATAATGAAAGTTGAAGTGGTCACCCCGGAAGATTACATGGGTGATGTGATGGGTGATCTGAATCGTCGCCGCGGAATTGTTGGCGGAATGGAAGACTCGGTGTCAGGCAAGATTGTACGAGCCTCGGTACCGTTAGCTGAAATGTTCGGCTATTCGACCGACCTGCGATCAGCGACCCAGGGGCGCGCGACCTACTCGATGGAATTCGAGAAGTATGACCTGGCGCCCAAGAGTGTTACTAATGCCTTAGCAGGTGGCAGCTAGTACTTGAGAGTAATTTATTGGGGAAGGCAGCAAGCTGCTTCCAACAAGTTGAAAATTTGATAGGGGACAAGAATCGTGTCAAAAGAGAAATTTCTGAGAAACAAGCCTCACGTAAACGTGGGAACTATTGGTCACGTCGATCACGGCAAGACGACCCTGACGGCA
>RCNB010006953.1_pt1 | contig 10150 bp, 8 predicted proteins | sample 2041321 | NCBI WGS metagenome assembly RCNB01 (sample SAMN09708232, study PRJNA481090) | Marine sediment metagenome, whole genome shotgun sequencing project.
AGTATTTTGAATTTCATATTTAGATAGATCGATTTAAACAAAGTCACATAAACCTGAAATCTAAAAATACAATTAAATTAACTAGTTGAAGTCTATATTCGCTATTGGCATTACAGATTTTATTAAATACAACTTGATCAAAACATGGCCCTCATCTAACCTCTACAACCTAAATAATATTATGATCTCTAGCTTTTTGCTCAGCTTCAATCTTACTATGTACTTGTAATTTTTTGTAGATATTCTCAATATGCTTAAGAACCGTTCCAGGAGACAGGAATAAATTGTCGGCAATTACCGTATTCTTAGAATTTTATATTAGGAAGTCGAAGTTGAAGCAAAACTATTTTCTGCTCAAGGTCCTTTAAAAATAATTGATGCGCTTTGCTTTTAGGATTAAATGGACGATGCAATAAACCGGCTTGAACACTAGCAATTTCTTTCTGAAGCTCTTCAGTTTCTGGAGCTATCCAGACGTTTTTAAATTGCTCCCATATAATGGTAATTGCAGTCTTATTGGGGTGAACCATATCCTCATTATAAAAACGATAGTCACGCAACTCATCCATCATGATTTCATAAGCAGGGAAATAATAAATCCTATTTCTAGGTGCTATTAACTCGTGTAAACCTGCAATTAGATGCGCCTTGCTAATAGAATTTTCTACAAAACCATCTTTTAAATGACGTACCGGAGAAATAGTATGCACAAATTTAACCTGAGGATTGATATCCTTAATTAAAGTTAAAGTATTTTCAATACTGGCCGATATTTCCTCGACGGTAAGTAACTCTTTTAAGAATTTTTTCTGCGGAAGTTTATGACAATTGGCAACAATAGAATCTGATTCGATATATCGATATGCCCAAGCCGTCCCATAAGTGAAAATAATATGTGAGGCAGCGAGAAGGTATTCCCGTAGTTCTTTTAGTTTATTGTTCAAAGCATTTAATAAACCATCTTTTTGAGTATGACTTAAGCTTGAATGCACTTCAAAACAATGCCATTGCTCATTCTGAAAGATTAAATCTGCCTCTGAATAAAGATCTTCATTTATCGCCCTTGTAACCAGTTTTTCAATTGCTAGAGGATGGAATACAATTCCAAATGGATTGATAAGTCCCTGAAATTTATAAAACGATAGTCGTTCCCCTATATTTTCAGTAAAACAAGAACCCATCAATAAGATCTGTGACTCATAATCTATCTGATGGAGCTCTGGTTGCAATGGAATACGGGTTTGTAATTTCATGAATCTATTAGTTTCAGAATTTCAAAATTATTATAGTGAGTTGGCAACGCCAATATTATCCTAAAATGTTGCTTTTAGTGTACTACCTAAACAATTTCTATCTTTGTATATCGTTTCAAGTTTTAACACTTTTAAACTCGAAACAAAAATATAGTTTTTTAGCGTATGTCAAAGGTCAAATATTATTATGATAGTGAGACTCTTTCCTATCGAAAAATTGAAAAGAAAAAAGGACGTCGATTCGGGATTATTGCCCTAAGTTCATTGGGAATGCTATTGAGCAGTTTTCTGCTATTACTTATTTATATCAATTTACCATATATACAAACTCCAAAAGAAAAGACCTTAAAGCGAGAACTCACTAATATGAGTTTGCAGTTTAATCTTTTAAATAAAAAGATGGATCAGGCCTTTATCGTTCTTGAAGAAGTAGCAGATCGTGACAATAATTTATATCGCGTTTATTTTGAGGCCAATCCTATTGCAGAAGAACAACGTAAAGCTGGTTTTGGTGGAATCAATCGATACAAAGATTTAGAAGGCTTTGACAATTCAAAATTAATAATCTCATCGAGTAAGCGCATTGACATTTTAACCAAGCAAATTGTAGTACAGTCCAAATCCTTGGATGAAATCGCCAGGCTAGCTGAAGAAAAAGAAAAATTATTAGAAGCCATTCCAGCTATTCAACCTATTGACAATGAAAGTCTTACTCGTATGGCATCCGGATATGGATATCGTACCGATCCATTCACCAAGGCTACTAAATTTCACTTTGGAATGGATTTCACTGCACCTCGTGGAACACCAGTTTATGCCTCGGGTGATGGTAAAGTAATCCGTGCCGATAATAGGGCCTCAGGTTATGGAAAACACATTCGCATCGACCATGGATATGGTTATGAAAGTCTTTATGCCCATTTATATAAATACAACGTTCGTCCCGGTAAACGAGTAAAGAGAGGTGATCTAATTGGATTTGTAGGAAGTACAGGAAGATCAGAAGCACCTCATCTGCACTATGAGATTTTTAAAGATGGTAGACGTATTAATCCTATCAATTTTTACTACGGAAACTTGAGCCCTGAAGAATTTGCAAATATGCTGCGAGCGTCGCAACAAGAAAATCAATCGCTCGACTAATGCACATCGATTTACCTGAGAAACGATACTATGGAATTGGCGAAGTTGCCAAGGCCTTTAATGTGAATACCTCCTTAATTCGTTTTTGGGAGAAAGAATTTGATGCCCTTAAGCCTAAGAAAAATGCCAAAGGAAATAGAAAGTTTACACCCGAGGATATTAAGATACTCGAGCTAATCTTTCATTTGGTAAAGGAACGAGGTTTTACTTTGGAAGGTGCAAAAATTCATCTCAAGGAAAACAAGCAAAAAACGCTTAATCACTTTGAAATAATTCGTAAATTGGAAACAGTTAAAGCCGAATTACTTAAAATCAAAGAACAACTTTAAACTATTATTATGAAAAAATCTCTAATCGGTATTATTGTTATAGTAGCGATAATAGTACTGGCAGGCTTTGCTTTGGGTCCAAAATTTTACAACACTGGAATTGAGTTACAAGAAAATGCAATAGCTCAATGGGGTAATGTAGAGAGTTCCTATCAGCGACGTGCCGATTTAATTCCGAACATCGTTAATACGGCGAAGGGATATGCCGAATTTGAACAAGAAACACTTATCAAAGTTACACAAGCAAGAAGCAAAGCTACATCGATTCAAATTGATCCTTCAAATATTACTCCCGCGCAATTAGAACAATTTCAACAAGCGCAACAAGGACTTACTTCTGCCCTGTCGCGTTTATTGGCAGTTTTTGAACGTTACCCAGACCTGAAAGCAAACGAAAATTTCAAGGAACTCATCAACGAATTAGAGCGCACTGAAAACCGTATCAACGTAGAACGCATTCGTTTTAACGAAACTGTTTTACCGTTTAACAAGCATATAAAAACCTTTCCCAGTAATATGGTGAATATTTTTATCGGGAAATTTTCAGAAATGGCATACTTCAAAGCTGATGAAGGATCTAGTGAAGCACCCAAGGTTGAATTTGACTTTGGAAAATAGAACTCATGTCTAAAATTGAAGCATTTTTAACACCTAATGAAGAAGCCGAAATTATAGAAGCTATCCGTTTGGCAGAGCAAAACACCTCTGGGGAAATTCGCGTGCATTTGGAAGCCACTTCGACACCAACAAACAGTAAAACTAAAATTGACGTATTGGATCGCGCTGCTGAGGTATTTGACACACTTCATATGGGAAACACCAAACTAAGTAACGGTGTTCTTATTTATGTCGCGGTTGAAGATAGGGAACTAGTAATAATGGGAGATAAAGGAATCAACGACCTAGTTGCATCCGATTTTTGGGAAAGTACAAAAGATGCTATTATTTCAAAATTTAAGAATACAGAAATGGCAAATGGTCTGGTTGATGGGGTATTAAAAGCTGGACATCAACTTAAAAAACACTTTCCGTACAAGAAAGGAGATTCGAATGAACTCCCAGATGAAATTTCAATAGGATGATATTGGGTGTTAGGTGAAATTAAAATGCATTGTAATGAATGCAGATAGGTTTACGAGATAAAAAATAAAAATTGTTCAAAATAAAGTCAGCATATCATTTCTTAATATTTTTTCTACTACTATTTTTTCTTTCTGAAACTGTAGCGGCTCAATTTGATATTCCTCCTAAACCAAAGACTACAGAGCAAACTTCTCTTTACGACTATATCAACTTATTAAACGCTACCCAACAAAAGTCCCTAGAAGCTAAATTAATTCGCTATGCTGATTCGACTTCTACCCAAATTGTAGTTGCGATAATTAGCTCAACAAATGGAGAGGACATTTCACTATTAGGGGCAAAGTGGGGGCAAAAATGGGGCATTGGTCAAGCCGATAAAGACAACGGAATTTTAATACTCTTAGCAAAAGATGATAGGCAAATCGACATCAATACGGGCTATGGAATTGAATATCTAATCACCGATAGGACGGCAGAGCGTATTATAAATAGCGTTATTATTCCTGAGTTTAAGGCAGGGAGCTTTTATAACGGTCTTGACAAAGGTGCCGACGCCATTTTCACTGCACTTAAAGGTGAATTTGAAGAGGATCGCGACTTTTCTAAAGAAACCGGACCGCCTATAGAACTAATTATTATTATCATTTTTATAATCATAATCATCGCCTTAAGTGTTAAAAAGAATGGCCGTGGTGGCGGTAATCAAGGCAATAGAAGAGGCAGCAGTCTCTTAGACTTCATTATCTTAAGCAATATGGGCCGTACAGGTGGTTTTGGTGGCTCCAGCAGTGGTGGCGGAAGCTTTGGTGGTGGTGGCGGTTTCGGTGGCGGCTTCGGAGGAGGAGGCTTTGGCGGCGGCGGTGCCTCTGGATCATGGTAAATGATGTATATCTCAAATTAAAAACTACATAGTTTCTTGCATGTTAGATGCGCCGCCGAAATAGGTGGTGGTAATTTTTTAAGTTTTGTAACTTTTTTTAATTACAAAACTTAAAAAACTTACCGTCTTGAAGCATAGGATTTTGTAACTTTTTCAGTGCAAAATTTTAAAAACTTCTCGTTTTGACACTTAGAAAATGGCAATCCTTCATTAAACATTCTGACCATACATAGGTTAAATTTAGAGAAAGTCACAAACAACAGCGTTCCTTACATGTTAAATGCGCCGCCAAAGAATGGTAAGAATGGTGGTGGTAATTTTTTAAGTTTTGTAACTTTTTTTATTTACAAAACTTAAAAAACTTGCCGTCTTGAAGCATAGGATTTTGTAACTTTTTCAGCACAAAATTTTAAAAACTTCTCGTTTTGACACTTAGAAAATGGCAATCCTTCATTAAACATTCTGACCATACATAGGTTAAATTTAGAGGAAAACACAAACAACAATGTCTCTTATATGTTAGACTCGCCGACAAAGAACGGTGGTGGTAATTTTTTTATTTACAAAATGTAGAAAACTTGCCAACTTGACATATAGAATCTTGAACTCCTTCGCTAAAGCTCCGGACTATGTAGATAGTATTAAGAAAGAAAATTATCGTCTTGAAACATAGGGTTTTGTAGTCCTTCGCCAAAGCTTCGGACTATATATAGATTTAATTTATTCAAATGGTGTAATTCCTTTTACTGAAAGGTCTTTGAAGGAATTTATTATAATGTACCCTGCTTTTTAAAACATTCAAAAGAACGGTTTTATATGGAAAGAATATTTAACCAACGGATTCAATTGTAAATTTCGAAGTAAAACGTGAGCATTAAATAAATACTAATGCATCCCGTGCATCCTGTTTTTTCCTCTTTCTCCTTTACTTCCCAAACTATTAAACTTATAACTGAGACTTAACATAAAATACTGCTGTAATACGGTACTTTGAGAATCCTGAATATAATTTTGAGTTGCAGTCCTTCTTGCATTTGTATTTTGATTCAACAAATCGTAAACTTTAGCAGTGACAATAGCATTCTCCTGTAGGAAGCTATAGGCTAGCGAAGCATTCCAAAACCAAGCGCTTTTTTCAAAACCCGGAGTGATATCAGGATTATAATTAAACTTGACATCATTACTCCACTCAAAATGTTTAGGTAGATACACGGCGGAAAATAAACTCACGTTATGATTTTGAAATTTTTGAGGTTCAAAAATAGCATCCTCATAGCTTGTATTAGAGAAAGAGACAGAATATCGAGCCCTTAGTTGAAGTACCTCTTTCCAATCGAATGTTAACCCAGCACCAGGTGTAATTGCATTGTTATCGATTTTATATTGCTCGTTATTATTGAAATTTACATTTCTATTTAGATTTGCATTAAAACTGGCATTATACTTAAGGCTTCGTAGGCTGTCTATTTTAACACTCTTGCTTAAACCCATATGTATATTCACAGAATAATTACCGTCCACATTTGCGAATGTTGTCGTTCTCACGTTATTCTCATCTACATTAGATCTTGATACAATATCGTTATCCGATTTATTACCGCTAGTGTAAAAATAAAAACCTGTTCCTTTCTGATAATCATAATTATTAAAAGACATATAGAGGTTATGATCATCTGTTGGAAGTAAATTCGGATTTCCAACAATAAGATTTAATGGATCCTGCACATTGATGTTTGGCTGTAACTGCCCTATTAGAGGAGGTCTATTACTTTTATTATACCCTATCGAGACTCTAGATTTTGGATTAAATCGATAATTTCCATTCAAGTATAATTCTATTGCTTCAAAATTCCGATTTAAATCAAATACTGGTCGAAGCTTATCTCTACTTTGTAATGTTCTAAACACATATCCCGAACCAAGGTTAATATTTAATTTTTCTCCGTTAAACGACATCCCAAAACCTGGAGTATCGTTAATAAATCTATAGTCTGTACTTAAAGCAGTATTGAAATCAGAATAAGCTCCGTTGGCTTCATTAAAATCAAACACCTGCTCCACATTGTCGGTGATATCATTTCGGTAGCTATATTTTAAATCCAGAAATAATTTCTTAGAGATCAATGGGAGTCGATACTTAATATCGCCAAAATAACTATTGAAATCTCTTTCTGAATCCGTAAATTGATTTCTACGTTCACTAGTTGGGTCATCACCAAAAATTAAGGCTTCAGATTGAAGATAATCATCTGTTTGAGTATTATTTATTTGAGTATTTACCCCAAACTTTAGGAAGGCTCCATCTGCTCCAAAGCGTTTTGTAAGATTAAAATTATTGGAAAAATTCCTCCCCATTGTTTCAGTTTGAGACAATTGCTCGGAACTATTGGTTAGTTCTCCATCTTCATCAGCGGAAGAAGTACTTGCCTTATATCTATCCTTTGAATTCGAAACACTAATCGAAGGTCTAATATTTAACAACAAGGTAGAATCTACCTTTACATCAAACCCAATATTCGCAGAATGGTTTTCTGAATTGTTATTATTTTCAGCAGTACCATTGGTAAAGTAGCGTCGATCTGGTAGGATATTCTCTCGCAATGTAACCGATTCATCAAACGAATTACTTCCCGAATAAAAGTAATCTGCAGATATATCAACGCCTTTTGAAATTACGTCCGCATAACTTGTCCCTGCATTCTTTGAGGTAACAATACCTTGACCTCCACCAAATGATCTCCCGCCTACAGAAAACCCTCCATTACTACTAAAATTCAGATTCCTATTGCCGTTAAACATTTCTCTAATTTCCCCGAAGCTAAAACTGGGGGAATTGGTGTTATTTCCTCCGACTAATAAACTGAGGCGTCTATCCTTATTAAAATAATTAAAAAGTCCTGCGAATTCGAAACGCTCATCGGTTCCCCCACCAACTGCAGCACGCCCAAATACCCCTTTGTTGTTTTCTTCTTTAATAGTAAGATTGATAGTTTTATTTTCTGCATCCCCTTGTTCCCCCGAGAATGCTTCCGATTTAGTTTTGGTATCCGTTACTTGAATTTTTTCTATAATTTCTTTAGTCAGGTTCCTAGTTGCAATTGTTGGGTCATCTCCAAAAAAGGGTTTTCCGTTAACTAGTATCTTATTGACTTCCTTACCATTTACTTTTATTTTCCCTTCTTCATCAACTTCAACACCTGGCAGTTCCCTAAGCAAATCTTCGATAGTAGCATCTTTCTTTGTTTTGAAAGAAGATACATTAAATTCCAAAGTATCCTTCTTAAACCTAATAGGTGCTCGGGACTTTAATACAACCTCATCTAGGGATGCTCTCGCTACGTTCAATGAAATAGAACCTAAATTGATTTCTTCGGAATTGATATCGATTATCTTTTCAAAGCTGCCGTAACCGACAAACGAAATACTAAGTCGAAGTCTATTCAGCTTTGTTTTTCCTTCCAAAGAAAAAGCACCTTTGGAATTCGTAATTGTATAGGTTACTAATGTACTATCTCGCAGTGTTTCAAGGTAGACGGTTGCCGCTTCAAGTTCCTCTTTTGATTCACTATCAAAAAGTTCACCTACAACCTTGAATTCCTGAGCGTGAGTTAATGATGCAAATAGGCCCAGTAATAGAAGAATGAAAAAATTCCGCATAGATAAGAATTGTCTTAGTTCAACGATTTTTGTAGGGAAGGCACAAATTAACACGAATTTACTGAGATAGTCTAATCAAATGGTTTTCAATTTATAGATTACGTGGATTAACAATAAATCGAGTTATTAAACAATGGGAAATCTACGAATAAAAATGAGGTGGTCTAAAAAGTGAAAAAGAACCAAATTGTCTGGTCGAGTCCATCGACTTCGCTCAGGATAAACTAAAGTCGAGACCTTATTGATAGTCGAAGATTTGTAGTTCTCGACTGCGCTCGAACAGACAGCCTCTTCTATTATAGTTTTAATCCAAGATATATCTATATACTACTTCTTCCTGAAGTAAACCGTAACCGGTACTCCTTTAAAATCAAACTTATCGCGTAATTTATTTTCTACAAAACGCTTATAAGGCTCCTTCACATATTGAGGAAGGTTACAGAAAAATGCGAAAGTAGGGTGCGGAGTCGGTAATTGAGTGCAGAATTTAACCTTTATATACTTCCCTTTGTTTGCAGGTGGCGGGAAGGCTTCAATAATAGGAAGCATCGTCTCATTAAGGACGCTAGTTTTTATTTTCTTAGTTCTATTCCCATAGACCTCAACAGCGGTCTCAATGGCTTTAAATATTCGTTGCTTTTCAAGGACCGAGATAAACACTATCGGTACGTCTGTAAAAGGTTCACATTGCTCTCGAATATATTTCTCAAATTCTTTAACGGTACCTGTTTCCTTATCAACCAAATCCCATTTGTTTGCCAAGATGATCACGCCCTTGTTATTACGATGCGCCAACCAAAAGATGGCCTGTACTTGCCCGTCAAAACCACGAGTAGCGTCAAAAATTAAGATCATTACGTCACAATGTTCAATTGCGCGAACACTTCTCATTACTGAATAAAATTCGAGGTCTTCTTTTACCTTACTCTTCCTTCTAATCCCGGCGGTATCTACTAGATTAAATTCAAATCCGAAGCGATTGTACCTTGTATCGATACTATCACGAGTAGTTCCTGCGATATCCGTTACGATATATCGATCTTTACCAATAAGCGCGTTAATAAAGGAAGATTTTCCGGCATTTGGGCGTCCTACCACTGCAAAACGTGGCAAGGTCTCTTCCTCTCTAATTTCTTCATCTGGAAGTATTTTCACCAAGGCATCTAGCAACTCCCCTGTTCCACTTCCGTTGATACTCGAAAGATTAAAATATTCATCAAATCCGAGATTATAAAAAACATATGCATCATTAGTTCGAGCAGCACTATCAACTTTATTGACAGCTAATAATACAGGTTTCTTGGACTTCCGAAGTAATTTTGCAACGTCTTCATCCATCCCAGTAATTCCGCTTTCCACCTCGACCATGAAAATAATCACATCAGCTTCCTCTATAGCTAAGACTACTTGCTTATCGATTTCGGCCTCAAATATATCATCACTCCCTACAGCATATCCCCCGGTATCAATTACTGAAAACTCTTTCCCATTCCAGTCACTTTTACCGTAATGACGATCTCTTGTTACCCCACTTTCCGAATCAACAATAGCTTCTCGTCGCTCAATCAATCTATTGAAAAGCGTCGATTTACCTACATTAGGTCTCCCTACAATGGCAACTATACTCATACTTTAATAATTTGAACCCCGTTTTTTCCGATAGGGGGTGCAAAAATAACTCTTTTTTGCTGAAGCCTGACTCTTGTCAGTTTTTGTTTTAGGAATTTACTCTATTTTAACCCCTTCAAAATGAATTCTATGGCTTTATCTAATGAAATTGTACTTAGACCCAGATTTAAGATTGA
>RCNB010010999.1_pt1 | contig 10149 bp, 10 predicted proteins | sample 2041321 | NCBI WGS metagenome assembly RCNB01 (sample SAMN09708232, study PRJNA481090) | Marine sediment metagenome, whole genome shotgun sequencing project.
CCATCTTGATAGAAAAAAACTCGAACGATTTGATGGCCTGCGCGCAGCACGGCCTTGCAAAAATGATAGGCGCTGTCAGCCGCTTGATGGGTGTAAGGACCGGCAGTTACCATAATCGCAAACTTCATTGCGATGGCCCGCATTGGTCAATCAAAAGAAGATGTTTTCGGTCTTGAGAAGGCGTTGATTTGATGGCCCTTGCACTCGTTATCAATGAATCGTAATTATATCCGTAAACGACCCGTTTTGGGTACGTTCCTAACTCAGTTCAATTTTCCATCAATGCTCAACCACGACGAGTTTCTCTTTTTTAGGCTTGCAGGCTGACTGGCAGGTCGACTGATAGATTGGTTTGTTGAGGGGCTGGCTAGATAATATATTAGCGGGTGTCCTCTAACGTCCTAACGTTGGTTTGTAGATTGGTTAGCAAAATAATATATTAGGTGGTACCCGCTAACGTCTCCCAACATCTCAAAATTCAGGCGTTTTCGATAGTAGACTTATAAACCCTGACGAGGAATAGAAACCATGAATGATCTTTTCGTTAAGCTGGAGGCAAACCCTAAAGCGGGCTTGCAGCCATCAAATTTCACCCCAGCGGAGGCTTTCACCACCGATGACCGGCATGAAGTTAATCACGCTTATTTTACCGCAGAAGATGAAAGCGTTTTGGTTGGCACTTGGGAGAGCGCGCCCTGTAAAGAGGAGATCGCGGCTTATCCGGCAAACGAAATGATGAGCGTGATTTCAGGTTCTGTTACCGTAACCGGTGCCGATGGCCGATCAGAAACCTATACTCAGGGCGACGTGTTTTTCATCGGCAAAGGAACCGCTTGCATTTGGGAAATCACCCAGACTTTGCGCAAGTTTTATATGATTGCCAGCTGAAACTTTAGCTAAGCCAAGTTGGCGCTAAACGTATCGAAGGCGTCACCGGCGGCAATGCTTCGCCGAACTCGGTCCGCAGCGAGCTTAAGGGTTGCTTCAAATTCTAAGTGATAGAGCGCAATCGCGCTGCCGTAGACAATGCTGTCGAGTGTAATACCCGGCTGATTCTGCAATGCAGCTACTCCTAAATTTGCGCTTTGATCAATCGCATTAGTTATAGTTTGGCGGTCAGCGGCTTGCAGCGTTTTGGCATCACCGGGCAGCGGAACTGCTCGTCTTGTCTGTTCAATGCCGAGGCTAACCGGGTCGAGTTCAAAAAACTTATCTTCTCGATTGCTCTGAAACTGATAGAAACGCATTGGCTGTCGCAATGATGGCAGCACGCCACCTTCGACGCCGCGAACAATTGCGGCGGAATCATAGCCAGCGAAACGCGCGATCTCCGCATAAACTGGCGGATAGGCTTGATGCACATAGCCGGTGAGCAAATGGGTTTTGCGCTTTCCCGAGACGGGCTTATTCACTACCTCAAGGGTGGTGAGCAAGGTGCGTTTAATCATCAGGTTGCGAAGCGGCACCAAGCGGTGCAGAGCAGGGCAATACTGGCTTTGATCGAGATATCCCCAGCCGATGCTGTGATCAGCCAGGCGGGTCACTAATTGTTCAGTACTGTGGTCAATTTTGACCCCGGCTGCTGCCAGCACATTGCGATGAGTGATGCCAAATTTGGGCCCAACCGATTCAACCCCCAGTGAGTAAGTCGGCAGACCACATGCCGCCAGCACCGGTGCAACAAAAGGCGCCATTGGCAAACCACGCAATTGCCCATTGAACGGGTCCGTGATGCAGAGAACCTGATCCGCTTCGCTAGTTGCGGAGGTGCAGTGGTCGATAATGGCTTGCATAACGCCTAGATTCTCGTCGTCGGTTTCTCGCTTCATCCGCAGCGCGACCAACGCCACCGCTGCCTGCACCGGATCGGCCGAGCCGCTCAATATGAAGTCCATCGCGGCGCGGGCTTCGTCGAAACTCAGATTCTTGCTGTATTCAGGGCCGGTCGCCACTTTCTGAATACAAAGCTCTAAATCGACCTGTGTTGCCGTAATTTTGTCGTTTGTCTGGTTTTGAGGGTTCATATTGATTTGATTTGGTGAATTGTTCTCACAGACCAAGGGATTGGTTACTTTCTGTGAGTAAAACCCATAGTATCACTTCCATGATTGAAGATTCACACCCCTATGCTCGGCTGACGCCGGATACTGTAATCGATGCCGTTGAAACCACCGGCCGTTTGTCGGATGCGCGCATTCTGGCGTTAAATAGTTATGAAAATCGTGTTTATCAAGTTGGAATTGAGGACGGCGAACCGGTGATCGTTAAGTTCTATCGGCCTGAGCGCTGGAGCACCGAGCAAATCGACGAGGAGCATCGCTTTACTCAACACCTCTATGACGAAGAAATTCCGGTGGTGCCGCCACTGGTGATTTCGTCGGGGCAGCCAGTGCCAACACTGGCTAATCATGCCGGTTTTTGGTTCTCAATTTACCCTCGTCAAGGGGGTCGTGCGCCGGAACTCGACAACCTAGACCATTTGCATCAGCTGGGTAGTTTTATTGGCAGAATTCACGCGGCTGGCGGTAGTTTTCCATTCAAACATCGCAACAGTCTGTCGTTTGATCAAAGCATAGAAAACGTTAATTACTTGCAACAAGCGGAGTTCGTTCCTAAGGATCTTAAGCTGCCCTATGACGCCATCACCGCCGAACTGCTCGACGCGATCAGTCAACGCAGACCCGACGACGCCGCTTATCAACAAATTTCACTGCATGGCGATTGCCACAATGGCAACGTGCTTTGGCGAGACGAGCGGCCGCATTTTGTTGACTTTGATGACGCAATTAGCGGCCCGGCGATTCAAGATTTGTGGATGCTGCTGTCGGGTGACTATCAGAATCAGCAAATTCAGTTTCGCGAAATTCTCGAGGGCTACGAAACTTTTCGAAGTTTCAATCAGCGCGAACTCAAGCTAGTAGAACCCCTGCGAGCGATGCGTGTTTTACATTTCAACGCTTGGCTCGCGCGGCGATGGGACGACCCCGCATTTCCACTCGCTTTTCCTTGGTTTAACACGCCGAGATATTGGGGTGAATATATTTTGGAGCTTAAGGAGTTGCTGAGTGGCCTGCAGTTACCCGCGCTCTCCATGCCGAGAATTTGAGCACAAAAAACCGCCTTCACAAAGTAAGGCCTTGAAGTAGTGCGCGATTTAATCGGTCGCTGAGGGGGGTCTCACCTTGAAGTTATAAAGGAACTCGGACATTCACTTCAAGTCCGTTTCTGACTAAATTCATTATCTGTTCGGGTAATCTGAAAACCATCACCCAAATAGTTTAAATCAGCAGCCAGACTTACTCAGGTAGTGATAGGGTCAAAATGTTTTTCAATCTTTACAACCCGCGCGTTCACGTTGGATGCCTGATAAATTGTCGGATGACACAGGAAATGGACCAGTCGCTATGTTTTTTTTCCTTGCGGAATTCTAGCGTGCTAGACAAACAGTGGATCGGCTAGATCCGAATTTAGGGCTCGCCAGGAACTCGTGTTATCTAGGCTAATGTAGAGAGTTGGTGTTTCCGCCGATGTCATTTTTCTTTAGCATGCAATCGGTAAATCGGCGAACTCGTGTAATCTAGTGACTGGCCGTATCATTGCGGCATGACAATTTCAATATCGACCTAATCACATTAGCCTGGAAATGCGAATGAATTTAGCGGATCTTATTAAACAGAACATCAATGAATTTTCTCCGATGTTTCGCCCTGAGCTAAGCGTCGAAAATACTAAAGCCATGTCACTTTCTGACCCTGAAAGCGAATTTGATGGTGCCAGTCCCGCCTCGATGAATCTCGCTTCTATTGATGAGCGGATTTTTGATCAGATAAAATCGGAAGGGGCGATAGCCGGTGTGGGTGGTTATCTCGAGAGGCGTTCGATCTACCAGAACACGGAGTTGTTTCAAGGTGACGCAGAACGTTGCATACATATCGGGGTCGACGTCTTCATGCCGGCGGGCACCCCAATTTTCGCGCCGCTAGACGGCGAGGTGCAAAGTTTTGCCAATCGGCAGGTGACGGGCGACTATGGTCCGGTGATCATCTTGTGCCACCGTCTCGCGGGTGAAGTCTTCCATTCGTTATACGGGCACTTGAGCGTTAATTCGTTAGATGGTTTGGTCGACGGCCGATCGTTTGCACAAGGCGAACAAATCGCTGAGATCGGCGATCGATCGGTCAACGGTAATTGGACCCCGCATCTTCATTTTCAGTTGATAAAAGATATGCAAAATCAGCAAGGAGATTACCCAGGTGTGGTGTGTGTTGGTGATCTTGACTTTTACCGAGATAATTGCCCTGATCCGAATATTTTGATTCTAGCTAAATCATCATAAGGGTTCTTTGGGGAGAGTTTATAAGGGAAATTTCGTAGGAATTTTTCTTAGGGCAGGCCTGAGAGCATTAGGCGACGTTGGGTAAATACTTGGCGAGTAAAGCCAACCAAGCAGACCCAACGAGCGTCATTAAAATCGCATAGGGCGCGTTCCAGAGGGCGATTCGCCAACTGGAGATGTTATAGCGGCCTTGAAAGACCAAGTTGGTGCCCGAAAGTGGGTTAGAACAGGTGCCAAGGTGCCAGCCGAACAGAAAAGTGACCGCAACCAGATTTGGGTTTGGCTCTAGTGTCATGATCATCGGTGCGAAACTAGAAATCATGACGATGGGGTGAATCCCAATGAAGCCGCAAGCCACAATGATGGCCAGCACGATTGAAGCGGTCGAGCCGTCGAATCGATCGAACGGATTAGCCAACGCACCTTGCGACATTAGCGCAGAAATGCCACCGGCTAAGACACCCGCCGCGAGAAACAAACAAAGCTCGTTGACCATGCTGGAGAGTCGGTCAAGGCTATGCTTTCGGAGTTCCAATGCAGCAGCGATAAGGCCTTTGCGTGAGAATAGAACCGCGGCTGTGACCAGCAATGCGGATAAAGCAATCAGTACCAAAATCGAAATTCTGTCACTTAAGCTCGCCAGTGCCAAAACGGCCGCGACTAGCAAAGCCGGCACTCGAAGTGCTCTCAACTGCATTGGATAGCCAACGAAGCTCTCAACTTCGTCGCGATAACGCAGTTTCGCTTCAGCCACGACCCCGGCTAATCCAATCAACATAAATGGAAAACCGGCCGCCATGATCCAACCCATACTGGCCTCATTAACGTAAGTTAAAACAACCGCCATCGCACCAAAGAAAGGAGACCAACTGGAGACGCCGCAAAAAACTCGGGTTAGGGTTTGAGCGCTGAAACGCTGGTGAATTCGGTCAGCTATTAAGATTGGCGCAGAAACATTGATCACAGAGCTGGCTATGTTGAGCCCCAAAATGGTTTGCAAGAAGGCCTTACGGCCTGTTGGCAACGCCACCGCCGGCTGGTTTTCAGGGATCACGACGAGTCGTAAGAAGCCGACGGAAGCAATCATCGTGAGCAGGCCGGTGCTCGAACTGAGAAAAAAATTGAAATCGAGATTGATGCCCGCGTTTTGCCTCGAGACGTAACTGATCAGCAACAGTCCGATTCCGAGAATCAAGGTCACTTGAATTTTCAGGCTGATTCGCGTGTCGACGAATAGCAAGATTGCGGCCGACCAGGCAGCGAACCCAGCGAGATGTAGCAGGCTGAAAGGAAGCGTGATCGAAAGCAAGTCATTGAAGATGGTTGCGATAATCATCAACAAAATGAGGGAACTTGCGACTTGGCGACGCCGTATGGCTGTCATAGCGCTAATCTCTGTTTATCCATGTTGGTAACTGCATTAGACACCCAACCCAGAGAAATTAACCTATTTAATTTTGTTGTCAGATAGTTTTTAAGATTGGGAAGCTCGTCACCACAAGTGGGACATTTTTAAGAAAAACATGTTTTTTTATTTACCAACTTATTTGTGAATTTGAATGTGCCTATCGCGTCGATCGGTCACAGGATGGATCCGTGTGATTGGTGATTTACAGAATGACATCCATTTCGACTATTATGGGTGCAAATCCGTCTATTGTTATTGACACAGGTGGAGGAGGCATCAGCTGATGACTAAACTTCTCTTTAAAGCAATTTGATATCGTTGTACTGGGTGCTACTTTTGAGTTTGATATTCGGCCCGTGGGGGAAACATTAGCCACAAGGGTGAATTTTCCGAGGTTTTCTTGGGGGGGTGAATCAACGGGTGCGCAGTTTTTAATCGCCTCATAGATGTGTGAGCCTAGTTTTTTTTCATATACTCTTCCCTGCTTGGTTTTTAATGCAGCATCTCCGTTGATTGCTTGTTCACTAAATGTGGATGCAATTGCTGAAGTAGTCCAAAAAAACAAAAAAACTGTAAACAATCTCATCACTGCTGCACTCCGGTTGAGCAAGGCGGCGTATCGACAGCCGTCTGCAGGGTTTGTTATTAGGCGGGGTTCAAGTTTTGCTTTCGCCGCCTTGGTGGGTGTCCATTTGGTGGTTGATATTCTCGGTCTGCAGCATCTTTTGTATCTCAGTGATCGCGCGAGTCGATTCCTCAAACGAGGTGTCTTGAAAGCGAATCACCACCGCTAGCTCTTTGCAGTCGAGCGCGAGCTGAAATTCATTCCTCGCCGGTTCCATGATTTTCATGATCTCTGTCCAGTTGGAAATCCGGTCATTAGGTTCTTTGGACAGTGCGCTCTCAATGAAGAGGGCGAATTCTTCGTCAATCTTCGGACAAGTGTTGCGAATATCCGGCGGCTTGGTCTCGACCTGCATCTTGAGCAATTTTGTTAGCGTCGATGCGCTGAAGGGCAGGGTGGTGGTGAGCATGTGGAATGCCATCACGCCGAGTGCGTAGATATCGGTGCGACCATCGAATTTGTCCCCGTTGATAATTTCAGGCGCTAAATACGATGGCGTTCCTTCGATATTAATTTCTTTGTCTTGAGGCGGCCCAGCAATTCCAAAGTCAGTTAGTTTAATGTTGCCGGTAGCATTAATCATGATGTTGGATGGCTTGATGTCGCGATGAACAATCCCTCGACCATGCGCATAGCGCAGTGCGCTAGCCACTTGGGTTAAAATCTCGCGAGTTTCGCTAACGGAAAATGCGCCTCGGTCTTTTATCGCCGCTGAAAGGTCGCGTCCTTGCAGTTTTTCCATGACGATAAAGCGAGTTGAAAAGTCATCGAAGACTTCATAAACGTTAACGATGTTGGGGTGATTCAAGCTGGCGACGGTTTTCGCTTCTTGTTCGAAGCGGTCAAGAAACTTTTCATTGTAGGCTAGCTGATATTTCAGCATTTTAATCGCCACTTCGCGTTCGAGCTCTGGGTCCCAGGCGTCGAACACGGTTGCCATGTTGCCTTCGCCCAGACGCCCCAAAAGGTCGTATCTTCCGACTCGGTTAATGCCGCCATTTTGCGCCATCCGGCTGGTCATCAGGCTGGTCATGACTTCGGCGAAGTCGGGGTGTCGCTCGAGTAGGTCCTTGAATCGCTCGTGATCCAAATACAATGCGGTGGTGTCGGTTAGCGCAATGATGTCGGCTGAGTAAGTGGAGTTAATCAGCAATGAAATCTCGCCGACGACTTCACCTTTTTTAAGCATGATGCGACTTTTGATTTCGCCGCTGCTGTCTGGAATTTGGACTTCGACTTTGCCGGCAAAAATGAAATAAATGCGATTGCCCAGCTGACCTTTCTCGACGACTTTCTCGCCTTCTGCAAATTCGGCCACACGAGTGTGTTTGGCTATATCAAAAACGACGTCGGCATCGATATCTTGGAGGATTTTTACCCCGGATAGTATCAGCGCAATTTCGTCGGTATCGATTGACATCGAAATGGAATTCCTAGGTTTTGTGTCGGGTTAATGCAAAGTGAACGCGATATCCATAAACGCATTCCCTGACCCCCTCATATAGTCAACAAATCTAGAATAAGCTAGGCCTTAATGGAGAAGCGGCGGTTAATCCACCATCAACGATGTAAGATTGCCCGGTTACGAAACTAGCCTCGTCGGAGGCCAACCCTAGCGCAAGGCTAGCAATGTCTTCGGGCTTGCCGAAACGTCCGGCCGGATGTCTCGAAAGGGCGTTACTTTTGGCCGCGTCAATGTCAGTTGCGAGAGCGAAAGCGTCGTCGGCCATCGCGGTCATAATCCAGCCGGGGCTGATCGCATTGCATCGCACTGCCGGGCCATGATCGACCGCAATCGACCGCAATCGACCGCAATCGACCGCAATCGACCGCAATCGACCGGGTTAAGCCCTGCACGAACGCTTTACTAGCATTATGTAAGCCAAGCGAGGGGTCGGCAGCAGTGGCCGAGATCGAGCCTAGGTTGATGATCGAACCGGCTTCCGAGATTAGCCGCAAGCAACCTCGGCATCGATTGCACCTCAAATGTCGACGGTTGAGTGCCACCTATTGAGAAGAATATAACCAGCGCTATGGGTCTCAGCAATAGTTATCAGCCATTACGCAAAGCTAGAAGTTAATTTTCTGATTATGGGATGAAAGATACGCTGTCGATAGAGGAATTACGCCAAGCCATTAGGCTAACTCACACTGACTCCGCGACTTTCAATTAGTTTGCCGAAGGCATGTGATTAAATGGTGGTTTCCATTTGATCACTGATTAACCACTAATCGCTACTGGGGAGTCGAAATGGATCGCGAATTTCGTGTTCGACGTTTTTCGTGAGTTATTAAATAGATTCCGGATGCGATTATAGTCACTGCGCCGATCAACATCATCGGGGTTGGTTGTTCGCCCCAAATCCAGTATCCGTAGCCGAAGGCTAACAGGATGCTGGTGTATTTGAACGGGCTAACAAACGAAAGGTCACCCATTCGAATGCCGACGATTTGTAAGGTATAGCCACAAACCATAGCCGCGCCGAGACCGATGAACCACAGATACCATTGCAGCTCGGCGGTTTGCCAACCTTGAAATAAGGAGTAGATGCCGCCGCCCAACATCACGATCCAGGCGTTGGTAAACGCAACCTGCAGCGAAGGCAAATCATTGGGCACAAAGCGAATTGCGAGATCGCGTAAGGCGACGAAGAGCGCGCAGGTGATCGGGAAAACTACCGCCCAAGTGGTGGCTTCGGCTAAAGGATTACTAATTAATATAACGCCAATGAAGCCAATGATGATAATCATCCAGCGGGTCACCCCGACTTTCTCTTTGATGAAGAAGCTCGCCAGTAACGCTAGAAAAATGGGGGAGCTAAAGCCAAGAGTAGAAGCGGTTGCGATCGGTAAAAGTGCCAGCCCGGTCAAGAAAGTTAGAGTGGCGAACAACTCCAAAAGCCCTCGGATTAAATTCCAACGATTTAGTGCAGGGCGATAAAACACTGGTTGGTTCTTTAACTTCAAGACGATCGCGAATATTCCGCAAACCAGTAAGCCGCGCAAGAACATGATTTGGCCAATATTAAAGGTCTGCGCGATGTGTTTGACGATGGCGTCGTTGGTGGTGATCATCACCATTGAGGCAGTGACGAATAGGGCAGCCTTTAGGTTGTTGCGTTCCACGCGGCGCAGGTTAGCAGCACCAGGAGTTCAATGCGAGGACGTAAATTGATTCGATCTCAGGTGGTTTAATAGCAGAAAGCTAAGGTGTTTTTTGACCTAAAAAAGTGGGTTCATTGGGATTGAAAAGAATCAAAGGACGTCTGTCAGACGAGTAGGTCGGCTGAACGTCGACCCTCGCGCAAGCGCCTTTCCGACGACTCGAGCTGGCTCAATTTGAGCGCCTCTTGATAAGAAAGTCGACGATCCAAACCACAGCGTCGATCATTCATGTGAATATATTTGCAGCGGCAGTCTTCCTCGTTGCAATAAACCAGCGGTAAAGGAGGGGCTTCAACCGCTAGAAAAACCTTTCCCGATAGCAATTGTGCCGCTTGGCAGCAGGTTTTTCCGGGGGACACTCGCACTGAGCGCCATTCCTTGTTGGCTGCGAGGTCAACTTTCTTGATGACATCTGCAATCTCTTGCGCGCGTTCTTGATGCTGAAACTTGCCCATTTCGATCTTGTTGACGAAAACTAAAACGGCACCAATCAACAGAAAGGCCATAATGATAAAGATGGTAAATGGATCCATAGATTTTAGTTTACCGACTTGGCAACAAACCCCCTAATGGTAACGACACCCCTTTGTAGGGGTTTGGCCAATTATTCGGGTA
>RCNB010003009.1_pt1 | contig 10148 bp, 7 predicted proteins | sample 2041321 | NCBI WGS metagenome assembly RCNB01 (sample SAMN09708232, study PRJNA481090) | Marine sediment metagenome, whole genome shotgun sequencing project.
AAATCATCTATTCTGGACTTAGATTTTGTAGTTCGTGCTTTTGGCTGTCTTCGCATCCAATCCAACTCCTTTTTAAAGAGTTGTTTAGCTTTTCCGGTTTCTACGGCTTCTTGTTCAATTCTTGTTTCCTTTTTTTCTAAATAGTATGAATAGTTTCCTTTATAGGTAAAAAGCTCACCTTGATCTAACTCAATTATTTCGTTACAAACACGTTCTAAAAAATATCTATCATGAGTTACCATGAATAGAGTAATGTTCTCTTTTGCAAAAAAAGCTTCAAGCCATTCAATCATCTCCAAGTCCAGATGATTGGTCGGCTCATCTAAAATGAGAAGATCTGGTTTATTCAATAGTGCATTGGCTAATGAAAGACGTTTTTTTTGTCCACCAGAAAGTGTACTTACTTTATCATTTAAATTATCAAGTTTTAGTTTGAAAAGTATTTGTTTGTATAAGGTTTCAAAATCCCAGGCATTGTTAACTTCCATTTGCTCAAATGCTTTTTGATAAGTTTCTGTATCATCAGGATTTAAAAGAGCTTCTTCATAGTTTTTAATAATTTGTAAAACGTCATTATCACTTTCAAAAATAGTTTGCTCAATAGTTAATGAAGAATTTAATTTAGGTTCTTGAGGTAAATAAGAAACTTTTAGACCTTTTCTATAAGTTGTAGTTCCATAGTCGGGTTCATCTTCTCCAGAAATTATATTTAATATCGATGTTTTTCCTGTACCGTTTTTTGCGACGAAAGCAATTTTTTCGCCTTTATGGATACTAAAAGAAATATTTTTGAAAAGGCGTAGTTCCCCATAGCTTTTTGATATATTTTCTACTGTTAGGTAGTTCATTTCTTTTTTTTGTAAATAACGGATAAAAAACCAAAAAATCCGATAAGAGTTTTATTATTCACGATGAAAAGCTATATTTGTGGCTTAAGAACATGCCTCATTATGAAAAAATTATGCTTAGCTATTGGTTTAATTTTTGTGTTATTTGCTTCATCCTGCATAACTAACAAAGAATTAGTATACCTACAAGATAAGGGCACTATTACAAATGATTCTTTGGGTATTAACTCTTTAGCAAAACCATACAGAGTGCAAACGAATGATATTTTAAGTATCACAGTCAAGGCTTTAGACCCAGAATTAACTAGCATTTTTAATCCTATTAGAGAAACTACGGGAGGGCAGCAAGCAAGCGGTCAAAATTTATATTTTACAGGATTCACTGTAGATGATCACGGGAATATAAAATTTCCAATTTTAGGTTATATTAATGTTTTAGGATATACGGTTGAAGAAATTGAAAATAAGGTAAAAAAAGAATTGTTAAAACAATATTTTAAGGAAACTGCACAATTATTTGTGACCGTTAAATTAGCTGGTTTTCGATTCACGGTTTTGGGTGAGGTAGGAAGCACTGGTACAAAAACTATGTATCAGGATAAAGTTAATATTATTGAGGCATTGGCTAACGCAGGAGATATTAAGACAGCTGGAGATAGAAAGGATGTATTAATTGTAAGACAATATCCTCAAGGACAAAAAATACATCATATCGACCTAACAGATTTAGCAGCCCTAAAATCGCCCTATTATTACATATTGCCAAACGATATGATCATGGTTAAACCATTAAAACGGAAATCCATTGGAGCAGGTGAAACTTTTACGCAAACGATAACCACAGTAGCTTCAATATTTACTGTTGTAGTGTCAACATATTTCCTAGTTAAAAATCTCTAATTTATCAATAATATGAACGAAGAATTTGATTTTTTAGAGAAGCAAAATATATTTGATTTCAAAGCTTTTTTATTTAGAGCTTTGAGCTATTGGAAGCTTTTTGTCTTATGTATAGGAATAGGTTTAATTATTGCCTATCAACTTAACATTAGGAAACAGAAGAATTATAGATTAAGTACTCAGATTTCAATTCAGGATGACAAAAATCCACTATTTACTTCAAATACAAGTTTAACCTTCAATTGGGGAGGTGTAACTGGTAAAGTACAAACTGTTGTTGTCTCTCTTAAATCAAGATCTCACAATGAAAAGGTTGTTGAGAGACTTCAATTTTATATGCAGTACTTAAGACAGGGTAGATTTAGAATGGAAGATGTTTACAAATCGACACCTTTTGTATTCCATCCGGAAGAAGATTTTGGACAATTATTAGGAAAGCCAATTAAAATTCAGTTTATAAATAAAGATGAATTTAAACTGGAAGTAGATTTCCCTTCTAATACAGCTGTAAAACAAAATTATACTGATAAAAAAAGATCTGGTGTTGAAGTAAGTCAAGGATTATTCTCAAAAGTTTATAAAATTGGAGATTCTATAAACCTTCCTTTTTTAAAAGGTAAAATTACTTTAGTTGAAAATCGAACGGTCAATTCAGAAGATGAATATTTCATTAGATTCAATAATTTTGATGGTGTCGTAGCATCTTACAATAACAGATTAAGTGTTCAAAACAGTAAAGGATCATCAATTTTGGGTATTAGTTTAATTGATGTTAATAAAGCCAAGATTGTTGATTACTTAAATATGACAGTCCAAGTTCTAAGTGAAGACCAATTAAATAGAAAAAATCAATTTGCAACTAATACAATAATTTTCATTGAAAAGCAGTTGGAGGAAGTTAAAAGTGAGTTAGAAACTAATGCTGATGAATTAAATACTTACAGAAAGAAGAATAAGATTTTCAATTTAAGTGAAGAAAGTACCCTGTTATCACAGAAATTAACTAATTATGATCTTGAAAAAGAAGCTATAAATAGAAAACTCTCCTATTACGCCATTTTAAAAAATTATTTATTAGAAAGTAAGACTTTTACAGATATACCTGCTCCTTCAATTGCAGGAATTGATGATGGTAACATAGTAGGTAACGTTTCAAAAATCAATGAACTATCAGTTCAAAGATCCCAACTGGAATATTCCGTTAGGAATGATGCATCAATTTTTAATGATCTAGATAGACAGATTGATGGCTTAAAAGCAGTGTTACTTGAAAATATAAGTGCAGCAGACAATGTTTCTAAATCTCAGTTAAATAATATAAATAAAAACTTATCGGATGCAGAATCTCAATTCTCAAAACTACCAGAGGATCAACAAAGACTTCTTAATATTGAAAGGCAATATAATTTAAGTGAACAAACCTATAACGTCTTTTTGGCTAAACTCGGTGAGGCGGGAATTGTAAAAGCCTCAAATATATCTGATATCTTAGTTATAGATTCAGCAAAGGATATAGGAGGAGGTTTATTGGGTACTAATAACAATGCTAATTATTTTATTGCCATTTTTACAGGTTTATTATTACCATTATTATTAGCTTTTATAGTAACATTAACAGATAAAAATATTCATGGTCCTCAAGATGTAGAATCTTTATCCTCAATTCCTATAATTGGAGTAATTGGTAAAAATAAAGCATCTAATAATTTGGCAGTTTATGAAAAACCAAAATCGGCGATAGCTGAAGCTTTTAGAGCTATCCGATCCAGTCTTCAATATATGTATAAAAAGCATAGTGTTGAAGGCACTAAAACTGTCATGGTAACTTCTTCTGTAAGTGGGGAAGGAAAAACGTTTTGTTCTATAAATGTTGCTACGGTATTTGCATTGAGTGAGAAGAAAACCATTTTGGTAGGATTGGATTTACGCAAACCAAAAATATTTGGTGATTTTAATATTCATAACGATATTGGAGTTGTTAATTATCTAATTGGTGAAAAAAACTTAAGCGAAGTAATACAAAAAACCAATATTCCTTTTTTAGATGTAATTACTTCTGGGCCAGTGCCTCCTAATCCTTCCGAGTTATTAATGAATGAGAGAATGGATGAATTAATTTTGAATCTTAAGAAGACTTATGACTATATTGTATTAGATACACCTCCAATAGGTTTGGTAGCCGACGCTATTGAATTAGTTCAATATGTTGATGCGACCTTATATATGATCAGACAAGATTATACAAAAAAAGGGATGCTCAACTTAATCAATGAAAAACATAAAAAAGGTGAAGTTAAGAATTTAAGTTTTGTTTATAACGATTTTGATATTAAAGCTAAATACGGTTATGGATACGGTTATGGATACGGCTACGGATATGGCTATGGATATGGAGGATATAGCAAAGGTTATCATGAAGATGATAAGGAGGAATCCAGATTAAAAAAATTAATGAAAATATTTAAAAGAAAGTAAAAAGACTTTTTTAGATTTATGCCCTAAATAATATAAAATGAATAAAAATCATAAGATTGTTACAATAGGCCTAGGCTATGTTGGTTTACCATTGGCCGTTGAATTTGCTAAAAAATTCCATGTCGTTGGTTTTGATATTGATAACAAAAGGATTAACGAACTAAATTCCGGTATTGATAAAACACTGGAGGTAGATGACGAAAATCTTAAAAGTGTATTAATTGATAATTTAAATGAAGAAAAGGGATTATTTGTTACAAACAAAATAGAAGATATTTCAGAATCAAACATTTATATCATTACCGTACCAACACCTATAGACGAATTAAATAAACCAATTTTTACACCTTTAGTCAAAGCTAGTGAAACGGTAGGCAGAGTGTTAAAAGAAAATGATATTGTTATTTACGAATCCACGGTTTATCCTGGTGCAACTGAGGACATTTGTGTCCCCATTTTAGAACTACATTCAGGCTTAAAGTTTAATACAGACTTTTTTGTCGGATATTCTCCGGAAAGGATTAATCCCGGAGATAAAAAACATACGGTCACTAAAATTTTAAAAGTTACATCTGGGTCTACTCCAGAAATAGCTAAAACAGTAGATGATTTATACAAATCGGTAATCACTGCAGGTACTCATTTAGCTCCTTCAATAAAAGTCGCTGAAGCAGCAAAAGTTATAGAAAATTCACAAAGGGATATCAATATAGCATTTGTAAACGAACTATCTAAAATATTTAGAATTTTGGATTTAGATACTAAAGCAATATTGGAAGCTGCTGGAACAAAGTGGAATTTCATTAATTTTACGCCAGGTCTTGTAGGAGGTCATTGCATTGGAGTAGATCCGTATTATTTGGCACAAAAAGCCATTGAGTCAGGATATAATCCAGAAATCATTTTAGCCGGAAGGAAGATGAACGACAGTATGGGAAGTTATGTGGCTCAAGAAACAGTTAAAATGATGATTAAAAAAGGAGCAACTATTAAAAATTCACATGCATTGGTTTTGGGCATAACTTTTAAAGAAAACTGTCCAGATATAAGAAATTCAAGAGTTATAGATATTGTTAATGAATTTAAATCATTTGATGTTAATGTCGATGTATTTGACCCTTGGGCTTCGGTTGAAGAGGTGAAACATGAATATGGCCTGAAATTAATAACATCTTCTAAATCATTAAAAGATGAATACGATGCAATCATATTAGCCGTATCTCACAAAGAATTTTTGAATTTAGATCTAACCAACATGAAATCAAAACACGGAGTAATTTTTGATGTGAAGTCTTTATTTCCTAAAAACTTAGTTGACGCCAGATTATGATGTATACAAACAAATACCATGAAATAGACCTAGAAAATTACAGTTTTTTAGTTACGGGTGGTGCAGGATTTATTGGATCAAATTTGGTAGAATATTTACTTAAGTACAATGCCAAAAAAGTAAGAGTATTAGATAATTTTTCAAATGGTTATAGATCTAATTTGGATGAATTTAAAAAGAACCCTGCTTTTGAGTTAATTGAAGGAGATATAAGAGATCTTGCAACATGCAAACGGGCAATGGAAGGTGTAGATTATGTAAGCCATCAAGCCGCTTTAGGTTCTGTGCCTCGTTCTATAGCAGATCCAATGACAACCAACGAAGTGAACATAACGGGATATTTAAATATGTTGATTGCTTTAGAAGATAGTAAAACAGTAAAACGTATGGTTTATGCTGCATCTAGTTCAACTTATGGTGATAGTAAAGAATTGCCTAAAGTTGAAGATAGAATAGGTAAACCATTATCCCCATATGCAGTTACAAAATATGTGAATGAGTTATATGCTGATGTTTTTGCGACAACCTATAATACAGATACCATAGGGTTAAGATATTTTAATATTTTTGGACCTAAACAAAGCCCAAATGGAGCATATGCAGCAGTAATTCCCTTGTTCATGGATGCTTTACAAAACAGTAAGCCAGCGACTATAAATGGTGATGGAGAGCAGACTAGAGATTTCACATATATTGAAAATGCTGTTCAGGCAAATATAAAAGGGTTTTTCGCTTCAAAAGAAGCGGTAAATCAGGTTTTCAATATTGCCTGTGGAGAACGTATTAGCGTGAATTATTTATGGGACACCTTGTCAAAAGCGGCAAATAAAATAATTCAACCAATTTATGGGACTCCAAGACGAGGTGATGTAAGGGATTCGTTAGCTGATATATCAAAAGCAAAAAAATTATTGGGTTATGATCCAAAATTTACTGTAGGTAAAGGCTTGGAAATAACATGGAATTATTTTAAAAATTAATATTTGACTACAAATACAAATGATAATTGGTTATACACTATTTCGCCTAAACAAAAATTAATTGACCTTAATTTTAAAGAAATCTGGCGGTATAGAGATTTGTTATTTCTTTTTGTAAAAAGGGATATAGTAACACTATATAAACAAACTATACTTGGCCCATTATGGTATTTTATTCAACCATTATTCACATCTATAATATTTACATTGATATTTAATGATTTAGCTAACATTCCTATCAAAAATGGTGTACCCGCATTTTTATTCAATCTCGCCGGGATAACTTCCTGGAATTATTTTAAAGATTGCTTTACAGGAACTAGCGATACTTTTAAAAAGAACCAAAATATATTTGGTAAAGTTTACTTTCCAAGAGTGATTATGCCATTATCGACAGTTGTATCCAACTTGATCAAGTTTGGTATTCAAATGTTGGTTTTTATAGTTTTTTATGTGTTTTATATATTCTTTACAGATAAAGCTGGAAGCGCGCATTTAGAATTTGCAGTGCTACTTTTGCCAATTTTAATTCTATCAATGGCTTTGTTGGGTTTAGGTTTTGGGATGATCATATCCTCTTTGACCACAAAATACAGAGATTTAACTTTTTTGGTTACGTTTGGAGTTCAGTTGTTAATGTACGCATCAGCAGTGATGTATCCTTTATCCTTTTTTAAAGAAAAGCTTCCTAGACTGTCATGGATTGTGGAATATAACCCTATGACAACTATTATTGAAGCATTTCGATATATGACTTTAGGGGTTGGAGATTATTCAACCAGCAAAATGATTTATGCTATTTCAATAAGTGTTACAATGTTTTTAATTGGACTTATAATATTTAATAAAACGGAAAAAAGTTTTATTGATACTATCTAATGGTTAAAAAAAATAAAATACAAGTTTTTTGGTGGTCTTCAGTTAAGTTTGAAAATAAACCTCAAGAAAATTTTGGAGACATTTTATCTAAATATTTAGTTGAAAAAATATCTGGAAGAAATGTTGTTTGGAAGCACCCAAAGAAAAGAGAATGGAACCCTTTTAAACAAGAAGTGTATTTTACAACAGGAAGTATTTTAGCACATGTTACTAAAAATTGTATAGTCTGGGGAAGTGGTATCATTTCGAAGAATGACAAAGTGGATAAAGCAGTTTTTTTAGCAGTTCGTGGGCCCGAAACATACAACTATTTAATAAATAAGGGTTATTCTGTTCAAAAAGTATTTGGTGATCCAGCCATTGTATTACCTTATTATTATAAGCCAGAAGTTAAAAAAAAATACGAACTTGGAATTATTCCACATTATATTGATTATTCAAATGTATCAGAATGGTATAAAGGTGACAACTCAGTTAAATTAATTAACCTTTTAAGTAATGATATTGAAGAGGTAATTGATGAAATATTAAGTTGTAAACAAATACTATCATCGTCATTGCATGGATTAATTGTATCACATACATATAATATTCCGGCAGTATGGGTAGAATTTTCGGATAAACTATCAGGTGATGGTGTCAAGTTTTTGGATTATTTTAAGTCAGTTGGCATAGAACCATATAAACCAGATCAGTATTCAGGAAAAATTAATATCATTTTGGTTAAGGAAATGTTTAGTAAGCAAGAATCCTTACCAGAACAAGGAACTATTAATAAATTAAGTATTAAATTGTTAAGTGTTTGCCCATTTAAAGTATAATTATGAGTGATAATATAATCTTAAAAGCTCGCAATGTTTCAAAACAGTATAGATTAGGTTTGGTTGGAACAGGTACAATTAGCCATGACCTTAACAGATGGTGGAGTAAGGTTAGGGGAAAAGAAGATCCTTATTTAAAAGTGGGAGAGAGTAATGACAGGTCAAACAAAGGTTATTCGGATTATGTTTGGGCTCTAAAAGATATAAATTTCGAAGTAAAGAAGGGAGAAGTATTAGGAATAATTGGAAAAAATGGGGCTGGCAAGTCCACTTTATTAAAAATCCTCTCTAGAGTAACAGGACCTACTACTGGAGAAATTTATACGAAAGGACGTATAGCTTCGCTATTAGAGGTAGGAACTGGTTTTCATTCGGAAATGACAGGACGTGAGAATATTTACCTTAACGGAGCTATTTTAGGAATGACAAAATCAGAAATCAACTCTAAAATTGATGAGATAATTAATTTTTCTGGTTGCGAACGTTATATAGATACACCTGTTAAACGTTATTCTTCCGGTATGACAGTACGTTTAGCCTTTGCCGTAGCAGCACATTTAGAACCTGAAATTTTGGTTATAGATGAGGTATTGGCAGTTGGTGATGCAGAGTTCCAAAAAAAAGCCATTGGTAAAATGCAAGACATTTCTAGAGGAGAAGGAAGAACTGTATTATTTGTTAGTCATGATATGAATGCTATTTCTTTGTTAACAGAGAGAGTTATAGTTTTGAAAAATGGAAAATTGTTTTTTGAGGGAAATACAGATTTGGGAATCAAGGAATATTTAAATGAGGGAAGTAGTGAACTTTCCTATTCATATAAAGGAGAAATCAAAACGCCAAAAGTATCCCATGTATCCATTGAAACAAGTTTACCAAACAATACACATGAATTTGGTAAACCTTTAAAGATTAATTTTAAAATAGTATTACCCTATAAAGTTGAAAATTTAGCTTTGGCTTTTCAAGTCATTGATGAGTTTCAAAATCCCATAATTCATTTATGGCAGATAGATTCTCAATTTAATATTGAACGTGAAAAAGGAACCTATAATTTTAGTTGTTTTATAAGTAAATCTAGACTATATAAAGGTGTTTATGCTCTGAGGGTTTATCTTTCAGACTCCAAAAGTAAAGAGCGACTTCATTTTATTGATGCTATTTGTAATTTTAAAATTGAAATGATAAAAAATAAAAGAAATGATTACAAATGGGAATCAGGGACTTGCAAATATATAGAGGACTCAGAATGGATAATAGAAAAGGTATAATGGTTAAACTTAAACGAAAAGTAGTAAAAAACTTTTTCAGATTTTTAAGAAATGATCCAAAAATTAATAAAGTTTATGATGATAGAGATTTTTCATCTTTTGAAAAAGATGTTATAAATAAAACTTCACTTTTCACAATGACGAGTTCAGAGCGTATTGTTTCTCTTATAAGGGCTACTGAATATGTTGTGAAAAATAATATACATGGGTCAATAGTTGAATGTGGTGTATGGAAAGGAGGGAGTATTATGGCGGCCTTATATACCCTAAAAAACTTAAATTCGTTCAAAGAAGTTTATCTTTATGATACATTTGAAGGTATGACAGAACCAACAGATATGGATTTATCTCATAGCGGTAGTTCAGCAAAGGAAATATATAAGGATAAGGAAGGGAGTTGGTGTTATTCTTCATTAGGAGAGGTAAAATCGAATATAGAAAAAATAAAATATCCAGAAGACAAAATACATTTTATAAAGGGTAAAGTAGAAGATACGATTCCTTACAAAGATGTTCCTCAAAATATTTCACTTTTACGATTAGATACTGATTGGTATGAATCAACTTTACATGAAATGAATCATTTATTTCCAAGATTAGTAAAAGGAGGTATTATTATTATTGATGATTATGGACATTGGTCT
>RCNB010005669.1_pt1 | contig 10148 bp, 9 predicted proteins | sample 2041321 | NCBI WGS metagenome assembly RCNB01 (sample SAMN09708232, study PRJNA481090) | Marine sediment metagenome, whole genome shotgun sequencing project.
TTATTGGGTATTGAAAGCGCCTACTCGACTTTTGCCTGAGCAGCGAGAGCATCGAAATCTTCAGCAAAGCCACGGAAGCGCTTCTTCGCCTTTTCCCGCTGTTTCGGTGTCAGGCTATTAAATACGCCGGTCGTCAGTTCCAAAGACTTATCAAGATTACGGTCGACAACCTCCTGGAACTCCGGTTCATCATAATGCCGCGGGTACACATATAAATCAGTCAGACGCTCACGGTACTCATCCTCGACTGGCCGCTCCTGCACTAATTCAACGAAAGCCCGCTGCCAACGACGACGATTATTTATCCAGTCCTCGGTAGCGTCTTCCATCTCCGACAATGAATCGGCGATATACAGTTTTTGATCTTTATTGAGCTTACCAATAATGCGCTCGACCGCCTTTATGGTATTTTTATCGCGCTTAGCTTCTCGCTCCTCGGGTGTAGCGCCTGAGTAATTCTCATATAGCTTTTGATTGTTTTCTTCCATACGAACAACCATCTGCTCAACCTGCTCATCGTTGAGATTGCTCAAGAAGGTCTGCGCATCCGGAATAATATGCAGCATTGCAGAATCCCAGAAATCAAGAATTTGGCTATAGGAGGCTCGCGTTTGCTCTTCGGTTGCGGGCTCATCCAGCGATGCCTCAAGGCCATAGAGGTACTCGCTATAGAGTGGCAACTGAGTCTCACGATGCCAGTCTAGATTGCGATCAACCATGACGCGCAATTCAGCCTTCTGCTCTTTATCAAGGTCGAAATGCTTGGCCAGATAGTAGGTCATCAACCAGTCGAACTGGTTATAGGCAGTTTTGGCGACGCTACAACCACTGAGACCGGAGGCGGCGATCAGCAGGCAGAGTATTACAACAGACAATCGGGATCTTACGGCAGACCATCGTACTGCTTTGTAAGAACCGTGAACTGTCATGCTAAGCCTCAATCGAAGGGATGCTTAAGGATGATTGTTTCGTCACGCTCAGGACCGGTCGAAATAAGATCGATAGTAACGTGCAGAATTTCCTCGATACGCTTCAGATAATTATGTGCCGCTTCGGGGATATCTGCCAGATCAGTGACACCGGCAGTACTGCCACTCCAGCCAGGCATAGACTCATACACCGGTTCACAATCTGAATACTGCTCAACGCGCATAGGCGGCACAGTAAACACCTCATCACCCAGCTTGTAACCGACGCAAATTTTCACGGTATCTAAACCATCGAGCACATCAAGCTTAGTGATACACAAACTGGTAATACCATTATTGATCATAGTCCGGCGTGCCGACACGGCATCAAACCAACCACAACGTCTGGCACGACCGGTGGTAGACCCAAACTCCTTACCAACTTTGGCAAGGCGCTCGCCCACTTCGTCAAACAGCTCAGTAGGGAAAGGACCGCTGCCCACGCGGGTGGCATACGCTTTAACAATGCCGATAACACCGTCGAAACGATTAGGACCAAGACCAGAACCAGTGGCCGCATAACCGGCGGTAGTATTCGATGAGGTAACGAAAGGATAGGTACCATGATCGATATCCAACAACGTGCCCTGTGCGCCTTCGAACAATAAGCTTTTGCCTTCGTTCATAAGGTCGTCGAGCAAGCCGGCAGTATCAGAAATCAGCGGTGCAATCCGCTCCGCCATAGCCATCCATTCAGCTAATACTTCATCATAGGAAATGGCAGACTGCTTATAGAACTCGGTCAACATGAAGTTATGCAACTCCATCGTAACTTTCAGTTGAGCGGCGAAATGATCGCCATCTAGCAGGTCGGATACACGCACTGCACGACGGGCGACCTTATCTTCATACGCAGGGCCAATACCACGGCCAGTCGTACCGATAGGGTCATTGCCACGCGCAATCTCGCGAGCCTGATCTAGTGCTATATGGGTAGGTAGAATTAATGGGCAAGCACCACTCAAGCGCAAGCGCTCGGTTACAGCAACGCCATTAGCCTCAAGGCCATCGATTTCTTTAAGCAACGAAGGCAAATGCACAACAACGCCATTGCCAATCACGCAATCGACATCTGGACGCAAAATACCTGATGGCACCAAGTGCAATACGGTCTTCTTGTCACCAACAATCAGTGTATGTCCGGCATTGTGCCCGCCCTGAAAGCGAACCACTGCACCTACCCCGTCGGTGAGCAGATCAACGATCTTGCCCTTACCTTCATCGCCCCATTGGGCCCCGACTACTACTACATTTTTTCCCATGACTAAGGGCTCTGTATTCTTATGAAAACTTTAATCAGCCGCGTATGGCGAGCAACAACATCAAGCCCACCACAATAATAGCGGCACCAAAACCACGCAGCTGACGGTCATTCAACTGCGCGATAGTAAACAAACTTTTTCGCCAACCTTTAGGGTTGGCGAAAGGTAACAAGCCTTCGATCACCAGATACAAGGCAAAAGCAGCGAGTAAGTCACTCCAGACCATTAACAAACAAACTCTGGCAATTCTAATAAAGGTCTATTTCTTACTCGATTTGTTCAAGTAACGCAGAAACTCACTATTGGCATCAATTACCAACAGATCGTTAGAGTTACCTAAAGAGCGACGATACGCCTCAATACTGCGATGAAACGCATAGAACTCAGGGTTTTTGCTGTACGCACGGGCATAAATCTCGGCAGCTTTCGCATCACCTTCACCACGCAATATCTCAGCATCACGATAGGCCTCAGCCAACAGCACCGTGCGCTGACGCTCTGCATCAGCACGAATTTGCACTGCACTTTCGGCACCTTCCGCACGCAACTCAGAGGCTACACGTGCCCGTTCCTGGCGCATACGCCGGAACACCGAGTCACTAACGTCCTCAGAGAATTCAATACGCTTCACGCGGACATCAACTACTTCGATGCCCAAGGTCTTCGCATTCTTCTTCACGTCATTAAGCATGTCTGACATTAGTTCACGACGCTCTGCGGTAACCACTTCAGGCACTGTACGTTTTGCGAATTCAGTTCGGATACCATCCTTAACCTGCTCCAGCAAACGCTGAGCAGCGAGGAGCTCATCACCCTGAGTCGCATTGTAATAGTCATCGATATCCACAATGCGCCACTTCACAAAGAAGTCGACAAAGAGATTTTTCTTCTCGAATGTCAGGAACAGTTCCTGCGGATTGTTCAAAGTCAGAATACGGCTCGGGTACTTCTCAACGTTGTTCACGAACGGTGTCTTGAAATGCAAACCTGAATCGAAGTCAGATTGCACAATTTCACCAAACCGGAATTTGATCGCAAGCTCACGCTCATCAACGGTAAACACGCTCATCGAAAAAATGAACAGCACGATAATGGCGGTGAGCACAAATGAAGGCTTAAAGATATTCATTAGCGGTTACCCCGGCTACGTGAATCCTGATTACTACCGGATGCCCCTGAGTTCTGCGGCACACTACTCCCGCCACCGGATTTAGAGCTTCCGCTGCTGCCTGCGGCAGAAGATCTGCTGCCACTACTGCGTTGTTCGATCAGCTTATCGACCGGCAGATAAAGCATGTTGCCACTACCTTCAGCATCAAGCAGTACTTTGTTGGAATTGCTGTATACAGTTTCCATCGCTTCGATATACAAGCGGTCACGGGTTACGCCGGGCGCCTTCTCATATTCTGTAAGCAACTGAGTGAAACGCGAAGTTTCACCGTCTGCATCGGCTATGACCCGTTCTTTATAACCTTCCGCATCGAGTAAACGGCGGGCCGACTCACCACGTGCTTTAGGCACAATATCGTTGGCATACGACTGAGCCTCAAATGAGAGACGCGCTTTATCTTCTCGCGCTTTAATTGCGTCCTGAACGGCCGCTTCAACCTGACCGGGAAAGTTCACATCCTGCAGATTGACGGTGGTTACAACGATACCGGCGCCATACTCATCCATAGCCGTTTGAATAACGACTTTAGTTTCCTGCGCGATTTGCGCACGACCCTCAAGCAGCACGAAGTCCATGCTGTACTTACCGATAACTTCACGAATCGCGCTCTCACTGATATCATTGAGCGTGCCATCAGCATCACGAACGTCGAACAGATAGGAAACCGGATCGGACCTAAGATACTGCACCACCAGATCGACCTCGACGATATTCTCATCGGCGGTTAGCATCCGCGTCTGCTGGTTGTACTTATTAACACCAGCCACGTTAACAAGCAGAACATCTTCAATCGGCCAGGGCACATGCCAACGCAAGCCCGGTTGAGTGGTGCCGGCATAACCGCCAAAACGCAGCAACACACCACGTTCCGCGTTATCGACAGTATAAAAGCCCGTAAAGGCCCAAGCGCCTGCAACCACAATCAATACCAAAGCGACCAGCGGGCCGCCGGCGCTACTGCGAGGATTGTCGCCACTTCCGCCTGGCTTCTTAGGACCGCCAAACATTGAGTTGATTCGCTGCTGCCACTCACGAACTATTTTATCGAGGTCAGGCGGACCATCATTTCCACGCCCGTTGTCCCAAGGATTCTTGCCGTTACCATTACCGGGTTCGTTCCACGCCATCTTTACTGTGTCCGTAGTTGAGTGTTACTGACAAACGCTTGTCTGCGCGGGCGAAACCCGACTTATGAGCAAAACGCTTTCTTATTTAGATCTGGTCAAACAAATGCCAGAACTAGTTCTGGATTAATAAACTTTCCTGCTGCCGCAAACGCTCGTAGCGATGCTTGTCGATCTCAAGATCAAGCTCACAGCTACCGTCATCATGCATGCGTTCAGCATAAATACGTGCCTGATCATATAATAAAGCCCGCAAACGAGCCTGCGATACATCAAGCTGCACAGTACCTCTGACACGACCCCGGTGTAAAAATTCAGCGATTGCATCAAGTAATAGGTCTGTGCCCTTGCCCGTATGAGCTGAAAGCCAAATTCTCCGGACTTCTCCGGTCTCAGCACGATCAACCCGCGGCTCGACACCAAGTATATCAGCCTTATTGTAAATCTGAATGATTGGTAAGTCTGCAGCGCCAATTTGGTCAAGAACCTCATCGACCTGCTCAATCCGCACAATATGCTCCGGATCGGAGCAATCGATGACATGCAGCAGCAGATCAGCATCGCGGGTTTCCTCCAGCGTCGACTGAAAGGCCGCAATCAACTCATGCGGTAAATCACGAACAAAACCAACAGTATCAATGAGAATGGTCTCATCACCGCCCGGCAATTCGATCTTGCGCAAGGTGGGATCAAGCGTCGCAAACAGTTTGTCCGCTGCCACCACGCCAGCGCCGCTGAACAAATTAAATAGCGTTGACTTGCCGGCATTGGTGTACCCAACCAATGAAACGGTAGGCATATCCTGTTTCTTACGATGCTGTCTGCCCTGCTGCCGGCGCGCGTCCACCCGATCAAGGCGCTTTTGCAGACGTTTAATACTATGCCCGACCAGACGACGGTCGGTTTCCAACTGAGTTTCACCTGGGCCACGAAGACCAATACCGCCCTTTTGGCGTTCCAGATGAGTCCAGCCCTTGACCAAACGTGTCGATAGATGACGCAACTGCGCTAGCTCAACCTGCAACTTACCCTCATGGGTACGGGCACGTTGAGCAAAAATATCAAGAATCAGGCCGGTACGGTCAATCACCCGCACACAGAGTTCTTTTTCGAGGTTAATTTCCTGGCGCGGCGTCAACTCATGATCGATCAGCAGCACATCGACCTTGTTTGCAACCACATAGACCTTGAGCTCTTCAACCTTACCCGTGCCGATTAGATATCTGGGTGTCGCACTTTCGCGACGGGCATGCAGCGCACCGATGATCTCCACGCCGGCGGACAATGCCAATGCCTCGAACTCCTGCTCGTCATACTCTGTTTGCTTCTGGCCCAGACTGAAGTGCAGGAGCACTGCACGCTCACCATATTCGGGTCTATCAAACAAAAACCAACTCCCACGACAGGCACAAGCCTGCAACCGGATGTCCGGATTGCATTACATCAAGCTCTGGATGAGTTATTCGGGGTGGCGCAGCTTTGATATTAACTTTCGTCTTCATCGCCGTATGGGATTGTGACAGCACGCGAGGGCACAACCGTTGAAATAGCATGCTTGTAAACCATCTGGCTTACGCTGTTATTCAACAACACAACAAACTGATCAAACGAATCGATGGTTCCTTGCAACTTAATTCCATTCACAAGAAATATAGACACCGGCACCTTTTCTTTACGCAATGCATTTAGGAAAGGATCTTGCAGTGTATGCGCTTTTGACATCATCGACTCCTGACTGTCGTGTATATGCCGGATTCAATTTCCGACTTATTATTAGCTTCGTTATTGTTATTCGATGCTTGCTTATCGATTACACGACCAGCTTCGCGCCCTGTGCGCATTCTAGCCATTAACTATGCGAGTTGCACTAGTCTTAATTCCACTAGTCTCAATACTACTAGTCTCAATGACACTTTACGCAGCGGAAACGTCATCGCTGTGAAAGCTGAGACGCATGACCATTTACTAGCCGCAGTACCTGCTCATGTTTATCGGCAGCATCACTGTCCACAACATGCAGACCGGCGGTGCTCCGCATCCATGTCATCTGCCGCTTCGCCAGACGGCGGGTCGCAACCACAGCCCTGCGCTTAGCCTCGTCGAGATCAGTCTCACCCTGCAAATATTCAGCAAGCTGCCGGTAGCCAACAGCGCGCATCGACTGCACATCAGCTGACATCCCGGGCAATGCCAGCAGCTGCCTGACCTCTTCCTCGAAGCCGTCATCCAGCATCATGCCAAAACGTCGCTCTATTCTTTGATGCAACACGGCACGATCGGGTGGCATCAAGCCAATGTTGAAAAAGCGCGCATCGAGCACCGGTTGTGTTGCCTGCTGCAGGTCGGAGATTTTCTCGCCGGAAATATAAATAACCTCAAGGGCTCTCTGAATCCGTTGCGCATCATTGGGCCTGATTTTCTCTGCTGCAACCGGATCTAGCTGCGCAAGTTCTGAGTGCAGGGCAGTCCAACTGGTCTGTGCAGCACGGGCATCAATTTCCGCACGTAACTCCGGGTTAGCCTGAGGCAACTTTGCGAGGCCAACTTGCAGTGCGTGGAAATACATCATCGTGCCGCCGGCAAGCAAGGGTATGCGGCCGTGGGCAGAAATCTCAGCCACCTCTCTGACAACATCAGCACAGAAATCACCGGCACTGTAGGATTCCCAAGGGTCGCGAATATTGACCAAACGATGCGGTGCCGCTGCCAAGGTTGCAGCATCGGGCTTAGCGGTGCCGATGTTCATACCGCGGTAAACCATGGCTGAATCGACACTGATGATGTCGCAAGGCAGTTCTTTGGCAAGCCTAATTGCGATTTCTGTCTTGCCGGCCGCAGTCGGACCCATCAGACAAATCAATAACGGCTGTTCGGAACAAGCTATCGGCCGCGATGAAACAGACGGTCTAGGTCTTTCATACTGAGCGCGCTCCAGGTCGGCCGGCCATGATTGCACTGATCTGCGCGCTCCGTTGCCTCCATCTCACGCAACAACGCATTCATTTCGGCAATCGTAAGCTGGCGATTTGCCCGCACAGAACCGTGGCAAGCCATCGTCGAAAGAATCTCATCCTGATGCGCCTGCAGTCGTTCGCTGCTGCCGGTCTCTGCAATATCGCTCAACATATCCCGCAACAATGCCTCAGCATGCCGGTCACCGAGCAACACAGGCACCTGACGCAGAGTAATCACATCCGGGCCGCTGCGGTCCACTTCGAGGCCCAAAGCAGCGAAGTTTGCCTGATGAGCCTCAACCAGATCAGCTTCAGACTCCGCCACACTAATCTGCAGAGGAATCAGCAAAGGCTGACTCTGCACACCCCCGGCTGCAACAGCAGTCTTGAGCTTCTCATACGTCACCCGCTCATGCGCCGCATGAGCATCGATAATCACGAGGCCATCCTGATTCTCAGCAAGAATATAAACACCGTGCAACTGGGCCACTGCAAAACCCAAGGGCGGCACTTCACCCTCGTTGGCAGCAATCACCGAATCACGCATCGCCTGTTCTGACTCACTCACCTGCTTATAGAACTCGGATGTCGCAGACCCGGCAGTAGAATAAGAACCGCTGCGGTCATAGGCACGGCCAGGCCGCAACCCCATGCTCTGTTGACGGGAGTACTCGGGTAATAAGCCTGCAGCACTCGCTGGAGCTGCAACCGATTGATCTCCTTCGGCGGCACTCGGGCGGGTTTCTGCCAATGCCGTCTCGACAGTGCGGCGCACAAAATCATGCACCGGCCGGCTATCGCGAAAACGCACTTCATGCTTCGCCGGATGCGCATTTACATCGACAGTCTTGGGGTCAATCTCTAAGAACAAGACGCAAGCCGGATAACGACCATGAAACAACACATCTCGGTAGGCATGCTTCACAGCATGAGTAACCGTCTTGTCACGAACCGCTCTGCCATTAAGAAAAATATGTTGCATATCAGGCTGACTACGGGAAAAAGTCGGGCGTGCAATCCAGCCCCACAAACGCATGTCTCCCACTGCGTGTTCGATATACAAGGCGTGTTCAATAAACTCTTTGCCGCAAAGTTTCGCGAGCCGCTGCTCCTGAGCAGCACGGTCATTTGCAGCAGGTAAATCGAAGAGCGGCTTACCGTTGTGAGTAAAGCGGAACGCCACACCAAAGCGGCTTAACACGATACGCCGGACCAACTTATCAAGATGGCTGAATTCTGTTCTTTCTTTGCGCAAGAAACGTCTGCGGGCAGGCGTGTTGTAAAACAAATCACGAACTTCAATAGTAGTGCCTGCCGGATGCGCTGCCGGTTCTGGCGCTGCAACCTCGCTGCCACTCACTGAAACGCTGTAACCGGAATCGCTATTTACGACTTTACTGGTCAAACGCATTCGCGATACCGACGCAATACTCGGCAACGCTTCGCCGCGAAAGCCCAATGACGCAACTTTCTCGAGATCTTCCAGACTCGCAATCTTGCTGGTGGCATGGCGCGATAAGGCAAGCGACACTTCTGCTTCCGGAATACCGCAACCATTGTCTCGAATCCGGATCAATTTGATGCCACCCTGCTCTATATCAATCTCGATTCGGGTCGCGCCGGCATCGAGGCAATTCTCAAGCAGTTCTTTTACGACGGATGCGGGACGTTCGACCACTTCGCCGGCGGCGATCTGGTTGATGAGATGAGATGGGAGTTGGCGGATTGGCATCGCGCCATTTTATAGAACCGCAGGTAAAAGTCAGGTGGCAAATGCGAAATAAGCGATCAAGCCAGTAATCAGGTGCGCCGCCGCGAAGGTATCTGGATAACCTGACCTACTTTAATGCGGTCGCCGCGCAAACGGTTGACGCTACGAATGTTGGTAACCGACACATTGTGCCTGTCGGCAATCTCACTCAGCGTATCGCCACTTTGGACAGTGTACTTGCCGGGCTTAGCTGACTGGCGGCTTAAACGCGCCACTTTGGTGCCCACAGGTGGGTTCTTGTAGAAGTAATCGCGAACCCCATTAAAAATAGCCTTAGCCATTTTTTCCTGATGCTTACGACTGCCGAGGTTCTTCTCATCAGAAGGGTTCGAGATATACGCGGTCTCAATAAGAATAGAGGGGATATCGGGTGACTTCAGCACCATAAAACGAGCTTGCTGCACGCTATTTTTGCGTACCTTGCCTACGCCGCCCAACTCCTGAATGACCTCGGAGCCGACGTCGAAGCTAGAACCGATGGCTGCGTTCTGCGACAGATCAAGCAACACGGATGCCAACGTAGGGTTTTTGTCACTCAAACTCACGTTGCCAATCAAATCCGCAGCATTCTCACGGTCGGCCAGATGACGGGCGTGCTCATCAGTGGCACCACGCTCGGACAACACATACACGGTTGAGCCGCGCACCCTGCGATCCTTGAATGAGTCGGCATGAATTGAAACAAACAAATCGGCGTTATGCTTATGCGCTTTTTCGATACGCCCCCGCAGGCTAATAAAGCGATCATCTTCACGAATCAACACCGCACGCATGCCGGGTTCTTTATTCACCATGCGTGCCATGCGCTTAGCGATCGCCAGAACAGCATCTTTCTCACGCAGTCCTTTCTTGCCACGGGCACCCGGATCTTTACCACCATGGCCGGCATCAATCGCAA
>RCNB010003010.1_pt1 | contig 10142 bp, 9 predicted proteins | sample 2041321 | NCBI WGS metagenome assembly RCNB01 (sample SAMN09708232, study PRJNA481090) | Marine sediment metagenome, whole genome shotgun sequencing project.
GCGAAACTCGTCGGTCATCGATGCAGCCGGGGAACGAGGTGGAGGCCGGCGGCGTATTTCTGATTGATACTCCGGGGCTGGACGAAGCGGGTGGAGAAGATCGCGAACTACTCGCCAAAGAAGTTGCCGGACGCGCTGATCTCGTCATTTTCGTGCTCGATGGCGACATTACCGAAACGGAGCTGACTGCTCTGCGCACGCTCGTGGCCCAGGGGCGCCCCGTAGTAGTCGCGTTAAACAAAAAAGACCTGTTCACGACAAATGAACTGGATGCGCTGCGGCGCTCGATATGTGAAAAGACTGCCGGCGTTGTCGATAGCACTCACGTTATCGCGGTTGCAGCACAGCCGCGACCGCAGATGGTTGCTGAAATCGATGAGGGCGGCAGTGAGCACCTCAGCGAGCGTGAGCGCCAGCCTGATGTTGAAGCGCTTCGTTTGCGACTGTGGGAGATACTCGATGCCGAGGGCAAGACACTCGCGGCTCTCAACGCAAGCTTGTTTGCATCGGATCTGAGCGACCAGGTTGGTCGCCGCATTATCGCAGCGCGCCGCGAACTCGGCGACCGGCTCGTGCGAACCTATTGTGTTGGCAAGGGCATCGCTGTCGCTTTCAATCCGATTCCGGTCGCGGACCTGTTCGCTGCGGCTTTCATCGATGTAGGCATGGTCGTGCACTTATCGCGCGTCTACGACTTGCCACTAAGCCAGAAAGAGGCGGGATCCCTGGTACGAGTAATCATTGCAGAGGCAGCGGCGTTGATGGGGACAGTCTGGGCACTGCATTTCGTGTCGAGCGCTCTCAAGGTTGGGACGGCAGGCTTGTCGACTATTGTCACTGCGGGCGCGCAAGGTGCCATCGCTTACTACAGCACCTATGTCGTTGGCCAGGTTGCGGCGAAATACCTGGGTGAGGGCAAATCGTGGGGCGAAGGTGGTCCCAAGCACGTGGTCAAACAAATTCTCGACAGCCTCGATCGCGACACGGTGCTGCGCGATGCCAAGCGAGAGATCCAGGCGCGTCTTGGGTTGGGCTGACGTTTTGGATCGGCTCGCACGCTTGCATCGAATCTGGGACACGATCTGTGACATCCCGAAAGGTCGCGTTGCGAACTACGGGCAGATCGCGGAAATAGCCGGCATCCCACGCGGTGCTCGACAGGTTGGCTACGCGCTTCGCCAGCTTCCAGACGGCCATGATGTGCCCTGGCACCGCGTCATTACGTCGTCGGGAAAAATAGCCTTCGACAAAGATAGCCGCCCGTATCAAGAGCAATGCAAACGGCTTATGATGGAAAACGTCGCTGTCATTTCCGGAAAGGTCGACATGCACAAATATCGCTGGCAACCCGATCTGGATGAGTTGCTCTGGAAGCCAAGCTCGTCATGGGATGAATCGTGAACATCCGCCAGGCCATGCGAACAAAGCTCATTAGCTTTGTTATTAGCGAACAGATGCAGAGAAGCAGGCGCTGGCTGGCGGAAAAGCGCCGCAAACTCACGGCTCGTCCGCACACAGTGTCAGTATTTCTCGAGCTTGACGATCCATACTCCTACCTGCTTAGCCACTATCTGCCGGGCCTCGCTGACGCTTACGATATCGAGTTACGTCTTTATCTAACCCACGCGTGTGGCGACGCATTTCGGCCTGAGCCCAATATGTTGGCGCAGTACGCCGAGCAGGACTGCGCTCGGGTGGCACGTGAGCTTGGTATTCCTTTCCTCGATAAGGGTAATGCGCCACCCGTCGAACATCGCCGTGCGCTCATAAATACGCTGGCAGCTGGCGCCGACAGTGCAGGCTACTCTGACGAGTTGATAGAATCCCTGGCGCTCTATTGGCGAGGTGACACCGAGGCCATTGAGCGCCGAGTGGGTGGCGCGGAGCAATCTGACGCAGGTGACAAGCTGTTGGCACACAACCAGCAACGCTTGATAGACCTGGGCCATTACGATAGTGCCTCACTGCACTATGCTGGCGAGTGGTACCGGGGTGTTGATCGACTTTGTTACCTGACTGACCGGCTGGACGAGCTCGGTGCTCGAAAAGAAGGAGCCTCGAGCTCAATGGTTGCGTCCATTCGCCAGGTCATGCAGGTGTCGTTGCCGGTCGCGCCGCCGAGCGCGGCGAAGGAATTGCCGCCGCTGGAGCTCTTTGTCTCATTTCGCAGCCCGTTTTCTTTTCTTCTGCTGAAGCGCGTATATGCGATTGCAGATTCGTTTGGGCTCGAACTGAAGATTCGTCCCGTCTTACCCATGCTGATGCGCGGCATGCAGGTGCCGAGGTCGAAATTGATGTATCTCGTAACCGATGCTGCTCGAGAGGCGCGCCGCCTCGCGCTTTCGTTCGGCAAGATCTCCGATCCGATCGGCAAGGGGACTGAACGATGCATGGCCGTATTCTTTTACGCGCTGGGTGAAAAACGCGAGCGCGATTTTCTTGTCAATGCAGGCGAAGCTATCTGGGCAAACGCCGTTGATGTTTCCACAAACAAAGGCATGCGCAAAGTCACGGGCCGTACAGGCTTGTTTTGGCCGGATGTCGTCAATGCGATGGCGGGAGACGACTGGCGCGAAACCGCTGAGGCGAACCGCGAATCGATGATGGATTCCGGTTCTTGGGGTGTACCTGCGATGCGCCTCGGCGATTTCGTCACCTGGGGACAGGACCGGGATTGGTTGCTTGTGCGCAATATAGAAGAACTTTGCGATACAGGTGACGGGATATTGGTATGACGACGGTTGTTTTTTCGCACGGGCAGGAGAGCGGACCCTGGGGCACGAAAATTCGCGCAATGGCCGAGCTGGCTCGGTCCATCGGTTGCGAGGCAGACAGCATTGACTATCAGGGCATTGCCGACCCAGCGGAGCGCGTGCAGAAGTTGATCGCTGCCTGCAGCCAGATCGACGATACCCTGATTCTGGTTGGCTCGAGCATGGGTGGTCATGTGGCAACTGCCGGCGCTGCCGCGCTTGAGGCGGCTGGCTTGTTTGTACTTGCCCCGGCGTATTACATGCCCGGTTACGAGGAATTTACGCCAAGCCCACCGGACATGCCGATCTGCATTGTGCACGGCTGGAATGACGATATCGTGCCGGTCGAGAACAGCATTCGTTACGCTCGGTCCTGTGCGGCTGAGCTGCATATTCTCGACGGCGGCCATCGCTTGACCGATAATATCGACGAGATCAACTATTATTTAGGGCGATTTATTGAAAAGATCGCCTGTTAACCGTAAGGAAAAGGGAGTCACGTTATGAGAATTCTATTGGTATTGGCTACATTGGCATTGGCGGCATGTGGTGGGTCATCTGACGATTCAAAAGCGTCAAAGGCCATGGAAGACGTCAAGGAAGCCGCGGGCAGCGTCGGCGAAGCGGTCGAAGAGGTTGTAGAAGACACCTCGGACAGCGTTTCCGACGCGTACACAGACACCATGGACAAAGCTGAAGACATGGGCGATGCCGCGATGGACAAAGCTGAAGACATGGGCGACGCCGCGATGGACAAAGCTGAAGACATGGGCGATGCCATGAAAGATAAGGCCGAAGACGCTATGAAAGAGGCTGTCGACGACTAACACGCGGCGCTCACGCGCAATCCCTGATGAACATATCCGGGTTTTTTTTCCAGCCTTTCTATTGGCTGGCGAGCAGGCTGTTCGCGATCTGGGCTCGGCCAGCGATTCAACTAGAATCGCCGGCTGAGCTGGTCACCGATCGCGACGCCGCTGTCTGTTACGTGCTTGAAGCCGGCGGTCTCGCGGACTTGCTGGCGCTTGAGCGTGCCTGTCGTTTGAGCGGCCTACCGTCGCCGAACGAATCTCTGGAATTTGGTGGCGAGCGATTTTCTCGGCGCTTCGTTGTGTTGCGGCCGCTGAAAGGGTTCTTCTTCCGTCACCCGGCAGCAGTCGGGTCAAGACGGTTACGGCAACTCGTGGACGCGGGCAAGAATAACCACGACGAACTGTTACTCATTCCGGTGGCGATCTACTGGGGGCGGTCGCCCGATAAAGAACGCTCATTTTTCAAGTTGCTGTTTTCGGAAAACTGGGATGTAGTCGGGCGCACAAGAAAGTTCTTCGCCACTTTGCTGCACGGCCGAAATACTCTGCTTCGCTTCAGTCACGCACTCGCGCTGAGCGCTATCGTACAAGATGGTGTTGAGGCGCCGATCGCATTTCGCAAAGTGTCTCGAATCTTGCGCGTGCACTTCAGGCAACGTCGTGCTGCAACGGTTGGTCCGGACTTGTCGCACCGGCAAACGCTCGCTAATCAGGTCTTGCTTGCGCCGGCGGTCAAGCGTGCTATAGCCGCTGAGGCCGGTGATGACCACAAAAAACAAGAGGCGGCCGAACGTCGCGTCCTCCAGTACGTTGAGGAAATTGCGGCCGATGTTTCGTACCCGACGATCCGCATTTTGATGCGGATACTGCAATGGCTATGGAACAAGATCTACGACGGTATCGAGCTCGGTCATATCGATCGCCTGCATGACGTCGCGAAGGAAAAGGTCATTGTGTATGCGCCTTGTCATCGCAGCCACTTCGACTACCTGCTACTGAGTTACATCTGCTGCAGGGAAGGAATACAGCTGCCCCATATAGCAGCCGGGATTAATCTCAATCTTCCCATACTGGGTTCAATTCTCCGTCGTGGCGGTGCGTTTTACCTGCGGCGCAGCTTTAAGGGTAACCGTCTCTACGCAACAGTGTTCGACGCCTACCTGTACCAACTTCTCGCGAGAGGATATTCACTCGAGTACTTTGTAGAGGGTGGGCGCAGTCGCACCGGACGACTACTGGCACCCAAGGGCGGCATGTTGGCCATGACCGTCAATTCGTATATTCAAGCACCCAAGCGCCCGGTCGTATTTGTGCCTGTGTATTTCGGTTACGAGAAACTAATTGAAGGTGGCTCGTTCATCAGTGAGCTTGGTGGCGCAGAAAAGCAGAAGGAGTCGCTGTTGGGCCTTATCCGTTCGGTGAAGGCTTTGCGCGAAAATTTCGGCCGCGTGTACGTCAACATAGGTGAACCTATCGAGTTGGATCTATTGCTCGATCGTGCCAAACCGGACTGGCGCGAGTTGAGTGCGGAGAACGGCGATCGTCCTGCATGGCTCGCTAATGTCGTTGATGAACTTGAGCAGAGCATCATGTGCGGGGTGAATTCCGCGGCGGCAGTCACGCCGATTAGTCTGCTTGCGTATGTCATGCTGGCTACGCCGAAGCAGAAAATTGGCGCTGAAGAACTGCGGTCTCAGCTGCACCTTAGTCTCGCTATGCTCAAGCGCTTCAAGTACTCAGATTCAGTTACCCTGCCGGATTGGAGCCCCGAGCAGATCATCGAACATGGTGAAAAGCTCGATGTCATCAGCCGAACATCCCATCCAATGGGCGACGTTTTTCATATGGAAGAGCGCACGGCCGTCCTTCTAACCTACTTTCGCAACAATATTCTGCATCTTCTTGCGGTGCCGGCGGCCGTGGCTTGTTGTTTTATTCAGGGCAGACGGCTCGAACATGCCGAGTTGCAGCGGCTGATCAACCTTATCTACCCGTTTATGCAGAAAGAGCTTTTCCTGAAGTGGTCACATGAGGAAATTGATGGCGTCACCACCACAGCTATTCAAGCACTGGTTGACGACGAGCTCCTAACGCGCGGCAAGAACAAGAAAATTCTGGAACGGCCACCCGCGGGCTCCGCGAAAGCCTACCAGTTAATGATGCTGGGTCAGTCCATGGTGCCGATGCTGCAACGTTTCTACCTGGTCATCGCCATGCTTGTCCAGCATGGCTCGGGCACTCTGTCTCGAAGTCGGCTTGAGAAAATGTGCCAGATGAGTGGAGAGAGGCTGTCGCTGATATACGGACTGCACTCGCCCGATTTTTTCAATAAATCACTTTTTCACGACTACATCGAGATGCTTCGGGCGCAGAACGTTTTGCGTCGCAATAAGGATGGACTGCTGGAGTTTGACGATGATATCTTCCGCATCGGTGCAGATGCACGGCTGGTGCTTGGCGAAGAAATTCGTCATAGCATCTTGTCCTTGACTGTCAGTGAGAATCACGTCGACACATGAAAGTAGTCTCGTTCTACCGATTTCTGGATATCGAATCGCCGCCGGCTTTTCGGGGTGAGCTGCTTGCGCAATGCGAACAGCAGGGCTTGCTGGGTACTGTTCTGGTTGCGCCGGAGGGCTTCAATGGTTCGATAAGCGGCGACGAGGCTGCCGTGCGGTCTGTTCTTGACTGGATAGAGACCAGGCTTGAGCTCGATGAACCAATTGAAGGTCGCTGGAACGATGTTTCTGAAGCGCCCTTCAGACGCATGCGTGTGCGCCTGAAGAAAGAAATCGTCGCGCTGGGTCGCCCCGACATCCTCCCACACAAGAAAACCGGCACCTACGTTGCCGCAGCAGAATGGAACGCGTTGATCGAAGACCTCAATGTAATTGTTATCGATACGCGCAACTCCTATGAATTTGAGGTCGGCACGTTTCCACGTGCGATCGACCCCGAGACCGATAACTTCCGGGAGTTTCCCAAGTTCGCCAAAGCACTGGCCGAGACTTCGAAAGACAAACCACTGGCGATGTTTTGTACGGGTGGCATTCGCTGCGAAAAAGCCACCGCGCTTATGCTTGAGCTCGGGTTTGACGAGGTCTACCACCTGCAGGGTGGTATTTTGAAGTACCTCGAGGACGTGCCTGGCGAAGAGAACCGTTGGGACGGAGAGTGTTTTGTTTTCGATACGCGAGTCGCGGTCGATCGTGATCTCGAAGAGGGCGGATACGTGCAGTGCCACGCTTGCCGGCGCCCTCTAAGTGCCGACGATATCGCTTCGCCTGATTATCGTGAGGGCGTTTCCTGCCCGCAATGCATCGGCAGTCTTGATGAAGACCGCGCCGCAAGGCTGGCAGAACGGCAAAAGCAAGTTACGCTGGCAGAACAGCGTGGCGAGCAGCATATCGGTCAAAAACTGGAATAAACCAGCCTGCTCCGGCGATGCATCGCGGGAAGCGGCTGTGCGCCGCGACGATCTTACGCGTCCAGATCCGGAATCAACTCGCTCTCTAACGTCGTGATCATGTCCTTGATCAGGAGTTTGCGCTTTTTCAAGCGGCGAATGCGCAGCTGATCCACCATCGGATCATGCTGCAGCCGATCGATCAGGTAGTCGAGATCTCGATGGCTGACGCGCAACTCGCGCAGCCGATCAAGAGTCTTGAAGCATTCGGTGTCGACTTTCTCGGTCATCGACACATATGCTACTAGTCGCTTGCCAGCAGCGCCAGCCAGTCGTGATCAGCGGCTCCAATGACCACAAACCAGGGGTTCAAAATTTCTTCCTTGGCGTTGTACGACAGTGGCTTGCCGTCAAGCTCGAGGACTTTTCCGCCGGCTTGTTCGACGACGGCCTGCGCAGCCGCAGTATCCCATTCCGAGGTTGGTCCGAGGCGCGGGTAAATGTCAGCCCGGCCTTCGGCAATGACGCAAAACTTGAGCGAGCTGCCCATGGGTAGCATGTCTGTTTCGCCCAGGCGTTCGAGGAAAGCATCCAGGCTACTCCCCCTGTGTGAGCGACTGCCAACGATGCGTACGGGCGTGCTGCTGGCATCAGCCACCCGAATGGGCGTGACGCTGCCGCTCTCGCGTAGCTCGGCGCCGTGGCCTTCGCAACCGAGGTAGGTCTTGTCCTGTACAGGCACGTACACAACGCCGAAAACGGGCCGATGCGAGTCGATCAGAGCGATATTGACCGTGAATTCGCCGTTGCGGTTGACGAACTCCTTGGTGCCATCAAGAGGGTCGATCAGCCAGTAACGCTGCCACTGCCTGCGCTCCTCGAACGTCGGCAGTCCGTCTTCTTCGGAGATGATCGGTATATCGGGTGTCAGCTGCTTGAGTCCGGCGACAATGCAATTATGCGACGCCAGGTCGGCCTGTGTCAGCGGCGATTCGTCGCTTTTTTCTTGAACGTCGAAATCTGTCGCGTAGACTTCGAGGATCGCCTGGCCAGCTTCGGTGGCCAGGGCAACGATAGGTTCGATCAGTTCTTTGAGATTCATGGTGATATCCGGACTTTCCGACAGGGCGCGCAGTATAAAGCAGTGACAATCGATCCCAAAATCGCACTCGAGAATTGCGCAACGTTGATGCTCGACATGGACGGCACAATTCTCGACCTTGCCTACGATAATTACATGTGGCTAACCCACATTCCGGAGCGTTGGGGCGAGAAGAATGGTATGTCTCTCGGTGAAGCGCGCAAGCACCTGTTCGCTCGGTACGGGGCAGCCCAGGGTGAATTGCATTGGTATTGCCTGGATCACTGGAGTGAGCGCCTCGACCTGGATGTCATGCAATTACACCGCGACAACCACGAGCGAATCGATTTCCTGCCGGGCGCGAAAGAGTTTCTTGCGGCAATTCATGACATGGAAATTGAAGTGCTTCTGGTCACAAATTCCCATGGCGATACGCTGCAGCTGAAGGATCAGGTCACGGGTCTTGGCGAGTACTTTGACGGCATCCACAGCTCGCACAGCTATGGTTTTGCAAAGGAACGCCAGGAGTTTTGGGGTGCCCTGCAAGCCGAGGTCGGCTTTGACCCGCAAACAACGATGTTCGTTGACGACACGCTGAGCGTTCTCAAAAGTGCTGCGGATTTTGGCGTGCAACACCTGGTTGCGATCACGCGACCGGACACAAGCGAACCGCCAAGAGAGGGCGGTGAGTTCAAAGGTGTGGAAGGGGTCGCAAATCTCTTGCTATGACCTTCTCGGAGGCCGCCGACTCGATCCACTATTATGCCGGCCGCCCGGTTTGCCGCGCCCGCCCTGTTGAGGGCGCCGCGGTTTCGATTTGGGCCTGACCAATTCAGGAAGCAGCGAATGATCGTAATTCGCTACTGGAATCTTATGGCCGATGTAGGCTTCAATATCGGGCAATGAAGCTGCATAGGTTTCACAGCCGAAACTGATTGCGTCTCCGGCAGCACCTGCACGCGCGGTTCGTCCAATTCGATGCACATAGTCTTCGGCGTCTTGTGGCAAATCGTAGTTGATAACGCACTGCACATCGGGAATGTGCAAGCCCCTTGAAGCCACGTCAGTGCCTATGAGCACTGGTAGGTTGCCCGCCTGGAATTCCATCAACATGCGCTGGCGCTTCTTCTGCGGCACATCACCGGAGATGGCTGATGCGTGCAGACCGTTGGCATTGAGGTAACCCTCGACACGCTCGGCGTCGCGCTTCATGTTGACGAATACCATAATGCGCCCCTCGCCAATTTCCCGAATCAAACCAACGAGTAGCTGCATCTTTTCTTCGTTGGAGGGGAAGAAAATTGCCTGCCGGACTCGATCTACGGTGACTTTGTCGGGCTCAATACGAATTAACTCGGGCTCGTTCATGTGCTCGTACGCGAGTTCCATGACGCGCTGTGACAATGTTGCCGAAAACAACATGTTCAATCGCTTGTCGGGGAGCGGCAGCCGTCGCAGCAAATAGCGAATGTCCTTGATGAAGCCAAGATCAAACATGCGGTCAGCTTCATCCAGCACGGCGACCTCGACTTGATCGAGCTTGAAAACGCCCTGCTTGAAATAGTCGATGATGCGACCAGGCGTGCCGATGAGGATATCGATGCCGTCCTCAATGATCCGTCGTTGCTTTTCGTAGTCGGTGCCACCATAGGCGAGCCCGATCTTGAAACCCGTGTGCTTGCCAAGTAGTTCTGCGTCATTCGCAATCTGGATAGCGAGCTCCCGCGTTGGCGCGAGCATGAAGGCGCGTGGCTGTTTCTTCTCTCCGGCCGGCGGCTCTGAGGCGAGCAGTCGCTCAAATGTTGCCACCAGAAAGGCGGCGGTCTTGCCTGTTCCGGTTTGCGCTTGTCCTGCTACATCGCGCGGTTCCAGCGCTATCGGCAAGGTACTGGCTTGAATTGGCGTGCAAAATTCGAAACCGGCATCACGGATGCCTGCCTGTACGCTGTCTTGCAGCGCGAGAGAATCGAATCTAAGTTCGCTCAGATGGTTGTCTGACATAAATAAAAGACCGGGAAAATGTGAATTTAGTGCTTGCAATATGGCTCGTGAAGCGGTCAAATTGGACTCATACCGACGCGACAATCGTC
>RCNB010003087.1_pt1 | contig 10142 bp, 5 predicted proteins | sample 2041321 | NCBI WGS metagenome assembly RCNB01 (sample SAMN09708232, study PRJNA481090) | Marine sediment metagenome, whole genome shotgun sequencing project.
TAAAACCCATTTGCTTTACGAAGCGATATAAATTCAATGTTACTCCTGGTTGATCTCCTTCCGCTACGCTATATTGAACCCCTGCCTTATCTGCTTTATGTTTCAATATAGGACCTAATGTAGCATCGAGTTCGGCATTAAATGATAAAATATCTTTATTATTATTAATCGCATCTATTGTTAATTTTGCAGAAAACTCAATAGATCCAGTCATGTCGACCACAATATCTATATATTTTGACTTGATCAATAAATCACTGTTTTGTGTTATAACTGGGATATTTGCCTTCAATGCTTGTTCAAAATCAACAGCAGTTTCAACAATTTTAAATTCTTCAATTCCCGCTATTTTGTAAACTTCTACTGGTCTCTCTAAGCTACGATTATATGTTGCAACTACTGTCATACCAGGCGTATGCCTTGTTATTTGATTTATCAATCCTTTGGACATTTCGCCAGCACCAATTACACCAACTTTTATAGGGTTATTATTTAATGCTCGTTCTTTTAATTTATTGTCTACAATTATCATAATGAATTATATTAAAAAGGGCTTACAAAATTATCTAATGCAATTAATTGAGTATCCTTATCGGATAAAACAGGTACTGTATTGGGCCATTCTATACCACATGAATCCCATTTAATACCAGCCTCGCTATTTGAATTATAAACCGTGGTCGTTCTGTTTAAAAAAATAGCTGTATCGCTCAAAACATAAAACCCATGTGCCATTCCTTTAGGAACATATAACATATTACCTTTGTTTGCATCCAATTCAATAGAAAAATACTTTTTAAAAGTTTTTGAATTTTTTCTTAAATCAACAACTACATCAAATATTTTTCCTAAAACACAAGTGACACACTTAACATGATCATACGGAGGCAATTGAAAATGAAGGCCTCTTAGCACTTCTTTATCTGATACCGAATAATATTCTTCGGTAAAATTTGTCTCTAAACCAAGTTGAGCATAGGTATCTTCATGGAATGTTTTGACTAGCTTTCCTCTGGAATCTCCAAAAATCGGCGGTTGTAGCTCAAAACATCCTGCTATTGGGGTGTCAATTTTTTTCACTTTATTTCATCAAAGAATTCGAATATTCAGTAATCTGTTTTTCTGTAATTTGTACGATATCATTAGGCGCTTCAAAAGTAGTTTTATACCAATCTACGGTATTCTTTATTGTTGTCTCAAAACCCCATACTGGTTGCCAATTTAATAAATGATACGCTTTATCTATACTTAAATTTAATAAAAATGCTTCATGAAGTGCGTTTTCCTTTTTGTAAGTCCATGTTCCGCTACCCCAATTACTTAAAACTTCTTTAACTAATGTTTCAACTGATTTATTAGACGATGATAAAGGACCAAAGTTAAAACCCGAGCCATAGGTCTCTATTTCATCTTTATCAATATTCATTAGCTTACTACCTAAAAGTAAATAACCACCTAATGATTCTAACACATGTTGCCATGGCCTTGTGGCCAAGGGATTTCTAACGAAAATCTCTTGTTTATTTTGTAACGCACGCATGCAATCTGGTACGATTCTATCATCGGACCAATCACCACCTCCGATAACATTACCAGCCCTTGCTGTAGCGATTTTCACACCATGACTATTATAGTCATTAGCATTAAAAAAAGATCTTCTCCATGCAGAAACTATCAACTCTGCGGCTCCTTTACTCATAGAATAGGGGTCATAACCACCCATTGGATCATTTTCGCGATAGCCATGCAACCATTCTTGATTTTCATAACATTTATCCGAAGTTATAATAACAATGTTAGTAGACAGTCCTAATTGACGTACTGCTTCTAAAACGTTGGCGGTTCCATTGATATTCGTCTCAATGGTTTCAATAGGATTCTTATAAGATTCACGAACTAAAGATTGAGCTGCCAAATGAAAAATAATATCAGGTTTTATTTCCTCTATGTACTTTTTAAGCCCTTCTAAATTCCTAACATCATTGGTTTGATGTCTCGTATGCTTACTTAATTCCAATTGATCAAATAGCGAAGGAACTGTAGGTGGTTGCAACGCATAACCAAAAACTTCGGCATTCAATAATAATAACCATTGACTAAGCCAACTCCCTTTAAAACCAGTATTACCTGTTACTAAAACTCTTTTAGCCTTATAATCTGCTGCAAGATTTGCATTCATTATTTCCAATTTTTCCAAGGGACTAATGCTTCTCCACTCCATATGCCTTCCAGTACCGTTTTATCTCTAAGTGAATCCATACTCTGCCAAAACCCTTCGTGCTTATATGCAGATAACTGATTTTTTCTTGCTAAATTTTCCATAGGTTCCCTTTCCCACGTAGTAGCATCTCCCTCTATATAATCAAATATTTCAGGTTCTAAAACGAAAAAACCACCGTTAATCCAAGCTGTTTCTCGAGTTCCTCCTTTAGGCTTTTCTCTGAAATTTGTTATTTTACTATTATCTTGTTCTAGATTAAAAGCACCATATCTTCCTGGTTGTTGCACTGCTGTAAGGGTTGCATAACTCCCTTCGCTTTTATGAAATTTTAAGAGATCATTAAAGTTAACATCACTCACTCCGTCTCCATACGTTAAAAAGAATGGTTCATTATTTGTATATTCTTTAATTCTCTTTATTCTACCACCGGTCATTGTGTTTTCTCCAGTATCTATTAAAGTAACCTGCCAAGGCTCAGTGCTATTATTATGGATCTCCATTTTATTATTTTTCAAATCGAATGTAACATCCGCTTGATGTAAAAAATAATTCGCGAAATATTCTTTTATCATATTTCCTTTATATCCACAACAGACAATAAACTCATTATGGCCATAAGAAGAATACATTTTCATTATATGCCATAAAATTGGCTTTCCTCCAATTTCTACTAGAGGCTTTGGTCTTACCCCAGTTTCTTCACTAAGACGTGTTCCAAATCCACCTGCTAAAATTACTACTTTCATATTTCCGTATATTAGTTAAAATTACTGTTTTTAAATGGATGATTTGGCAAAGGTATTTTTGCCAATGGATGGAAATCTCCTTTTAAAGGTGTAATTTCTGAGTTTCTTATTTTATGAACAATTTCAATAGATTGTCTTGCATCAGATAATCCAAACCCATTTCCTTTCAAAATATCCTCATAACTTCTGGTATGCAATTCTGTAAACCCTCCACTAAATTCTATTTCATTACCATCAACTTTGATAGAACGATAAGTTCTTTGTCCCTTTTCCTTAATTTCTTGCGGAATAACATCATAATCTATTGATAAAAACCATCGTACTCTTGCCTTTTCAAACTCTAAATAACCAGCTGCTCTATCGTGACCATGTAGGTGAACAGTATTTTGTTTTACCTCTCCAAATATCCATGACAACATATCATAAAAATGTACTCCAATATTCGAGGCAATTCCGCCAGATTTAGAAACATCTCCCTTCCAAGATGTATAATACCAATGCCCTCTTGATGTTAAATAAGTTAAATCGACATCATAGATCTTATCTTTTGGACCATTTAGAACTTTATCTCTTAATGCAATTATACTAGGATGTAATCTTAATTGCAATATTGTGTATACCTTTTTATAGGTCTCCCTCTCAATATCCGTTAAAGCATCTATGTTCCAAGGATTAAGTACTAAGGGTTTTTCACAAATTGCATGTGCATCTCTTCTCAGCGCCATTCTTATATGCGCGTCATGTAAATAATTCGGTGTGCAAATACTTACATAGTCTAGGTGGATATCTTTTTGTCTCTTTAATTTTTCAATATGTCTGTCAAAACGTTCAAACTCTACAAAAAAGTCAGCATTAGGAAAATAACTATCCATAATACCGACAGAATCAAATTTATCAAGAGCGGCAATTAAGTTGTTATTAGTATCTTTAATTGCTTTTAAATGTCTCGGTGCTATATATCCAGAAGCTCCAATAAGTGCAAAATTTTTCATCCTAATATGTAATTAAATATAATATCGGTTAATATCAATTTTTGATACGGCTTATTTTTTAATTTAGTATACCTAATATTAAACAATTCACAACAAGTTATTCCTACCATTAAAAGTAAAATTAAATTAATTTCACCACTAGTAGAACGGTTGTTTTAAGTAAATATTTTAAATAAAAAGAACCCGTAAAGGCCTCAAAGGGATATCATAAAGTTTTCTTTTTCAATAACGATCCAAATGTAAGTATTTTTTAATTTCAAATAAAATAAAAAAGAGTAACTTCTATATTAAAAATTACTCTTTTAAAAATAAATAATATTATTTATTTATTTTACAATTACTTTTTTACTTTCAATATTATCTTTATTATGAAATTTAATAAAATAGATGCCTTTTCCAAACTTTGATAAATCCAATTGCTCTCTTAAAACACTCGCCCGCGACTTATTGTCAAAAGCGCGCGTGTACAACATTGTACCGTTTAAATTATAAACAGAGATTCTTGACTCATTATTGTACCCTTTGAGCTTAACATTTAATAACCCGGTGGTAGGGTTTGGATATACTATCATATCTTGATCTTGGTCTAAATTATTATTATTATTAGTCGATGCGCTTATATCCTCACTACAATTCTCTCTAACTGTAATCGTTGAATTACTTGTTTCTGAGTCATCTCCATTATATACTTTCACAGAATAAATAGTTGTTTCGGAAGGAGAAATTCTTATACTGCTTGCAGTCTCTCCTGAACTCCACAAATAACGAGTTCCTGTTGGTGCTTCCATAATTACCGTATCGCCTGGGCAAATAGTAACATCCTGACCTACAGTTATTGTAATCACAGTAGGCACAAATTCATCTACAACTGTAACAACTACCTCATCATCAATAGAGCATCCTTCTCCTGTAGTCGCAGTAACTGTATATTTAGTAGTAACCGTTGGGCTGACTGAAATGCGACTTCCAACCTCACCTGTACTCCATTCAAAAAAACCTACTCCACTAACAGTTAAGTCAATACTTGATCCTGCCAAAATAACCAAATCATCATTTGCCGAAGCAACTGGTGCTTTACTAACATTCACTGTAACATTATCTGTTACCGAATTTGCACAAGTACCAGCAGTACTTGTAGTTACGGTATACATGGTTGTGTCTGAAGGATTCACACTTATACTTGCTGCAGTTTCGCCGGTACTCCATAAAAAATTACCTATGCCCGTTGCTGTCAAAGTAATACTATCTCCTGAACATATTGACACATCTAATCCTGCATTTACTGTTGGCAGCTTTTTTACAATAACCTCCAATTGAGCAGTTTTTGAACAGTTTCCTAAACTAGATATTACTGAATACGCTGTTGTTGATGATGGATTAACCGTTATACTTGATGTAGTTTCGCCTGTACTCCATAAAATGCTCCCATTGGTAGTAGCCGTTAATGTAGTACTTTCTCCATTACAAATTAAGACATCTGCTGTTGTATCTAAAGTAACTTCTGGATTTACAGTTATTATAATCTCATCTGTAGCATTTGTACAAGAATTACTTGCAAATACTGTATAAATCTTTGTTGATGATGGCCTCACATTTATACTTGATGTTGTCTCTCCTGTACTCCATAAAAAGTTGCCTTCGCCCGTAGCTGTCAAAGTAATAGTATCTCCTGGGCACATAGATACATCTGACCCTGCATTTACTGTTGCTAGCTGGCTTACCTTAACCTCCAAATCATCTGTTTTGGAACAATTTCCTAAACTTGATGTTACTGAATACTTTGTTGTTGATGATGGATTAACCGTTATACTCGATGTAGTTTCGCCTGTACTCCATAAAATATTCCCATTCGTAGTCGCCGTTAATATTGTACTTTCTCCGTTACAAATTAAAACATCTGCTCCTACTCCTGTATCTAAAGTGACTTCTGGATTTACAGTTATTATAACTTCATCTGTAACAGTTGCACAAGAATTACTTGCAGTTACTGTATAAGTAGTTGTTGATGAAGGGCTCACATCTATACTTTTTGTTGTCTCGCCTGTGCTCCACAAAAAATCACCCTCTCCAGTAGCGGTTAGGATAAGTTCTTCACCATTACAAATGGTTTCATCATCTCCTAAGTTAACTGAAGGTTGGTTATTAACCGTGACAACAACTTCATCTGTTTTCGAACAATTTCCTAAACTAGATGTTACTGAATACGTCGCTGTTGATGATGGATTAACAGTTATACTTGATGTAGTTTCACCTGTATTCCATAGAATATTTCCATTAGTAGTTGCCGTTAATATGGTACTTTCTCCATTACAAATTGAAACATCTGCTCCTACATCAAAAGTTACTCCTGGATTTACAGTTACAATAATCTCATCAGTAACATCATTTGTACAAGAATTACTAGCAGTTACTGTATAAGTCGTTGTTGATGATGGACTCACATCTATACTTTTTGTCGTCTCGCCTGTGCTCCATAAGAAATCACCTTCTCCGGTAGCAGTTAAGATAAGTTCTTCACCATTACAAATGGTTTCATCATCTCCTAAGCTAACCGAAGGTAGGCTATTAACTGTGACAACAACTTCACCTGTAATTGAGCAATCTCCAATCGTTGAAGTAATTCCATAAGTGATTGTCTCGGAAGGACTGACCGAAATACTAGATGTTGTTTCACCTGTACTCCATAAAATATTCCCATTCGTATTAGCCGTTAATATTGTACTTTCTCCATTACAAATTAAAACATCTGACCCGGTATCTAAAGTTACTTCTGGATTTATAGTTACTATAATCTCATCTATAACATCATTTGCACAAGAATTACTTGCAGTTACTGTATAAATCTTAGTTGACGATGGACTCACGTCTATACTTGATGTTGTCGCGCCGGTACTCCATAAAAAGTTGCCTTCGCCCGTAGCTGTCAAAGTAATACTATCTCCTGGGCACATAGATACATCTGATCCTGCATCTACTGTTGGTGTTTCATCGACTGTTACAATTATATCATTCGTTTTTGAACAATCGCCTAAACTCGATGTCACTGCATAAGTCGTGGTTGATGATGGGGTGACCGTTATACTTGATGTAGTTTCGCCTGTACTCCATAAAACATTCCCATTCGTTGTAGCCGTTAATGTTGTACTTTCTCCGTTACAAATTAAAACATCTGACCCTGCATCTAAAGTTATTCCTGGATTTACAGTTACGATAATCTCATCTGAAACAGTTGTACTACAGGCATCTGCCATAACAGAATAAGTAGTAGTTATTAATGGATTTACACTGATAGTTGCTGTGGTTTCTCCTGTACTCCATAAAAAATTACCATTACCTGTTGCTGTCAATGTAGTACTTTCTCCTGAACAGATAATAATATTATCTCCTAAATTTACTAGCGGAGAGATTTCTACTATAACCTCTACCTCGTCAGAATCAGTATCGCTCCCTTCGGAAACAGTGACGGTATATATGATAGTGTTAGTTGGACTTACTGTAATACTGGCTGTAGTTTCACCAGTACTCCAAACATAATCACTTCCCCCAGAGGCAGTTAACGTCGTGCTCGAGCCACTACAAATAGTAGTATCAGGCCCAGCATTAGCGCTAAGGTTAGGATTATCTTTTTTTTTTTCAAAAGCTCCTATATCTGTAGAAGCTCCTTGAGGTCTTGAATTCCCATCAAAATCGAAATTTACGTTTTCTATATTCTTTCCTTTATCTATTAATGGGCTATCCGGTTTTAATCTAAAATTTCCAGTTGATGGATTTTCAAATTTTGGATCAACCGATATATTTCCGTTACCAGTAGGATTTGCATATTTCTTGTTTTTATGAAAATTCGAGTTTTGATAATCCCAACCTATGGAATTTGATGTAGTTGATTTTTTCGATGATACTTCTGTTATAATACAATTTATAAAATGATTGTCTCGCACATCATTCGACTTATTGTTAAACATTATGGTTGGTTTATAAAAAATACAATTTTGAATATAGTTGTTATAAGTCTCTCTATTTTTACGATAAGTATCTTCAGTAATGGTAATTCCATAGATATTGTCCCTAAAAATGCAATTTTTAAAAACATTATCATGCCCCGCTGTAGGAGCATCTTTTTTCTCTGGAGAGGATAAGAATCTAATTCCAGCCAACCCTCCTGTTACTGTTATCTTATCGAAGATATTATAACTTGCACCATTCATAACGACAATCGCGCCGCCATTACCTTTATTATTTATTAACCGATCGTTATTAATACTTATATTTCTAAAAACATTATATTTTACCTCGTCGTGTCTGGCCTCTATTGGAAAGCTCGAACTCCAAGTTGTACAATCTTCAATTAGATTATATTCTGTTTGAATACCTGCACTTTTAACAGATAAGCCATGTTGGCCATTCGCTTTTTTTTCAGTTTTTTTTGCTAAACAACCTTTAAGAATATTATTATTTCCTCTTATCTGATAAAAATAATCTCCTCCAGGAGCATTTGAATCTATATAAGCCGAACAATCTTTTATCATATTATTTTTTCCCATTGAGAAAAATCCATTCATATCTGAATTTATGGACAAAGAATTAATAATTCTGGTTTTATCACTTCTAATATAAAATCCAGATCCATCAGGGCTTGGTTTACGACCGACCGATGTTTTATGACTTAAACAATTTTTAATAACAGCGCTTGTATTCTTTACACTATAAAAATTACGTTTCCAACCATGAGATTGAAAATTTTCAACTATCACATAATCCCCACTAATTGTAAATCCATTATCGTTAGTTGGACCAAACCCTCCCTTTAATGTAGGTGCCGAAGCGTTATTCACAACATCACCGATTGAATAGGTATGAAAAGAAACTCCATCTATATCTCCAATAGTAGAAACGTAACCCTTAACAATAATTGGCTTATCTACTTTACCATTATTCTTAAATGACACACCTTTAAAATCCCCACCTGCTTTGACCCATACTTTCTGACCTGCTGTTGCATTAGCAGCAGCCTCCTTTAAAGTCCAAGCATTTCCCTCACTTGTTCCATCATGGGATCCTGAACCTGCAAGACTGGCATATCGTTCAACAGAAGCAGATGGCTCAACTATTTTATTATCTATATACTGCAAATCAAAGGCTTCTACGCTTATATCACTATCACCATTATACCTTATAGTACTATTATCCCAAAAAGTAAAAGCTGAAGATACCGTAAAATAATGCTCTGCTTTTGATCCTGTATTTATGGTTATTCCTGAAATTGTTTTATCGTTAATTGTAAAGCCATTAGTCGTGGATGCAGTAATAGGCTCACTGCTATCAAAATACACTTTATTTTTCTCAGAATTTATTATTCTAAAATTAGATAAACCAATGGATTGCGCAAACAGATTTAAACTTGTAAAAACAATTAAAATCAATAATAATTTTTTCGTCATATTAAGTATTCATTAGTTAATTACTTTTGTAACCAACATAACATTTCAAAATCACAGCAGACTTTTGACAAAACATACCCATTCTACTTCATTGAATAAACATTCAACTCATAGGGGAGGAATATGATAAATAGTTTGAATTCTTTTGTAAGTAGCTTTACTTTAACGTAATCTTTTTACTAAAATTGTGTCAAAGCAAAAACAAACTTATTTCAAAGAAAATATTTAAAACTGGGGCGAAATTAGACCTCAAATCTCAAGAGAATCTGAAGTTATTTAATTACATCTTGAAATTGTTGAAAACTCGGGATTTTGTTAATATAATCATACCTTATAATAGCAGTATATTTGCATAAAATTTACAAAAAATGACAAATCTTAAATTTTATGCTTCTTTATTTCTATTCATAGTAATAGCATCATGCGGGCCTAAATCTTCTAAAATCGAGGAAAACACCTTTCAAATGAAGTTAACGGTTACCAACTTAACGGATGGTACCAAAATTTTACTAAAAAAACAAGAAGGCCAAACTACAATTACAATAGATTCGACACTTTCTAAAAATGGTACTTTCGAATTTAAAGGCACCATAGAAACACCTCAAATGTTTGGTATTTTCTTCATTGATAGCGTACAAGGTGGCTTGTTTCCATTGATTGAAAGTGGTATTACCACAATTACTGTACACAAAGACAGTTTATTTAATCCAAAAATTACAGGCTCAAAATTAAATGATGAACTTGA
>RCNB010004015.1_pt1 | contig 10139 bp, 8 predicted proteins | sample 2041321 | NCBI WGS metagenome assembly RCNB01 (sample SAMN09708232, study PRJNA481090) | Marine sediment metagenome, whole genome shotgun sequencing project.
CAACACAATTTGGCCAAGTAGCTCAGTTGGTAGAGCAGCGGATTGAAAATCCGCGTGTCGGTGGTTCGATTCCGCCCTTGGCCACCATCTAACATCATGACCCGATTAGCATTACTGCTAATCGGGTCTTTTTGTTTCTGCGACGAGTACTGGCATAACACCGTTTTGTCGGTGATGTCTGCTTTTGACTGCGACTTCAACTGGCCGACGCAACTCATGAGCTGGTGATGCAGATTTATCAATCCAGAAACTCCACAACGCCTGTGTCCATATCATATAGCCCACCGATGATCGCAATCTGTCCTTCATTCTCCATTTTGTTCAAAATTGGGCTGCGCTCACGAATATCGTCCATTGACAGTCGGACATTTTTCTCCGCAACCAAATGCACGAATTCTAGATTCGAGCTGCTCTGCTCGCCTTCGTAATCAGACAGTGAATCGATAGCAGGCTTGATGTTTTTGAGCATCGCAGTGATATTCCCCAGCTGTACCTCGTCGATTGCTGCCTTGACGGCTCCGCAATCTTCGTGGCCCAAGACCAATATCATCTTTGCACCTGAGACCTTGGTGGCGTATTCCATACTACCCAGGATGTCAGTGTTCTCGAAGTTACCAGCAACGCGCGCCACGAAGATGTCACCGATTCCAAGGTCGAATACATCCTCTACCGGAACCCGAGAATCAACACATGACAACACAATGGCCTTCGGAAACTGGCCATCGGCCGCATCCCGAACCTGTGCGGAGTGGTCCCGACTGGTAAGTGTTCCGGAAACAAATCGTTCGTTTCCTTCCTTGAAAAGCTGGAAAATCTCATCAGACGACAGAGCCTGCTGTTCCTGTTGAGTTAAGACTCGGTCAGTGCGGGGCTCTTCGCTCTGCGCAAATGCCGAACCCGCTAAGGCTAAAAAAAATAAGCTCCCCTGAAGTGCTCGCATTGTTTTCTCCTGTAGCGGTTATCGAGTTAAAAGCCATCCTACGTGATAGGCATATATTAATGCAGCGCACATATGCAAGACAATGTCTTGGGCCAACAGCAGAATTCGATTACCTGAGTGGCCCGTAGATGCTTCTGACCCAGAGCTTCGGTGAAGCTTTCTCATTGCTGACATTCTTACGCGCAGCAGAATTCGGAGTCCAGAATGATCAAGCTTAAACCAGGCTAAAATGCTTGGGTTGCAACGACCCGCAATAGTGTTCCATCCATGCCGTTATCATTTCGCCATACGGTTTCTCCGTAGGAAACCTTAACGGCCGTAGATGATCCCACCGCAAAACTAATCGATGTACCCAACGCGAAAGATTCGCGTTGGTCATTGTTCCAAATGTTGTTTGTTGAGGTTTCCCCGCCAAAATTGAAGATGCCCCCTAACGACCCCCAAGTGGAGCCACCCAGGTTTCTCGTGACATGGGCCTCAAGGGAATACAGTGGCTTTTGACCTGTAACAGTTGCGCCGCCGGAAGGGCCAAAGACAGTGATTGAGGGTAGAATTTCGAACGTTGTCAAATTGGGGTCAGCCATCGAGGAGCCGAAGCTATAGGTAATCGGCAACACCAGTTGTGCCGCAAATCGGTTTGAACCAACGCTGATCACTTTGGCTGGGTCATATGAGCCAGTCGGCAAGAAAAGCTTACCTACCAATCCAAGTTGAAAGCCAGGGTCATATGATGCGAATTCCTTGCCAGAAAGCGCGGGCGAACCGACGAGGCCGATAACGCCACCCAGGATCGCGCCGCCAAACCCACGATCCGAGGCAGATACGGTTCCCGAACCGAGCGGAACCTCGCCCTTGATGTCTGCATACGGCAGAGCCGCAAAGGCTGCGCCCAAATTGCCATTCACGCTGAAGGTGCGTGTATATTGGAATATCCCGATTGAGGCATCAATTTCGGCATCCGGAATGGTTTGGCCGGGATCAAGGAGCTGGTTGCCGTTTTGTGACATCGCATAAACTGTCAAAAGGTTAACATCTTTTGGTAAAAGCGGAAAAGATCGCGGCCCGTCCCCTGGTCCGGCATACCCAGAATTCGCCCCAACCATGCTGACCAAGAGGGCTGCGGCAAAACCGCCTCGCCGCCAAAAGTCATTGCGAAAAATTGATAACGAATGACAATTAGTAAAATCTTCTGCGGGCCGTTTCATGGCATGGCCTTTTCAAAATTCCACCCATGCAGTACTCCCAAAAAGAGTGTTGCTTCAATCTAATTCTGGCGAGTGATTATGAAAAGAAAAGTTCTTTCGAAAATCTTTGCAACCCTAACGGCGGTCGTCGTTGGCACCTCTTCGTTTGCACAGGACAAGCCCCCTAACGTTGTTTTGATCCTTATGGACAATTTCGCATATGGAGAGCTTGGAAGTTACGGAGGCGGTGTGATGCGAGGCGCGCCCACCCCCCGGCTTGATGAACTGGCAGCCGAAGGGCTGCGGCTCATGAATTTCAATGTTGAGGCACAATGCACTCCAAGCAGGGCAGCCCTGATGACGGGACGTTATGCCATTCGCAGCGGCAATTCGACCGTGGCCATGGGTTCGGGTCTTCCTTATGGGCTGACCCAATGGGAATACACCATGGCCGAGATGTTCTCGGACGTCGGCTATACCACGGCAATGTATGGGAAATGGCATCTGGGGGATCGCGAAGGACGCCTGCCAACAGATCAGGGGTTTGATGAATGGTATGGTTTGGCCAACTCTTCAAACGAAAGCTCTTGGGCGGATAATGACCGCATTCCCCAAGCGGTAAGAGACAACATGAAAGACATTTCGGTCTTGGAAGGACGTAAGGGTGAAACATCCGTCCCCGTCGCCCGGTTTGATCTGCCAATGCGCGCGCAGATAGACGCCGAAATTACCAAGCGGGCCGTTGGGTTCATCGAACGCGAAGCTGACTCGGATAAGCCATTCTTTCTGTTTCTGCCTTACACCCAAACCCACCAGCCCAGAACCCCGCACCCGGATTTCCAAGGGAAATCTGGCAACGGCACTTGGGGTGATTTGCTGATGCAGGTGGATTCCTATGCTGGCGAAGTCCTTGATGCACTGGATGCGCAGGGGATCGCGGACAACACTATTTTCATATTTACATCCGACAACGGTGGCGATTTCTTTGATGACGCCAGTTTCCCCGGACCATGGCGCGGGACGTATTTCACTGGTCTTGAAGGGTCTCTCCGGGTGCCGTTCATTGTACGCTGGCCCGGAAATATTCCAGCTGGTGGCGTAAGCAACGAAATTGTTCATGAAATGGATCTTTTGCCTACACTGGCCGCGATTGCTGGTGGGACCATTCCTGAGGACAGGATAATTGACGGGATGAACCAGGTCGATTTTATGAAAGGCGCGACGCCAATTTCTCCAAGGGAGTCGGTAATTGTTTATGTGGGCGCAGATCTATTTGGTGTGAAGTGGCATGATTGGAAAGTAGCGTTCAAAGAAAACGACGTTGGGTATGGTGCCCCGGTCAAGGTTTTCCCGACGCCTGTGATCTATGACCTTATCAATGACCCGCGCGAAGAGCGTCCGGTTTCTCGGGCACTTGAGAGCAATAGCTGGGTCGGCGGACCAGTTATGCAAACCCTGAACGCACACCTTCAGACGTTGGTGGATGAGCCTCCAATCGCAACAGGCACCCCGGACCCCTATGTGCCAGCAAACTGAACGTGGAAAGAAATGAATGGGGAACCATTAGTGCCGAAAAAGAACCTGGATGATCTGGGTCAAACCGATCCAGATCATCCAGGTTGCTAGGCGTGTCGCGACAAGAACACTCCGGCTTGAAGCTGGCCAACCCATGGTGGGTGTACAGCCCACATCAATTAGTTTTTTTGGACCTAAATGATAGACGTTAGCGACTACTTTTGGATAACATTAGCACTAATAATACTTGGCCAAGCCCTCAGCTTCATCATCGTATCTAAACGGTTCTGGGCTGCAACAGATTATCTCTGGTATGCGCTCGCAGCTATAAGCGTCGGTTTATTTGTCGCTGACTTCAACGATAGGTTAAAACAAGAAACTATTAGCAAGCAATTATCTGAAGTGGAAAAACAGACGACTGCGACGATTATGTATTTTGAGCAGGTCAAAGCGAGGGCCGAGTGCCAAATGCGCGACTCATACTGCGGCCAGGTATCGATGGTAATTGCAAATTTGACCGAATTCCAAGGATCGGCTAATTGGCCATCTGGCAGCTTTGAGGATAACCTGGAGGTAAATTACCCCTCTCTGCCTGCATATTTGACGCAGGTCAGCGCAGAGTTGCTAGAGAGTTCCCCGGGTTCATTTCAAGCTCTACCCGAAGTAATTGACACATTAACCATAACGATTGCAGACTTTGAACAATTACAAGAGAGGGAAACTTGGAAAGTTCACGTCCTAATTATGCGATTTGCTGTGTACCTACTAGCGGTAGGAATCGCTTTAAAGATTGGCAAGGTCACTTGGACGTTGCGTCAATTAGATTAGCTCGAATGATGTGAGCCGTGCCTTTGTTCTATTCATGTATGGCTCCCAGGTGGAGGTCCGCTTCCGGAGTATGCGCCCATCAGTCTCGCAACTGCAGCGAATGCCCGGTTCCCGCCCTTAACGTCGAAATGTGCATGCCGCAGCATCGGTCACTAACGGCTCAGAGCAGTCATCTGACGATTTCAGTCAGTAAATGGGGGCCGACGCTAAGCTTTTGGATGGGTCCGGTCGTAGACTTCCATCAGTCGCGCTGTGTCAACCGCTGTGTAGGATTGTGTCGTGGAAAGGGACGCGTGACCCAGCAGTTCCTGAATGGCGCGCAGGTCGCCTCCTGCGGATAGCAAATGGGTTGCAAAACTGTGGCGCATGGCGTGTGGCGTAGCAGTGGCAGGCAGCCCGAGTTGCATCCGGGACGCGGCCATGGCTTTTTGAATGGCACGTGGATTCAATGCACCGCCGCGTACCCCGCGAAACAAAGGGGCGTCTGGTTCAAGCGCGTGTGGGCAAAGATGAACGTAGCTGTTCACAGCATCGCGTGCGGCGTCCAGCACCGGAACGATGCGTTCCTTGCCGCCTTTGCCGACGATCCGCAATACATCCGGCAGAGGGGCATCTCTGCCTCTCAGGCCCAAGGCCTCAGATATCCGTAATCCGCAGCCGTAAAGTACCGTTACAACAGCGACATCGCGGGCCGAGACCCAGTCGCTTTGACTTTGCAGTTCGACCGTATCAATCATCGCGCGGGCAGCGTCTTCGGCCAGTGGACGTGGCAGTTTCTTCTGAAATTTGGGCGACCTGGCGGACAATACGGCAGTGGCCTCAAACCCTTCACGTTCGGCGAGCCAGCGGTAGAATGTCTTCACGGCCGACAATTTGCGCGCCAAAGACCGCGCGCCAGTGCCAGTGCCGCGCATGTGGGCCATCCAGGACCGCATGTCGCCGACGTTGATCTCTGCCAACGCCCCTAGGCCCTGAGGTTGCCCTTGATGGGTTGTCATAAAGGCCAGAAATTCGGCCACGTCGCCCTGATAGGCCGTAAGGGTGTTGCTTGCGGCACCGTTCAACGATTTTTGAGTGTCCAGCCAAAGGGCCAGGGCGTCTCGGGCGGCTGGCGAGACCAGGCTCAAGCCAGCCAGCGGCGCATCGCTCGTTCGAACACGCTCGCAAAAAAAGCTAATAAATCAGTGCCTTGTTGTGGCGAAAACTGGTGTGGATCTTCAGCACCTATGACCAGCAAGCCGGGCAATCGCCCTGCGCCAAAGTCGAGCTTCAGCGCCGCCTCGGATCTGATGCGGTTCGCCTTCTCGCCGTAAATGTCTACCGCCGCATCCTGTACCTGACGCAGCGTGACCTGGCGCACGTGGTCGCCGCGTCCAGCAGTCAGATAAGTGTTGATGAAGCCGGGGGCCGCAACGCTGAGCACTCCGCCAAGTCGGGCAACCGCCGGGTCATTGTCGCTTTGCACCGATTCCAGCACCAGCTTGACTGCATCAACCCGCAAGATATCCGCGACTTCGCCATTGAGATCACGCAGGAAGGATTCAAACTCGACTGGATCCAGCATCCGCAGAATCGCCCGGTGAATCTGATTTGTCCCCGAAAGGTTTTCATAAGCCGCGGCAATGACGCTTCGATGGGTGTCTTCAAGTCGGTCCAGTCGCGCTTCAAGACGCTCCATTGCGATCCCTCGAAGATCCACGATGTTCCCGCCCATGGCCTTTTCATTGGCGCTGACAAGAGCTTGCATTACATCCTGATCATCCAGAACTGCACTGGGCTGAGACATGATGGCCTGGCGCAATGTATCCGCCATTTTTGAACTGTTACTCATACGAACCTCTTACTGATTTGATCGCATATAGCATAGGTCAGAGTATTTTCTGACCAGTTTTTTCCCAATCCGCCAAAAACGCCTCTAGGCCGGATTTGGTCAGGGGATGATCAGCAAGTTTCTTGATCACGGCAGGTGGCGCAGTGATAACATCGGCGCCAATCAAGGCGCTTTGGGTCACGTGATTGACCGTGCGGATCGACGCGGCAAGGATTTGGGTCTCGTACCCGAAGTTGTCGTAAATGGTGCGAATGTCCGCAATCAGGTCCATTCCGTCAACGTTGATATCGTCCAGACGCCCAATGAACGGGCTGATGAAAGTGGCCCCGGCTTTGGCAGCCAGCAACGCCTGATTGGCCGAGAAACATAATGTAACGTTGACCATGTTGCCTTCGTCCGACAGTGTTTTGCAGGCCTTCAGACCGGCCCAAGTGAGTGGCACTTTGACAGCAATATTATCTGCAATCTTGGCGAGCTTGCGGCCTTCCGCAATCATGTCATTGGCCTCAGTCGCGACAACTTCGGCGCTGACCGGCCCATCGACGAGATCGCAGATTTCTTTTGTGACCTCGAGAATGTCACGGCCCGACTTCATGATCAGCGAGGGATTCGTTGTGACCCCATCGACCATCCCCAGATCGTTCAATTCGGCGATTTCGTTTATCTCTGCGGTGTCGACAAAAAATTTCATGGGATTCGGGTCCTTTGGTGGGTTGGCGAGCGCTTGGGTTGGCTTTACCTCATGATCTGCGATGCTGAAACCCTGAATTCAAATGCGAGGCTGCGTGGACGACCCGGACTTCTTTGACCAAGGCGATTTGATCGGGGTGCTGACGACGCAGCCATTGGATCGGCTTCTGGATTACAAAGCACCTGAGGGTGGATGCCAGCGCGGCGCCTTTGTCGAGGTTCCGCTGGGCCCACGCAAGGTTCTGGGCGTGGTTTGGGGGTCAGGAAAAGGCGACTATGATCTGGCTAAGATACGTTCGGTCATTCGTGTTCTGGATGCAGCCCCGATGCGCGAAGAGATGCGCGATTTTCTGCGCCGGGCCGCTGATTATACCCTGACACCGATGTCTGCGATGCTCCGTCTCGCAACGCGTGCACCCGGTCTGGGTGATCCGCCGTCGATGCGCAAGGTCTACCGATTGGGCCATGGCGCCCCTGATCGGGTGACATCGGCCCGTACCCGTGTGATTGAAACTCTGAACGAATACGGCGGTTTGTCCTTCACTCTTAAAGAACTGGCTGAAGCTGCAGGCGTGTCTGCGTCGGTGGTCAAAGGCCTTGTCGCGCAAGGGGTTGTAGACGAAGAGGACAGCCCGCGCGACATGGCTTTTGCGCGACTGGACCCTGCAATGCCAAGCAAGACCCTGACGCCTGATCAGGACGCCGGAGCAGACGCATTGCGCAAAGCGGTACGCTCGGATGTCTACGGCACAACATTGCTGCGCGGCGTCACAGGATCGGGAAAGACCGAAGTCTACCTTGAGGCCGTTGCGGAGTGTTTGCGGATGGGCCGACAGGCGTTGGTGCTGTTGCCCGAAATCGCCCTGACAGCTGAATTTCTAACCAGGGTTCAGGCGCGTTTTGGCGCGCGGCCGGCCGAATGGCATTCCGGTGTAACGATGACGGAACGTCGTCGCACTTGGCGTATGATCGGGCAGGGCGGGGCACAGCTGGTCGTCGGCGCACGTTCCGCATTGTTTCTGCCGTTTCAGCAGCTTGGGCTGATTGTAGTCGATGAAGAACACGATACCTCTTACAAACAAGAAGACGGGGTGCTCTATAACGCCCGCGACATGGCTGTCCTGCGGGCTTCGATTTGCGGCGCACGGGTGGTCTTGGCCTCGGCCACACCGTCGCTCGAAAGCTGGGCGAATGCCGAAGCCGGAAAATACGACAGGCTGGAATTGACGTCACGCTTTGGTGCTGCTGTGATGCCTGATATGCGGGCAATCGACATGCGGGTAGAGACGCTGCCCTCTGATCGCTGGGTGTCACCGACTCTGCAAAAGGCGGTGGAAGCCCGAATTGAAAAAGGCGAACAATCGCTGTTGTTTATCAACCGCCGGGGTTATGCGCCGATCACCTTGTGTCGCGCCTGCGGCCATCAGATTGGCTGTGATCAATGTGATGCGCGCATGGTCGAACACCGTTTCCTGAAACGTTTGGTTTGCCATCAATGTGGCGAAAGCAAACCTGTGCCTGGGATTTGCCCATCCTGCAGCGCCGAGGATCGGCTCGCCCCGGTCGGACCGGGCGTAGAGCGTCTGGGCGAAGAAGCGGCGGCGCTGTTTCCGGATGCGCGCATCGCGACGCTCAGTTCAGACATGTACGGCAGCGCGCGCGCACTGAAGGCCGAACTTGAGGGGATTGCGCAAGGCAGCGCAGACATCATCATCGGCACGCAATTGGTTGCAAAGGGTCATAATTTTCCGCTGCTCACACTTGTTGGCGTAATCGATGCTGATCTTGGCCTGCAAGGCTCTGATCTGCGCGCAGCCGAACGCACATTTCAGTTGATGCGGCAGGTAGCTGGGCGCTCGGGACGCGCAGATAAACCGGGCACGGCACTGATGCAGACATATCAACCAGATCACCCGGTGATCCGCGCCATTCTGGCGGGCGACGAAGAAGGGTTTTGGAGTGCCGAGGCCGCAGAACGCGAGCATGCAGGTGTGCCGCCCTACGGTCGGCTGGCGGGCATTATACTGTCCTCGACAGATGTTGCGCAAGTGTTTGATCTGGGGAATGAAATGGCGCGCCGGGACGGCCCACTCAGGCAGATCGGGGCGCAAGTCTTTGGCCCGGCGCCCGCCCCAATTGCACGCATCCGGGGACGGCATCGGGTACGACTGCTGGTAAAAGCAGAAAAAGGCGCTCCGCTGCAAGACGCCATTGCACGCTGGATTGGACAGTTCCGGCTGAATGGTGATTTGCGACTGGCGGTTGATATCGATCCACAGAGCTTTTACTGATTTTCATCCGTTCAAAGATACTGATGACTTCGCGCAATAACACGCTCCGCAGGGCCGGATCGCAGGTCAGATTTGCAAGATTGGATCTCGCCAGCGCATCGTGATGGCCCTATGAGACAGAGCATGGTCCGTATTATCCCACTCGCTGACGCGAAAAACCTGCCGCTGTGGCGTCGTCCGATAACGCTGCTGTTCCTGATGGCAGCGGCAATGCCGATTGCCTTTTCGACATGGTCGGCTCTGCTCAATAACTTCGTTGTAGAAGTGGCAAATTTTGACGGTGCTGATATCGGCCTGCTGCATACCGTGCGTGAAATTCCCGGGTTTTTTGCGGTTGGCGTGATTGCCATCATTATTTTTGTGCGCGAACAGGTGCTTGGGGTGGTGTCCTTGGCGCTGCTGGGCGTCGCAACGGCGATCACCGCATGGTTCCCGTCTTTGGGCGGTATCCTGACTATCACCATGCTCAGCTCAATCGGATTTCATTATTATGAGACCGTTAATCAATCGCTTCAATTGCAATGGCTGGACAAAGCCAGAGCACCGCTGGTGTTGGGCTGGCTGGTGGCGGCAGGATCGGCAGCCACTTTCGCGTCCTACGGTCTGATTGTTTTGCTGTGGGAGCCTTTGGGGCTGACCTACAACATCGTCTATATGCTTTCTGGTGGTGTGGCGGCCGCAATTGCCTTGTTTTGCCTGCTGGCCTATCCCCAGTTTGAAGCACCTGATCCGCAGATCAAACGCCTGATCCTGCGTCGCCGTTATTGGTTGTACTATTTGTTGCAGTTCATGTCTGGGGCGCGCCGCCAAATATTTGTGGTGTTTGCAGGCTTTATGATGGTCGAAAAATTCGGCTTTCA
>RCNB010003011.1_pt1 | contig 10138 bp, 8 predicted proteins | sample 2041321 | NCBI WGS metagenome assembly RCNB01 (sample SAMN09708232, study PRJNA481090) | Marine sediment metagenome, whole genome shotgun sequencing project.
CCTGACGGCGAAGGCGTTGGCCGAGTGAATCAGCGACTCGCTGCCTTGCTCGCCAATAATCGTCCAGCAAACCAGCCCGCCGGTACATCAAGTACGGCCAGGAGATCCAGACAAGGTAACTGGCGAATACAAACCTACTTTTCGCAGTTCTACAGACGCGACGTCAATCAGCCCAATGATCAGGATGAGATCGTCAGCCAGTCCGCGCTCTACTCAGACGTCAATTTCGATGCCAGGCGACGGGGCGAGCGTTTCGACTTCAGCAGCCGCCTGTCCGCTGGCTATCGCAATGACTTCCTCGATACCAGCAGCAGCATAAACTCGGGAAACTCGACGCGAATCTCTTATGCCTACGCGGATCTGGCGGATGCCAGGACTGGCCTTCGAGGTCGTGTTGGTCGGCAATCACGCAACTCAGGTGGCGTCCTGGGCCGCTTCGACGGAGTGAATCTCGGCTATCAGCTCAATGAAAAACTGTTGATCAGTTCCGTGATGGGAAAGCCCGCCTACTCCACTGCCGATGGTGTTGACTCGTCACGTTCATTTTACGGCGCCAGCGTCAATTACGGACCTGTGTTGGAAAATCTGGAACTTGGATTGTTTTACATCCAGCAAGACATCGAAAACGTTCGCGACAGACAAGCGGTTGGTGGTGAGTTTCGCTATTTTGGCGGCAAGCAAAGTCTTTGGGGAATGGTCGATTACGACCTCCATTTCGGTGAACTTGCCAGTGCATTCCTGCAGGGCAGCTGGCGTTTCGACTCACGTCTGTCGATTCATGCGCTGGCCAATAAACGTGGCAGTCCGTTCTTAAGCACGGGTAACGCGATCATTGGACAGCCGGTAACAACCTTTGCAGAACTTACAAATATCTTTAGCGCTGACGAATTGACCGAACTGGGCCGAGATCGATCGGCGGCGTCGACGAATTTTTCCTTCGGATTGTCCTACCCCATCACGCCGCGATTACAGATCAACGGCGATATCGGGCAATCGACCATTGACGAAACACCCGCCTCCGGCGGGGTGTTGGCAACGCCCGGCTCCACGTACACGTATTTTTCAGGAAGCCTGCTGGCAAGCAGTCTGCTCAAGGAAGGCGATGTCTCCATATTCGGACTTCGGTATTCGGATTCAGACACATCAAATACAGTCTCAATAACGCTCGACAGTCGCTACCCTGTCGGAAAACGTTTCAGACTGAACGCGCGCCTCCGAATTGATCGCCGCGAATTGATATCCGACGGCAGCGAGCAGTGGATGTACACGCCTGGCATTCGCGTTCAGTACCGCCGCAGTCAGAAATTCCGTCTCGAACTTGAGGCTGGCAAACTTTTTTCTCAGCAGGATTCGCTCAGCTCCAATCAGGATCGCGAATCCTACTTCGTGAATCTGGGTTATCAGGTATTCTTCTAGCATGAGCCGCGCATCAATCTTGCTGTTCGCAATCCTGCTATCCGCTTGTGCGGGTGGCGACATTCGTACTTCCAATACACTCGATGCGATCACCGGCGTCACTATCACCTACAGTGAAACGCCCATGGTTTTCTACCGCGATGATTCCGGTAAGGCAGCTCACGCGAAGAACCTCATCCACATGGGGCCGCTTGAAGTGAATCGGATGGGCGAATTCCGTTACTACCTCTGGCTGGGCATCTGGAATACCTTGCAGGAGTCGAACATTGGTGAGGGCCGCGACGGTTTTGAGACCGTTGTCATTTTCGCAAATGGCGAACCGTTGTCGCTGGACCTCGCGGGCTGGACCGCTGCAGCCATTGGCGCCAGTGAACACGTTTACTTACGGCCGGTCGCTTCCGCTGCAGACGCGTATTATGAGGTGACCGTTGATCAACTTCGACTGATCGCCGCGTCTGAAGATATCCGCATTCAGCTAACAGGAATTGGCTCCCGCAGCTACGAGCTTTGGGACGCGCAGACGTCTGCCAGGAACAGTTTGAGTGAGTTTCTGACGAAGTCGGTCTACTAGCTACAACCGGAACAGTTGGGGGTAAAACCCTACTTAAATCGGGTATAACCCCAATTCTGTATCGCCTGCAGGGCCCGTAGGCTGCAAGATGTCATGTTACATTCCACTTTGAAGCAAACCGCAATCTCCGCCCTGCTGCTGGGCATGCTGTTGCGGGCCGTCACGCCTTTGGGCTATATGCCCGGAACCTCCGGCGACGGGCTCTTATTCGAACTCTGCCCGGAGCAGCTCCCACCCGGCTTCGTAATGCCAGGTGCGGCCTCAGCGAAGCATCAGCACCATCACGGCAACAGTGGCGACTCGCCCGCTGACGCCGAATCCGATCTGTGCCAGATCGGCCATCTACTGTTTTCAGCGGTTGCCGTCGATCAAACCGACGCCGAAGTCGTTTCGAATCAGAGCCTACCCCAGTATTTTCGAGAACCGGCACAGACAGTTCGCGTCTCTTCCGTATCCTCTTACCGCTCTCGCGCACCACCTGCCTGACTAACGACATCCCCATATTGCTTGCGACACTAAGATCGCAACACAAAATCGTTATTCAGGAGCATTACCATGAAAATCCGACACGGAGCGGTGTTATTGCTGCTCGCAGTCAACCCCGTTATGGCGCAGGACGAAGATGATGTCATTGACGAGATTATCGTTGCCGACCAGAGCGTCTCGTCAAAACTTATTGAAGTAGCGGCCGACCAGAAAATACTGGTCGATACGGCCATGGCATTGAAGGCACTCCCGGGTGCCGACGTTAATCGCAACGGCGCGATTACGGGCATCGCCCAGTATCGCGGCATGTATGGCGACCGCGTTGCCATTACGATTGATAACCACGCCGTTGTCTCCGGCGGCCCCAATGCGATGGACGCGCCGCTCTCCTACGTCTCACCAATGATTACAGAATCGCTTGCCGTCGAGCGCGGCATTGCCAGCGTATCGTCTGCACCGGAATCAATCGGCGGACACCTGTCGACTCGACTCGCGCGGGGACAATTCGGTAGCGATACGATGTCATTATCTGGTTTTATCGGCAGTCGTTACTCCAGTAACGGGAACCTGAACACGACAGCAGGACGATTCACAGTGTCGGATTCGTCGCACCGACTGTCATTGATCGCCGAGCTGGATAGCGGCAGCAATCAATCAACGTCCGTCGGTGACATTCAACCATCAATGCTGGACCGAGAACGATACGACGTAAGCTACGCGTTCACCAACGGTGACAGTCACGTCGTTGTGTTTGCAGGAAAACTCGAAACAACTGATTCGGGAACGCCAGCACTACCGATGGATATTGGTCTGATCGATACGAATCTGGCAGGAAGCCACTTCCTTTATGCGATGACGCCACGAACCTCGATCGAAGGACACGTGGCCGTTAATAGCGTTGATCACTTAATGGACAATTTCTCGCTGCGAGAATCACCGCCAGCAATGATGCAGCGACTCAATACTGCCTCGGGAAATGGCGAGTCTTTTTCACTTGCGGGTCGTTTCGATCTTGACGGATCCTATTTTCGACTCGGCGTTGACGGCATCCTTGCTGACCACGATTCCATGATTACGAATCCCTCGAACCCAATGTTTCGAATCGCCAATTTTTCTGACGTCCACCGTGATCTTATGCGTGTTTTCGCCGAATGGACTCTTGATATCGAATCGGCGGAGCTGGAAGTGGGCTTAGGTGTCAAACGTGTTGAAACCGACGCCGGTGCAGTGTCGTTCGCGGGCATCATGTCCCCAGCCGCGCAGGTTTTAGCTGACAATTTCAACGCCGGCGATCGCGATCTTCGCTTCGATGATGTTGACGTCGTTGCCAAATACCGCTTCAAAAAGACCAGCAATCTTGAGTGGCGTGCAGAAATTGCCAGCAAGTCGAGAGCGCCGTCGTATCAAGAGCTGTACCTGTGGCTGCCGATGCAAGCCACCGGTGGTCTCGCTGATGGTCGCACTTACGTTGGTGACCGAACGCTCGAATCCGAACGATCGAATGAGATAAACCTGGGCTTTCAAGCGTCATTCGATCAATTCAGTCTGTCACCGCAGGTCTTTTTCAAAGACATAAGCAGCTACATTCAAGGTGCGCCATCCGATAATGCGGCCGCCAATATGATGTCAATGATGATGTCCGGCCAGCCCGCGCTGCAGTTCTCAAATACTGATGCGGAAATCTGGGGAATGGATGTCGCCTGGGACTACCAGCTCAGTGACCAAGTCCGCATTGATGGTGTCGCGACCTATGTTCAGGGGAAACGTACTGACGTTTCGGACAACCTGTATCGACTGGCGCCACCCAATGCCAATATCGGTATCACCTATGCGAACAGATCAATGTCTTTCGGTACGCGACTGACGGCTTATGCTCACCAGAATCGGGTTGCCGCATTCAATGATGAAACACGAACGGCGGGATACGCGCTATTGGACATGACGTTCAGCTGGAGTCCCACGGAGTCGATTCGCTTCGAAGCACAGGTGAACAACGCCCTCAACAGGACCTATGAGGACCATCTTGCCGGCGTGAACCGTGCCGGCGGATCTGATATCGCTGTGGGCATGAGGCTACCGGGTACTGAGCGCTCACTCAGCGGCGGTGTAGTCATCCGCTTTTAGGGTTGTAAAATTGACAGTGTGAAATTTTTGCTGTGAAATTTCTTAATCTCCTGACGTAGACTAAAGGCCAATCAAACGCGCCAGGGGAACGAGAAATGCCACAGCTACAGGAATCACCGCACGCCGTTTCATTGCTTGACGACCTGATCCCGCTGCGCGGCGCGAGCCACACGGAAGTCGCGGAATACTCCGTCGAGATCCCGCTGAGGAACGCGGAATGCTACGCGCTGCTACACGATGGCCGAAAAGTCGGTCTCGCTGAGCCCTGGAAGTTTATCGGCTGGTCAAGCTACGAGCCCAGTCGAACACTGTTGTTCCGAGTCAACGGCGCTCATCTGGAGTTGGATGTTGAGGACGAACTTGCCGGCAAGTCGCCCGGAAAGATCCACAATATCGTGCTGGAAGCGATGACCTTACGTGCTGCGAATGCCATGCGAAAATTTATCGGAATTGACGGTACTTTGGTGATGTTACCTGCGTAAGAACGTTCGTCACATATCCCTGAGTTCGCGACGCAGTATTTTGCCAACGGTAGACTTTGGTAACTCGTCGATAAATACGGTAATTCGTGGGACCTTATAGCCGGCCAGACATTCTTTGCAATGCGCTTTCACATCCTGTTCCGTTAGTGATTGGTCTTTCTTGACGATAAAAATCTTCACCGCCTCCCCTGACTTTTTGTCGGGTACGCCAATGCACGCGCACTCAAGCACTGCATCCATCGCCGCGACTTCTGCTTCAACCTCATTCGGAAACACGTTGAAGCCCGAGACGATAATCATGTCTTTCTTGCGGTCTACAATCCTGAAGAACCCGGTTTCGTCCATGACGCCAATATCGCCGGTGCAAAAATAGCCGTCGTCGGTCATAACCTCCGCAGTCGCATCTTCGCGGCGCCAGTAGCCTTTCATGACTTGTGGACCCTTGGCGCAAATTTCGCCGCGTTCGCCTTGTGCTACTTCCTTGCCGTCGTCGTTGCGCAACGAGATATCGGTAGACGGCGCCGGCACCCCTATGGCATTCCGGAACTCTTCTGAGCCGAATGGGTTCAAGGTCAGAATCGGAGACGTCTCCGACAATCCATAACCCTCTTTAATATGCTTTCCGGTAACTTTTTTCCACATGTCTGAAACCGCTTTTTGTACGGCCGCACCGCCACCGACGCTAAAGCGCAGTGACGAGAAATCCAGCTCCGAAAAGCCCGGCGTGTGTAGAAGACCATTAAACAGCGTGTTAACACCGGTAAAGACGTTGACCTTCCACTTTGACCACTCCGCTACGAACGCCGGCATATCGCGCGGGTTCGTGATCATCACATTGGTGCCACCAAACTTGAAATAGGACAAGGTGTTAACCATCAGCGCGAATATGTGATACATCGGTATCGCCGTGATAACGACGTCATTTCCCAAATTAATGTAGTCACCACCGCAGCTTTCAAATTGCATGACGTTCGCAACGAGATTTCGATGCGTGAGCATCGCGCCCTTGGACACGCCAGTGGTACCACCCGTGTATTGCAAATAGATCAGGTCATCGCCGCGGATATCGACATCCGCAAGCTCCATGTCGGCTCCGGCCGCCACTGCATCTGTAAACGAAATTGTATTGCTAAGGCGAGGATCAGTCGGCGGTGACGGCAATCCGATATTGATCAGGTCATCCAGCCCCACGACAATGACATTCTTGATACCCGTCGATTCGATGATCTCGGCCAAGGTCCCCGTCGAACCGGAAAAAATCACTATCGTGTCAGTGTCGGCATCGTTCAATTGATGCTCAAGCTCGCGCGCTGTATACATTGGGTTGACGTTAACCTGCACTCCCCCTGCACGCAGAATGCCTAACATCGCGATCGGAAACGCCATCATGTTCGGTGCCATCAACGCGATGCGGTCGCCCTTCTTCACTCCCAGAGTGTTTTGCAAATACGCTGCAAAATCGCGGGACAGATCGATACTCTCGCCATAGGTTTTCGTGGCGCCGAAATTGCTAAATGCGACCTTATCTTTGAATCGTTCGCCGGCCTCCATCAACATATCGACAACATTTGCATACGCGTCCGCGTCTATCTCTTGCGGCATCCACGGATCGTACTGATCAAACCACGGTTTACTCATTATCAACTCCCCCTTTTGTTACACGATCAAACTGTTTTCCCAACCAAATTCCGGCACCGCCCCAGACAGTTGCGATCGCGGAGCCGACGATTGCGACAGCCGCGAGTCCGAGACCAATACCGTCGGTCAGAAAAGCGAATACCGTTCCGCTGATCGCGTCGCCACCTCGATAGACAACAATATCAATAACGGGCTTGGCTTTGAATCGCTCTTCCTGCGTGACGCCGGTATACAGCATTTCTCTCGCCGGACGAGTCAGACCGTAGTTTCCGCCACGGCGGAATACCTGCAACGCCAGAAGAACAGTCAACGCAGGTGCAAAAGCCAGAATCAACAAGCCCGCCCCGACCAAAAAAGGCATTAACGCGAGTGCCGTCGGCATTCCAACCTTACTTACGATTCTGCCCGTAAGGAAGAAGGCCATTCCGAATGTGACCAGGTTTACGAGCCAATCAACGCTACCCAGAATCTGCGTGCGTTCGGCACGGGTGAATTCTGCGAGCAAGTTTTTCTGTTCGAAATATACAAATGAACCGATGAACACATAGAGCAAGATAAACGCGCCGATACCCAGCAGATACGGATTGGTAAAGAACGACTGAAAGCCCTGCCACCAGTTGCCACCGATGACTGCTTTCGATGTATCCGCCGCGAGGTCCGCATTCCCAAGTTCGGATGCTTTTAGATGATACAAATAGAATACGAGCGGAATAACGATCATCAGGCTCATCGATGCTATGAGCATTAGCGTATCCGTCCCCAGAACGCCGGCAAAAAGTGCGGGAATTGCAGGCCCGAACAATGCGCCTGCGCTGGCCCCTGCTCCGATGATTCCAAACAGCCGTTTCGCCTGGCCCGGATTGAAGGTGTCGGCCATGAATGTCCAGAATACGGACACGTTAAATAATGCAAATACGCTGACCCAGAGATAAAAGAGCTTGTCCACGATCACGCGATCGCTGACCAGCGAAATGCTGAAATAAAATACGACAAATGTGATGGCGAAAAAGCCGTACATCGCCGGAACAACGTTTCGCAGCCGAATACGAGAAACCGCTAGACCGTATAAAGAAACGATGCCTGCGCTGACGAAGAAGTTGATGTTCCAGAGAAAACTGACTTCCGAGTCGGTCCAGTCGCTGGCCATAGCGTCACGCACTGGACGCAGGATGTAGTACGAGGCCATCAGTATGAAAATAAATAGCGTCGCGACCAGCGTCGCCTTGAGTTCGTTTGATTCGACTTCGGAAAGCGCTTTTGCCGCTTTCGCGACGATCCCGTCTTTTATTGTTGTCATCGGGCGGTCCTGAGCGTCGGAGTAGCCCAATACTACCGGGTTATCTGGCTTTCGCCCAAGCTAAATGGCCTCTCGTCTTATGCCAGGCGTGCACGTGCCCTGGCGACACTCTCGCGAGCATCAATGCGATCAAACCATGCCACTACATTCGGATAAGCATCCATCGCAAAATCGACATCCCTGTACTGCTCGATGTATGCGAACGCGAACAGGTCCGCGACCGACAGCGCGTCGTTCGCCAGCCAGTCCGAGTTATCCAACAGCGAATCGACAACCTTCAACTGAATATTGGCGTATTTGATAGCTTCGTCAATTGCGGCTTCATCCGGATCGCCGAGATTGAATTGCGATTTGATCACTGTCTCGTAATACAGGATCGTAAACCAGCGGCCGAGGTGGCAGCTAAAGAAGTCCATCCATTGATCTACCTTGGCGCGCTGCATAGCATTCTCCGGATACAGCGGCGAATGGGAAACGTTCGCGGCGTAGCGACAGATGGCACCGGACTCAAAAAGCGAGTCGCCGTCGTGCTCAAGAACGGGTACTTTTCCGAGTGGCGCCATCTTCAAAAATTCTTCAGACCGCTGTTCGCCTTTCCCAAGATTCACAAACTGAAACTCGAAGTCGCCAACGACTTCCTCGAGCACGTACAAAGTCTTCAGTGTATTTTGGGTTTTGAACCCGTGTAATCGAAACATACCTACCCCTCCATCACTTTTATTCCTCAAGTGATTACTTACTGCGACATCCGTAGAATGACTTTCCCGCGCGCTCGCCGGGCTGTTATCGCCTCAAAGGCTTGCAAGAAATCGTCCAATCGATACGACTCCGTCACTCGGGGAGTCAATGTTCCTGCTTTGATAAGAGCGGCGAGCTCGCGCATGTTTTGAACATGAAGTTCAGGATTCTTCGCGGTCCATGTTCCCCACCAGACGCCGACAATGCTGGCCTCTTTCAGCAACGCAATGTTGGCCTGAAAACTCGGAATATCGCCGCTGGCAAAACCGATCACCAGATAACGACCGTGCCATGCGGTCGCACGAAACGCCTGATCCGCCAACTCACCACCCACAGGATCGTAAACGACATCCGCACCTTTGCCATCGGTCAATTCTTTAACGGTATCTTTCAGCGGCTGCGTAGAATAATTGATGAGTTCGTCGGCACCTGCTTCTTTTGCGAACTCGAGCTTTTCGTCCGTGCTGGCAGCCGCGATAACGCGTGCGCCCATGGCTTTCGCGATTTCGACCGCCGTAATGCCAACACCGCCAGCCGCACCCAGTACCAGAACAGTTTCGCCCTTTTGTAGATCTGCGCTTTGGCGCAACGCGTGGTAGCTGGTTCCGTAAGTCACCGTGAAACCCGCACCTTGCTCGAAGTCCAAACCGTCGGGAAGCGGCATAGCCATGTGCTGATCCGCGACACACTTCTCGGCAAACGCACCGCCCGTCGAATTGATGATGACGCTGTCGCCAAGTGAGAACCGAGTGACGCTCTCCCCGACGCCGATGACGGTGCCAGCGGCTTCGTTCCCAGGCACGAACGGTGTCGGTGTTTTCACCTGGTACTTCCCGGCGATGGAAAGCACGTCCGGGAAATTGATACCGGCCGCCTTGACATTGATCAGGATCTGATTCGGCCCAGCGACCGGATCATCCTGCTCTTCGATGACCAACGACTCCGGTGGCCCGTATTCCTTGCAGACAAGGGCACGCATTACGCGACTTCTCTCATGTCGAATTCTCAGTTAGGGCTGGTTATGACGCTGTACTATTTGGAGGCAACATACCTGCATTTGCTTTGTACTCTCTTTTGGTAGAAGACACTACTGGTGGGCTGCCAATCGCTCTGCAAGCCGTAAATATAACTGATCTTGCCAATGTTACTATACCTCTTGGGATCCATGCAAATCAAGGAGAACAATTAACCTTTAGCATGTCTGACTTTGTACTACCCGCTACAGTTAGTGTTTATCTAGATGATACTGCATCAAATACGTCTACATTATTAAATTCTGTAGATTATGTATTGACACCATCAACTAATTTAAGCGGAACTGGTCGTTTCTTTTTACGTATTACTGATAGTGCTTTATCAACTGTCGATAACACTTTAGATGCGCTG
>RCNB010007334.1_pt1 | contig 10137 bp, 8 predicted proteins | sample 2041321 | NCBI WGS metagenome assembly RCNB01 (sample SAMN09708232, study PRJNA481090) | Marine sediment metagenome, whole genome shotgun sequencing project.
GGCCGTATCGCCGCCGTTGGGCAAAGATTTCCGCAGGCAATGCAATTAAGCTGACAACCGCTGGTTCCTATACGAAAATTGAGAACCGGGGTCCACAATCCTTCAAGACCGCCCTGCATACCGGCCGGATGGATCACATTGGTCGGACAAATGCGCATGCACTGACCGCATTTGATACAGCGGGAGAGGAACGCTTTTTCCGGAAGGGCGCCGGGAGGACGCACCAAAGCCGGGTCCCAGTTTCCACCGAGATGGCCGCTTACACGCAGCATGGGAATGGCTGCGGCTCCGGATACTGCCGAGGCCAAAAATTGTCTGCGAGACAGATCCGGCGCGAGAATTTCACCCGAAGCGGACGGAGCGATCTGATACGTCATTAAATTATGACGGCAATCGTTCAGGCAGTTCATGCACAGGACGCATTCGTTTATTCGAATTTGCGACGTCGGCGAGCACGCACCTTCACAATTCTTTTCACAGAGATGGCAATCGGCACATTCATTTTTTGTTTTGCCCATTCGCCAGATGGCAAGACGACTCAATATACCGAACATTGCGCCCGTCGGACATATGAAACGGCAATAAAAACGAGGCACCGCCAGATTTAATAATACCGCTGACAGGAATATGGTTGCAATCAGACAGGTACCGTCGTAGGCGCGTGGGATGGTTGAAATGGATACAGAAGTGCGGTCGACAAGCGGCAGGATAACAAGGTTTATCGAGCGGTACACCAACGGAATTGGATCCAGCAGCCCGATTTGAAGAGATGCCACCGAAGTTTGATAGCCATTAAAGAGGGTGCTTAACAACAGCCAGACCGCAATGAAGATCAAAAACACAAAACCAATTTTTTTTGGATTCGCTCGTGTTTGGCGAACGGCCTTGAGGATCATCCAGGTCAATATGACCAAAACCAGGATCCCGAAAAACAATCGATTGGTTTCGGGTAAGCGAATAAAATAAATTGCCAGTTCGAGCGTCGAAACCGTCAAAAGAAAAATCAGAATCCAATATTTGATCGATTGTCCGGGATGGTATCGATTGAGTTTTATTTTTTCGGGTATTGATCTTTTGCGTTTGGCCAGAAAACCGACAAACTGGTGAATGGAACCGAACGGACATATCCAGCCGCAAAAAAATCTTCCCAGGATTATTGTAAATACAATCGTTACCAGTCCCCATAAGAGGCCGTCATATACCGTTCGGGTGCTCAGTAGTGTCGCCAATCCCACCAGCGGATCCAGCTGAATTATCCAGTTTACCGGCCAGCCGCGCAACTGCCACCATTGATCCCCAAGGGTGGTGACCGCACAAAACCATAAAAACAGAACAAAAAAGAACCCTTGACAGATTCGTCGGGTGGTTACGATATTCATAAGTTTTAGTAAAAATCCGATCCCAGAGGGGCCGGCTTTGATTTAACCCCTGGAAGGGGCTGGTTTACTTAAAGCTGAACAAGTTAAAAGTGCCTAAAGTGATCTAAAGTGCCTAAAGTTATGGAGTCGCTTCACTCTCTCCGAGCTGTAGGCTCTACGAGCCGGAAGCCGCTGATTTTATATAATTGGCAGAATTCCTTAACTTTAGCTCACTTCAAACTCTTCCAGCGATTCTTCAGGCAGAGCTTTTGATCTCTGACACGGCCAACAGTGCCAGAGTTTCTCTGCTGAACTAAATTGATGCCATTACAGGATTCAATTTCTGATAGTCCGCGGTTCCAATTCCGGCGGCTTCCGCTTTTCCGATGAACGGAAGTTCGTCTAAAGATCTTCCGAGTAAAGATGCGCCAAATGCATCGGCAGCGACCTGATCCGTACTGACGATCATGGTATTGGTATTTTTAAGGTCCGAAAGAGAGCCCCCGGTGGGACCGTTGGTCATCATGCTCGTGGTCGCGTCCAGTATCACCAGAGAGGGCTTTACCATCATGGCCAGTTCCATGATAATGTTGTGTATATCCTGGTGAAAAATATTGCGGCGACCCCCCAGAAGACCGTACCAGTTTTTCATGATCATGGATGCGCCGCTTCGATGGTGATCTTTAAGCGGCGCCATACCGATCACTTTGGTGATATCCGTAAAGGGTTTGTAAAGAACCGGCCAATTTCGGATCAATTTTGCATCTTTGACCGTCATGGGGCTGAACAAGTCATCGCGCGGCAATAACACCCGGGCACCGGCACTGCGGGCGGCATCGGCAATGCCTGTCAGGGTAAAGCAGCTGGCAGGATCATTAATAGGGTTATCCGTTACCACGACGGATGCGGCACCGGCCCGAAAACAAAGCTGTGTCATTTCGGTTATGATTGCAGGATGCGTCGTTGCCGACAGCATGGCCGGAGATGCAAAGGCGGCATTGACTTTTAGCAGCACCCGATCCCCTTTTTTTATAAATGTTTCAATACCACCTAAGGATTTTAGAGCCATCCGTAAGGTGGCAACCCTGTCCTCTCCTCGGACAATGCTCATTTTTTGCCCCAGAGCGGCAATGGAAAAATCCGGCAGGATAAGGTTTGACGGATCATTTTTTGATAAAGTGGGACCTTTGGCGTCATGGAACCAGAGACCCGCAGCACAGGCAGCACTTATGGAAATTCCTGCTTTGGCCAATCGATCCAGAAATTGACGCCGGTTCAATCCGTTACTGTTCGGATCGAGATTCATTGCCCCCCTCTTTTATTCGATGATATAATCGTATGGCCAGCGATTTCGCCTGATCGATGGTTGCAGCTTCCCGAATGCCTGCCAAATACGAACCATGGGAAAAGACTATTTCATAGGTGTCTAAAATCTCTATCAATCGAGCACCCTTTATCGGCATCTGCGCTTCAATATTTTTTCCGCCGTATGCCAATAAAAACACCGTGTAAGCCGATGCCAATTCTTTTGCTTCCACAGGTGTCCTGCGGTGGGAGAGATAGGCCATGAGGCTGTGATCGTCAAATTCATATTCGGCGGTGTATATTTTATCGAAACCATCATAACCAAAAGCATCCGAAGAGATTAAAACCATACTGTTTTTTACCAGTTCCTGTTTGGGGAACAGCGCCGTTTCATTGACGGTGGCTGCTTCTGCAGGGGTGTTGCGAATGAACGTCTCGGCCATCATTTTTACAGACTGCAGCACCTGTCCTGATACTTTGGATGCGATGATTTCAACATAATAACGGCCATGAACCAGAAAGAGAGCGTTGGGTGTCCTGTAGGCATATTGTGCCAAACCGAGGGACTCTGCATCTTGCCGGCGCTGGGCGCTGAACACTGAAAAAGCGTTTTGGCTGTTGCCCATGTCATAAACAAAGGCTTCCATCCACAGATCGGTTGCACGTTCATCCTTAAAGCGCTGACTGACCAAACGGGTAAAACCGGCGGACAAGTACAATTCGGCCTTACCGTTTATTTTATCGGAAAGATTGCGGGCATCAAATATCTCCGTTGATGTGAGGGGTTGTATGCCTTCAGGCAAAGGGACAAAGGATGTGTTCGGAGAGAATTGGGAAGATGGTTTGTCTTTGTTTGGCTCCGGTAAAAGCGCATCTTTTTGCAATACCCCCGGGTTAAAGTGGAATTGGGTGATAAATATACCCACCCCGATAACCATTAGAATGGATAGAATGATCATACTTAAAAATGTTTGCCGCCGACGGTTGTTTTTATTCTCTCGAATCACTGAATCCTCAAACTTTGACAGAAATTTTGGCAACACCTTATGAAGCAATGCGCCTTTAGAAAGGTATAAGATCCGGCTGCCTTGAGAGAAGTCTTTCTGGGATATCAAAAAAGGCTGTATCCGTAACAATTAGATTTATAACTTAGCATAATGCAAAGCCCCACAAAGTGTCAATTTGCAAATGAGTTTTAAGACTTATTACGGAAAAATTTCATAACGGTCTCGTGGAAATCCTGAGCACATTCCAGATAAATGAGATGGCCGGCACCGGCAAAAGATTTCTCCACGGCATCGGGAATATGAATGGAAAGTAAACGGCCGTTTTCAGGGGGCACCAGCATGTCACGCTCGGCTGTGAGAATTAAAGTGGGAACTTGTATGTTACCAATGCGTCCGCAGGCGTCGAAACCACCGATGGCTTCAAGTTGTCGTTTGAGCGCATAGTTCGGCTGGAGGGGCGCTTTCAACAGCCGTTCTTTGTATCGTTTCAAGGCACCCGATCCGCTCCTTAGGAATTGAGGCGTGACCAAAAGCTCAAGGTTTTTATCGATGATCTCCTCCGGTGAAAGACCTTTGTTATTGGCAAATCGTTGGATCACATTCGGATTTGGGGGAATACGCTTGCTGCCGCCACAATGGGTACATCCAAGAACAAGACGACGGACCCGGTCCGGATGCCTAAGGGCCAACTCCTGGGCAATCATGCCGCCCATTGAGAGACCCGCAACCCCAGCTTGCCTCACCCCGGCTGCATCCAGAACAGCCGCGGCGTGATCAGCCATTTCCTCAATTGTGTAGGGGCGATTTGGCTTGCTGGAACGACCCGCACCTATGTTGTCAAGGACAATTACACGGAAGTGGGGAGACCATGCTTCGATACTCTCCTCCCAGGACCATGTCCCGCCGCTGACGCCGCTAATCAATATCAGAGGCTCTTTTTTCCCGTAACTTTCCCAATGAATCCTTAGGTCTCCAAAAGTTGTTCTGGGCAAATTTCACCTCCAAAGAAACGGTCCGTCTTAATTTCGCCAAAGGCAGATGGTTCGTGGTAACAAATCATTATTGGCAGGCAAAACACCATAGATGAAGGCGGTTTGTGAGTCAAATAAAAATTGGGGCTTTAGGATTTGAGACGGAAACCCGGGACCGGCATGCATTTATACATTTTATGTTGAAGCAAAAGATAGCTTTAATGATTTCAATCAAGTTTTTGTAAAGAATGCCGATTATATCTATTTGAGGGGTCGGGGTGTTTTTAATTGTTAAATCGCTCCATGGACAATGTTTTTTTAAAAACCGTGTAAACTCGTGGTTAAAGGATCGTAAAGAAAGAACAGATTTCAATATAAAAACAATGGGTTCGGCTTAGGATAAGCACTTCCTTACTGTTGAAATATTTCGGTAATCGTCTGTTCTTTCTAACGATCCCTAAACCACTCAAACAGTACACGCTTTTTAAAAAAAAATATCCATTCCGCTGATATATAAAGGTTTTCAACAAAAACTCCCCGACCCCTCATCTATTTAGGAAACGAGATCGATGAATAAACGAAAAAAACAACCAGATATAACCCATCTACCAACCAACCCGGTGCCGCCCAGGCTTGAAATGGAATTATCACCCTATGGTATTGAAACCTGTCTTGCCTGCGAAATAATGAAAAACCTTCGTATTAAGAGTTTCAATAGCATTCCCAGCAATTGTCGTGCACAACAGCAGGAAGATTTCTGGTGCTCACTATTGCATCTGGATAAAATGTTAAAAAGGATGCTGATTCAGTAATGAGTAAGCTATAGGTTAATGTTCCGGAGTTTACACCTAAGTGTACTCGATTTTTGGGGGGATGACATGGAGCCAATCGGTATTCTTGTTTTGTGGGGTGATTGTATGCATTGTTCCACCGTTTTTTCTTTTTGAAATCTACCATTGGAAAAAAAGATACATCATATAGAGTTGCCACTTTTGAAAGGATAAAAATATCATGGTGTCATTTATGGAGACATCCGTATTTATTTCGTCATAAAAAACCTGGTCCTCTCCCGCAATGCGGGATCTTCGATGGGCCATGCCTGTCCCGCGTTGCGGGAGTCAGAGTTCTCTGGCTCTGCCAAAAGAATTGATGCAAGAGTTTGAAGTGAACTAAAGTTTAAAGTGAGCTAAATCCGCCAAAGTTCGGTGGCGGATAAAGTTAAGGAATTCTATCAATTATATAAAATCAGTGGAGCGAAGCGACTCCATAACTTTAGGCACTTTAGATCACTTTAGGCACTTTTAACTTGTCTGGCTTTCAGGGAAGCAGCCCCTTTTAGGGGCAAACCAAAGCCTGGTCCTTTGGACCAGGATTCTTTACTTTTCCCAACGGTTGCCGCCGACATTTTTTAAATCAATATACTGAACCGTTCCCCGCCCACCGATAAAAGATGTCAGAAGCCAGCTGACCAAGCTGATCAAAAGTGATCCAAACACGGCCGACCAGAATCCGTAAACCTCAAATCCGGATATCATCCCGGAAACCATCATGAGGACGATGGCATTGATGACAAAAGTAAAAAGTCCCAGGCTCAGTATATTCACCGGGAGCGTCAATATTAACAGTATGGGTCGAAAAAAAGCATTCAGTATTCCCAAAATCGCAGCAGCAAAGAATGCGGATACAAAACCGCTGACCTGTATTCCATCAATCAAATATGACGTAGCGATGATTGAAAATGTCAGGATCAACCATCTCAGAAAAATTCCCTTCATTTTATTTTCCTATAATTTTGATACCTAAGTTTCTCATCCGTAATTCCAAGCAACGCCAATACAGCGTAGCGGGCCGGGGAAATTTTTTAAGGTAAAATCATATTAGCCATATTCGGATTCGAAACTCGTGTTTAATATAAAATGCTACTTTTTTAATCACCCAGTTTTTTGGCCAGTTCCGCCACTCTCTGACCCAGTTTCATGCCGTTTTCCAGACTGCCGCTGTCCGGTGTACCGACACAGGCCGTACCGAAGTGCCCGGTGGCCGACATGGGATCTCCCACAATCACCATGCCGTAAATCAACATGACCTGAATGATGGACATCATGGTAGTTTCCTTGCCGCCCGAAGGATCTGCGGAAGTTGCAAAGGCCGCGCCGACCTTGCCTTCCATCTTTTTACGCACACCCACAAATTCGTCGAAGATCTTTTTGAGCTGGGCTGCCATGACGCCGAAATAGACGGGAGATCCGGCAATGATGCCGTCCGATGATACAAAATCCTCTTGGGTGACGTCATCGGTATGTTTCAATACGCCCTCAACGCCGTCGACACTTTCAATCCCTTTTACAATGGCTTCAGCCAGTTTTTTGGTGTTGCCGCCTTTTGAAAAATAAAGAACCAGAATTTGCATTTAAAGCCTCCTTAACACGTTAAATGAAACCCGGCACAAACATTTTTACTTTGTTTAAAGAGCCGGTTGAACGTCTTTATTGCTTTTGATGTCTTTTCTTCGATTAAATCAATATCGTTTTGCTTGAGAAATTCACCTAGTGATGGGGTCGATTTCATCATGCCGGGCTTTCCCTTGCCCAGCACCAGAATATTGGGTTTGGCATCGATAATGTCTCTCACATCCTCAATGTCAACCCGGTGACCACTTTTTCTCCACCAGTTGGGAATTACACTCCCTCGAATAATTTTAATATCATGGGTATAGGTGATTCCATCGACCACTATATTTCCAAAGGTGAAATTTTCAATCATCATATACCTTCCAATAGGGCTTTTCATTTTCCCATTTGTCTAGTATTTCCTTAGGTGGTCGAACGACGACGGCCTTGCATTCGGCGGTAAGGGTTCCGTCGGAAAGGCGGATCTCTCCGGCAACCTGAGCCCGGTTCGCGGTCTGTTTGATCACCCATCCGATAACCGTCAACGGTGTACTGGTCGGTGTCGGTCGACGGAAGGTCACTTCCAGTTTCAACGCAACCATTAACGCATCTTCACCGGAGTTCAGCATCACCGAACGCCCGGCTGTTTCATCCAGTATTGCCGAAACAATACCGCCGTGAACCACCCCGGGATAGCCGTTGAAATGATCCGGAACCGTCACTTTCGATCGTATCTGCCGGGCCTGGTGATCTTCATACCATTTCATTTTCAGCGAAAATTCGTTCTCAAGCCCGCACAAAAAGCATCCGCGAGAATTTTTCTGTTTCCGCATCTTTTTTCTATTTATCGATTGCATCCGTATAATTTTACCTTAAAAAATTTTCCCGGCCTGCTCTGCTGTATTGGCGTTGCTGAAAAATAAAGGTGCGAAACTTGAGTGTATTATACATCCATTCCAAAGAAATTTATCAGGATGGCGTTTAACCAGCGGCGCAGGGGGGCATAGGAATAGTGCCGCCTGGCCACTTCATAATTGTGATGGACCATTTTCTCTTTTATTTGGGGCGAGTTCAAAACATCTCTTACCTGTTGAACATTTTTTTTGGTGAGGAATCCGTCCATGACGATCAGATCAAACCCTTTGGGCTCAATGTCTCTGATAAACGTTGCGTATCGGTTGATGAGCAGGGGTTTTTTAAAATAAACCGCTTCAAGAAATGCATTGCCGAATCCTTCATAAAGACTGGGGTAGGTAATGAAATCAGCGTGGGGGTAAATATCCCACAACGACGGCTTCGCGTTGTGATTCGATTGATCGTTTAGCGGATCTGATACGCGCGTTTTTACCAACCTTAAATCCACCCCTCGTTCGTGTGCGGTTTCCAGAAGCCATTCGGAATATTCATATCCCTCATCACCGGCTTCATGGGAGATAACCAGCTTGTATCGCGGGTTTTTCAGGCTTTCAACCAATTCAATGGCATGTTCGATTCCCTTGCGTTGGACAATGCGGGTGGGCTGCAGGATGATATGGTCTTGCGGTTCCAGATCCATAGAACTTCGGAACTGTGCGGTTTGCTCGGCGTCTATTTCCGGTGGGTTCTCAAAATCCAAAACATTGGGAATGATCGTAGATGAAATTCCTGTCCGAAGCGCCAGCTCTTCTTGAGCCGCCGAGTTGATCACAACATGTTCGATATTATTTAAGTTGGGCGGAAACGACATTCTCAGGTAATCTCCCACTGCGTTCACTGAAAACCGCGCCCTTTCCCAATAGAAATCATGGTGATGGGCAATGGTGGGAATCTGGGTTTCGGCGATAATTTCGGTTAAAGCGATTCCAAGTGGAATATGCAACGGGATGGTCAGTACATTCTGAGCGATGAGAAGGTCTATGTGAAATTGTGAAATAAATGTTTGAATCTGTTTTTTTAACAAAACTTTTAATTCAAAAATGGTATCGGTTACAGTGGGGTTTCGCTTTTTATGACCGAATATTCGATCATTGATCCACTGGATTTTTTCGTGCTTAAAATGGGCCTCAGGGACCAGGAAACTCGTTTCCGGATCTCTGTCCAATTCGCCGGCAAACCAGAAACAGCTGTGGCCGTTTTGTTTTAAAACTTTTGACCACTTGCTTGCTTCCATGGTCACACCGTCGGTGCCTGAAAAGCGCGTGGAGATAAAGCCGATGTTTTTAGACACGATCTTTATTTTCCTTCATAAATTTGGATACGGGATCGATAGCCATTCCTGAATAGAATGCTATATATAAGACTAATATTGGGTTTTACAACCTTAAAAAACATTAAAGAAGGATGTATCTGCATTTTGATGGGGTATTGGCAGGTAATATGTACGTGTTCACGGGGAAGCAAACCCCGTGAACACTTACGGTAAAATGACTTCTATTCACATTTCAAAGTACAATTTCCATCCCTTCCTTTGCCACTACAATTTCCAGGTCAGACTGGTTGCCAAAATGTTTCTGGCAGTGCTTTTCGAGTTCAAACAGTTCCTGGTCTGTCCGCAGAGGGTCATGGTGAAAAAGGGCTATTTTTTTAACATTAGCCTTGAGGGCGGAATCGATTGCGTGCTCAAAAAATGAGTGCCCCCAGCCTATTTTTGATGAATGGTATTCTTCCTTGGTATATTGACAATCATGGATAAGAATATCTGCATCGCGATAAAAATCGAGCAATTTTTCATTTTCTTCACGTGCTGCCTCTTCTCCTTCATCACGAACGACGGGATCAAAATCCGCAGCGTTTGTGTCTGTTGAGAAAACGTTTCTAAAGGGCTCTGTGTCATAGGCGGTACACAAAACTTTGCCGTTAAATTCAAACCGATAACCGAGACAGAGTAGTGGGTGATTCAAATATTTTGTTTTGAGCGTGATTCCGTCGCCAAGATCCATTTTGCATTCACCGAGCTGTAAATACTCGATATTTGCTGTAAGTTCACCGTGCAGCACCGGAAAGTATCGGTATCGTAGAAGGTCGCCCATTATTTTCTCAAGAGAATCGTCTTCAAATGTTATCGGGCCGTATACCTTCAGTTTTGTGCCGGGAATATATATAGGTCTGAAAAAAGGGAATCCGATAA
>RCNB010003012.1_pt1 | contig 10136 bp, 8 predicted proteins | sample 2041321 | NCBI WGS metagenome assembly RCNB01 (sample SAMN09708232, study PRJNA481090) | Marine sediment metagenome, whole genome shotgun sequencing project.
GTACTTAAAACAAAATGAGTTCCAAGTGGAAGATCCGAGCATTATCTACGAGGTCATAAATGCCTCAACGGCCCCACTGAAGGGATTTTTCCACTTGGTATCGATGATTCAAAAAAACATCGATAATCTCTCTCAGATTTAATCAATCCATAGGCCACACGTGCCATTTTTGCTGCAATGGCTGTATAGGCTTTGCGTTTCAGATCCGGATTGTCTGGATCTGCCTTGATGTAGTTTTCATATTTTTTCCTGAAAGTGTTCTCGCGCATTCGAATGGCAACTGTTCCTGCCATCCAGAAGACACACCGAAGGCGTGCATTGCCATGCTTGGAAAGCTTGCTCATGCCCCGGAAATTGCCAGACTGATGGGTTGATAAGTTCATCCCACAGTACTTTAGAAACTTTTTGTAGTGATTGAAGCGCCTAAGATCCCCGGCTTCAGCTAGAATGGTCAAGGCAATCACGGGCCCTATACCTGGTATGGTTCGAAGACGGTTGTAGTCTGCATTGTCTTTAAGGTAAAGTTTAGCACGTTCCTCAATTGACCGGCGTAAACGACAGAGATGCTGATGTTCCTGCAGTACAAGCCTGAACATCACCATAGCCTCGGAATCCTCTTCAACAGGGAGTCCGATACTCGAAGCCGCTGTCTCATAGAAATCAGTGAGCCAGGCTGCCTTGTTCACCTTTCTCCCGGCCACACCCCTGGCTGCCTCTATAAATTCTTCTCGACTGTACTTCAGCACAGAGGATGGACTGGGGAATCTGAGTAAAAGAGAGGAAAACCATTGAGCTCTTGAAGTGTAATAATACTTTTGCACTTCAGGAAAATACAGCGGTAAATAATGCGTCATAATGCTGTGCTGGACACGTGTCTTCCGGAGGGATACTTGATAATAGGTTTTAGAGAGCTCCTGAATATCGTTTATTAGATGGAGCAGTGGGTCATGATATGTCTGTGTCAGACCGGTCTTAAGCAGATGAAGGATGACTTGAGCATCCTTGGGATCATTCTTGTCCCAGGAGTTATACATGGCTTCTCGTGTCCTGGCAGCAGCCACTGATGATACAAGCTTCAGGTCAAAACCCTCCTGCTGCAGATAATAGGCAAGCGGTCGGTGGTAGTTGCCTGTGGCCTCAAGACCGATCACACAGGAGAATCTCAGGCTTTTAAGATAAGCAGTGAACTCCTGATAATCACTCAGCTTGTTAGCAACTATAAACTTTTTCCGGCTTTCGTCCGGGAACTGGATCAATACAGCATTGCGTTGTTTTGCTATATCGATCGCTACCAAAACATTTTCTCCCGTGTTACCATACGATTGAGTCATAATCGGTACCTCCCTTAGGTTGAGTTGTGATTTACCTATTTTATGGGATCAGGTATCCGATTGTGACTCCTTCTTTGTTCACTCCCTATATACTACGGTTCAGAATTTATCAATCACCATCTATGGAATTACTGCGATGAGAAAGGAATCCAATTTACTCGCTCACGCCCCTACAAAAAGGATGATAATGCTCATATTGAACAAAAAAACTGGACCCATGTGCGGAAGCTCATGGGTTGGGACCGGTATGATTCTCCTCAAGCTTTTGTAGCCAGGAATGCCCTCTATGAAAAAGAACTCCTGCTTTATATGAACCTTTTTCAACCCTCAGTCAAACTCCTTAAGACCATACGCAAGGGATCAAGAAAAAAGCGGATCTACAGTCACCCTCTAACTCCTTTAGACCGACTGCTTGCCTCAGAACATATCAAAGAGAGTAAAAAAGAGGAACTCATAGCGCTGAGAGAGAGACTGGATCCGTTTGAACTTTCCGAGATAATCGATCAGAAACTACAGAGGATCTGGAATCTGGCTCATTATCGCTATAAACCCAAAGATATTAAGAAAAGTACAAAAGATCTAAGAGAACAGCTTTCCAATGAAGAAAAAGAAACTTTGGAAGAAATCTCTCAAATCTTTGGAATAGAAGTCTATGTCAGAACTCATGAAGAAGGAGAGCTCGTGGCTATTAACCATGGTTAGATTTTAAATGACAAGATGATACACGCTACGGTTAGATTATTAAATGACTTGACAGGTCAGAAACGATAACCGGCTTGTTTGATTTTTTGGCGGTAGTCATCCCCTTCCATCCGGACAATTTTGCACATCTCATACAACCGCGAACGCAACCGCACGCCAATCCTGGACACTAGGTTTTCCTTGCCCTTGTCTCCCTTTTTGTAATATTCGTTTCTAAAATCTTCCTCATCGTCGGAATGATCGGGATAGTTGGATGTGAAGACTGTCAGTTTTTTGTTGTTGTAACGATGGTTGACGATGTAAAAAACCATCTCCTCCACCCAAGCCGTTGTCCTTTTTGCGCCCAACTCATCCAGGACAAGAACATCCTTATTAAAGATGGGCTCAAGGATTTTTGATTCTGTCAATGGAGAATCGGGGGAATAGGTGTTCTGGATTTTCCGGATGAGTTCCCGAAAATCACAAAAATAACATGGAACGCTCTTCTGCTGGATCATCTCGTTTATCAAAGCCACAGCCAGATGTGTCTTCCCCACTCCACAGGGACCGATAAACAGGAGGCCCACATCCTGAACAGGGTAGTTTTTCACGAACTGCTTGGCGATCTTGATGGCATGTTTGTGAGAGTCGTTATGAATCTCGAAGTTTTTGAATGAACAGTTGGTATATCTCTTCGGGATCTCAGTATCCCTAATAAGGATTTGGCCCTTCCTCTCCTCAAAACAACGGCAACGCGTTGCTACTATCCTGCCTTTGGTATCCTTCAGGACCCAACCAGTGTCGTTGCAATTCGTACATGGATCGTTAGCCATCAATTCAAGTATCCTCTCAATTGTTTGAGTTTTTGGGAATGAGCCAACTTTCTCATCGCTTTTTTTTCAATCTGTCTTATTCTCTCTCTCGTTAAATGAAGCTTGTCTCCGATTTCCTGGAGTGTATTCGGATTTTGATCTTTTTCTCTAATCCCATATTTCTCTTCTAATTCTTTATCAAATATCCCAAATCTTAATTTTAGCACATTTGCTTCCTTTTCTTCCAATTCATTCAAGATATTCCGGATGTTTTCCTGCACGGAGTTTTTGATGATCTGGTATTCAACAGACGGAGACAGGCTGTCCTTTATCTTGTCGCCCATTTCCACATCGTCATCGTAATGCCTATCGCTCAGTGATATGTCCTTCCCTGTCAAAATTTCTAATTCTTCCACATCTTCAACCAGAACTTTCATGCGATTTGATATCTCATCTCTCGTAGCTTCTCTTCCCAATTCTTTTTTCAGCTGGGCCTTTACCCTTTTCATTTCAGAGATTTGATCCGAAAGCTTTTGCGGGATGTGATAGATGCGAGAATACTTGGTCAAAGCATGGATGACGGCCTGTCTGATCCACCACACAGCATACGAGATGAACTTGACATTTTTTTCTGGATCGAACCGCTTAGCGCCCTCGATCAGCCCAAGATTCCCCTCGTTGATAAGGTCCGGAAGACTCAGTCCCATTCCTCTGTATTTTTTCACGTAGGAGACAACAAACCTCAAGTTGGACTCGATGAGTTTTCTCTGCGCTTTTTTATCTCCTTTTTGGATGAGATGCCCAAGAACCTTTTCTTCCTTGGGAGTCAGCTGGGGAAACTTAGCGATCTGTTTAAGATAGCGCGAAATATTTTTAGAATCGAGGGAATCTTTGAATCTACTTCTCATCCTTGTTTTTCTCGATTTTCTCAAATTTTACGATTTTTCCCGGAGTAATCCGGATCAGGGCTTGCCGCCTCTGTTCGAACTCCTCTTCATGTCCCTCGACGAATTCTCTTCTTACATATTCCAGGAACTCATTCACTTCTGCTTCGATTTGATTCATCCTTTGCTTCATATTAATAACAACTTCTACGCCGGCTAGGTTGACTCCTAATTCCCTGGTAAGGCTGATAATGAATTCGAGCTGCTTCAGGTCATCTTCACTGTAAAGACGCGTGTTCCCATCGCTTCGAGAAGGCTTGAACAGACCTTCCCGTTCGTACAATCTCAGGGTCTGCGGATGAATATCATACATCTGGGCGACAGCGCTGATATGGTAATATTTTTTCGTATCTTCCCTGTCATTCATATTAGTAAACCTCTAATTTTTCTCTGGGATTTACTGTCGAGATTTTTTGAAGTTCTTTCATCAGCTCTCGAATTTTTTCATCTTCGAAAAGAGGGGGAACGATGGAGACTTCTACATACTGGTCTCCTTTTATCTTTTTGCCAGGTACAGGGGCTCCCTTATCCCTGAGCCTGAATTTTTGCCCAGATATTGTCCCTGGTGGTATCCGGATCGTTGTCTTACCGAAGAGTGTAGGCACTTTGATCTTGGCTCCAAGTGTTGCTTCGGGCACGGTGATAGGAACTTTGACATAGATATTTTTGCCTTTCCGCTTGAAGAAGGGATGGGTATCCACTTGGATCGTAATAAAAAGATCTCCGATAGGCCCCCCATTCATACCAGCATTTCCCTTCCCGGCGATCCGGACTTTGGATCCCGTGTCGACCCCAGCGGGAATACGCACGCTGATGAGTTCCGACTTGGGCATAAGGCCTGAACCGTGGCACAGGGGACACTGTGTTCCCGGTGATTGGCCGTTTCCTCCACATGTTGGACAAGGAGAGGCAAACTTCATGAATCCTCTTTGCATGGATGTCTGACCGCTCCCTCCGCAGGCAGGACACACACCTTGCCCTCTACTCCCCACATAGCCTTTTCCTCGACAAGAAGAACAGCTGACCATCCGCGTGAGCTTGATCCGCGTTTTCACTCCATCTATGGCATCCTTAAACCCAACCTTCATGGCGTAATGAAGACTTTCTCCTCTTTGAGGCCTTTGAGCTGCTTGAGTCCTTGTTCCAAAAATATTGCTGAAAACATCCTGGAAGGGTGAGGAACCAAAATTGGAAAAATCGAACCCTTCGAAACCGGATGTGTAGGCCTGCTGGTGGGCGCCACCTCCAGGAGGATGATCTCCGACAAAACCAAATTGGTCGTATTGGGAACGTTTTTTAGAATCGCTCAGGACAGCATAGGCTTCCTGAATCTCCTTGAATTTTGCCTCAGCGGCCTTATCCCCAGGATTCAGGTCGGGATGGTATTTTCGGGCAAGCTTCCTGTAAGCCTTTTTTACATCAACTGTTGAGGCCTTTTTGTCTACGCTAAGAATTTGATAGTAGTTACGAGCCATCCCGGACCTTCCTTATCCTGGAAAGCGATTTATTTCTTTTCTTCGTCTACAACTTCGGCATCGATCACTTCCTCATCCGCTTCCTCTGCCGCCTCCTGCTCTTGTGGCTGGGCTTGTTCTCCAGAGGCATCCTGAGAGCCTCCAGCCTGCTGCTGGGTGGCCTGCTGGTACATCATTTCGGTGAGTTTGTGTGATGCTTGGGAAAGCTTTTCCATCGCCTGCTTAATGGCCTCAACATCCTCTCCTTCAGCCGCTTTTTTCGTGTTATCAATTTCCGCTTGGACTTGGGTTGCATCATCAGCTGGTATCTTTTCCTTATTTTCCCGCAGCAATTTTTCCAGATTGTAAATCATCTGGTCTGCTTGGTTTTTTATATCTATGATCTCTCGCCTCTTTTTGTCTTCGGCTGAGTGAGCATCGGCATCTGTGACCATTTGATCGATCTCCTGCTCATCCAATCCGGAATGCCCAGTGATCGTGATGGCTTGTTGCTTGCCAGTACCCATGTCTTTTGCTGACACATGAAGAATGCCATTGGCATCGATATCGAATGTCACTTCTATCTTCGGTATCCCCCTTAGTGCCGGTGGGATCCCATCAAGGTGGAACCGACCTAATGACCTGTTGTTCGAGGCCATTTCCCTTTCACCTTGAAGAATATGAATTTCGACGCTCGGCTGATTATCGGAGGCAGTCGAAAAGATCTCGTTCTTTTTAGTAGGAATGGTCGTATTCCGTGAGATCATCTTTGTGAACACACCACCTAAGGTTTCGATGCCGAGAGTCAACGGGGTAACATCCAGAAGAAGAACATCCTTCACATCTCCTGCCAGAACGGCACCCTGAATAGCGGCACCCGCAGCCACGACCTCATCGGGATTAACTCCTTTATGGGGTTCTTTCTGGAACAGGTCTTTGACGGATTGTTGAACCATCGGGATACGTGTGGAACCACCCACTAAGATAACCTCATCGATGTCTCCAGACTTCAATCCCGCATCTTCAAGGGCTTGGATGCAAGGTTGCTTAGTCCTTTCGATCAGTTCTTCCATGAGCTGTTCCAGTTTTGAGCGAGATAGTTTCATCAGCAGGTGTTTTGGTCCTGAAGCATCGGCTGTGACAAAAGGAAGATTGATCTCTGTTTCCATGGTGGTGGATAGCTCCATTTTTGCCTTTTCTGCAGCCTCTTTCAGCCGCTGCAGGGCCATTTTATCTTGTGTTAAATCAATTCCCGCCTCTTTTTTGAACTCTGTCACCAGCCAGTTCTGCACTCTCTGGTCGATATCATCACCTCCTAGATGGGTGTCTCCGCTTGTCGATTTGACTTCGACAACACCTTCCCCAACTTCAAGGATGGATATATCGAATGTGCCGCCACCAAAATCATATACGGCGATGGTTTGATCCTTTTTTTTGTCCATGCCGTATGCAAGGGCTGCGGCTGTTGGTTCGTTGATGATCCTGACCACATCCAATCCAGCAATCTTTCCTGCATCTTTTGTTGCTTTTCTCTGGCTGTCGTTAAAATAAGCAGGAACAGTGATAACAGCCTTATCAACCTTTTCTCCCAAATAATCTTCAGCGGCTTTTTTCAGCTTTTGCAGTATTATCGCAGAGATTTCAGGAGGTGCATACTTTTTTCCAAACGCTTCGACGACCGCGTTTCCCTTGGAATCTTTACACACTTTAAAGGGAACTTGTTTGATTTCCTCTGGAACTTCATTTTGCCGCCGTCCCATGAATCTTTTGATCGAGTAAATGGTATTCTCCGGATTTGTGATTCTTTGTCTTTTGGCAACCTGGCCGACCAAGCGTTCCCCTTTCTCTGTGAAAGCGACGACAGATGGAGTTGTTCTCCCACCTTCTGCGTTCGTGATAATTTTGGGCTTGTCTCCTTCTGTAACGGCCACAACAGAATTCGTAGTTCCTAAGTCAATACCTATAATTTTCGACATTTATTTCCTCCAATGAAAATATGCGTTAACATTTAGTACAGTTACAATATATAACTTGAGTGTGCTATTGTCAAATATTTTTTATACAAAATGATATTTTTTTAGATTTTGCAGAAATTTCCCTATATCCTGGATTATTCACGAGTCGAGACCCTCCTCCCCACCATAGTATTAAAGGTTGCGAGGCACAGGGTATGCAGCTGTGGTTATCCACCGCAAATGCCCTGTAACGAAGCATCCACCCCACCCCACCCAGCAATATCAGCTCGCCTGATAGGTAAAAAATGCCGATGAAAATATAAGGATACTATCTTGAAAATGGTCGTACTGTCATTTGCAGCAATATCAGGATAATATTCTGATATTGCTGGAATAATAAAATGTATCGGCATTTTTTATGAATAATTCAGGATAGAAGAGGATGCCGAGATTCAGTTTTTTTAGCTGTCAGGATCTTGGATAAATCCTTCCTTCATCAGGAGTTGAACTTCGTCTCTAGCTTTTTTAATAATAGCTTCAGCCTGTTTGAATCTTTCTTTGGCTGGTCGTTTGATCCTTGCAACTCCTTGTTCTATTCCTTTTGTGCCGACCGCCACGGCTACCCTTGGAAATATTTCCCATTCATCCATGTTAGGTACGATGTAATCATCGTTAATTCCGTTATCTTCAGCTACTTTAGCCAATTCCTTGGCTGCTTCTATGCACATTTTATCCGTGATTTTGGTAGCACGGATATCCAAAGCACCCCTAAAAATACCCGGGAATCCGAGAGAGTTGTTGACTTGATTAGGAAAATCTGAGCGACCCGTGGCCACAATTCTCGCCCCGGCTTCTTTTGCTTCCCAAGGCCAAATCTCGGGAATAGGATTGGCTTCGGCAAACACGATGGCATCGTTTGCCATGGTCTTAATCCATTCTTTCTTTATGACTCCCGGTCCGGGTTTGGATGCAGAAATAACCACATCGGCACCTTCCATGGCCTCTTTGATATCTCCCCTGACTCCTTTGGCATTGGTCGTTTCGCACAGGTGCCACTTTTGTTTGTATTTTGCCTTTAGCATCCCTTTGTCCCCTCTGTCTTTGTGCAGAATGCCCTTGGAATCCACGGCGATGATGTTTTCTGCTTTAACTCCTGCTTTGATGATGAGCCGCGCTATGGCAATACTGGCTGCCCCGGCGCCAATCTGAGTTACCCGGATGTCCTTCATTTCTTTACCGACAATCTTAACGGCGTTGAGCAAACCTGCCACTGTCACACAGGCTGTACCCTGTTGGTCATCATGCCAAACTGGTATTTCCATTTCTTTCCTCAGTGTATCCAGAATATGGAAACATTTGGGATGGGCGATATCCTCAAGGTTAATACCACCGAAAGTCGGCTGAATCCACTTCACGGCCTTGATGATTTCTTCCGGATCTTTGGTATCCAGACAGATCGGGAAAGCATCCACTCCCCCCAAATACTTGTATAGAAGGGCCTTTCCTTCCATGACCGGAAGTCCAGCTTCAGGACCGATGTCGCCTAGCCCTAAAACACGCGAACCATCTGAAACTACAGCCACAAAGTTCCACTTGTTGGTCATCTCATAAACTTTGTCAATGTCTCGATGGATCTTTTTGCATGGGGAGGCAACGCCTGGTGTGTACCAAATAGCAAAATCGTTGAAATCTCTAATGCGACACTTAGGAATGACTTCTATCTTGCCCCTATAAAACGGATGAAGACGCAAAGCATCTTTTGAAGGTTGCTCTGCTTTTGCCAGCAACTCTTCCACTGTGACTTCTTTCAAAACTTCCTCCTTATGGCATCAACGAATCAGAGTTTTAAGATACCACAATTTTATTGATATTATTATTTAGGTATAAAAATACTTTATTATAATCCTCTTAATTTATTAGTCAAGCTGAATAATGCCAGGTTCCCAAATCATCTGTGCAAAAAGCACCTTTCGCTATCTGTTTCTCCTGGTTTTTTTGTGACGATCATGGCCAATCCTAATTCATTTGCTTTCTGAAGGACTTGCTCGTCCCTTATCGAGCCCAAAGGATAGATGATGGCCTTGATTCCGCTTTTGGCAGCAAGCTCGACGACATCCGTGAAAGGCATAAAAGCATCCGATGCCATAACACATCCTTTAGAACCATAGCCGCGCTTGGAAAATTTGATGGCATCCTCTGCGGCATCGATACGGCTCCTCTGTCCTGAACCTATTCCGTGTATCCGGCATGCAGAACCAATCACGATAGCATTAGACCGGGTGAAACACGCTACCGTCCAGCAAAAAATAGCAGCTTCGATCTCTTTTTTTGACGGAATTCTCTCGGAAACAACTTCCACAGATTCCAGTGATATGATCTTGGAATCAAATCGTTTTTGAACCAAAAGGCCTCCCTCAACTCTTTTGAACTCCAGGCCGTTATCCCGAGAGGGATCATCTATGGGCGCAGTAAGTTTCACCACACGCAAAGGTTTCCTCGTCGCTAAAACTTCGAGGGCGTCTGGAGTGAAACCGGGGGCAAACACCACCTCCACGTTCCTGCCCTTTTCGACTATAATTTCAGCCAAAGGTTTATCGATTGGATGATTGAATACATCCACACTGCCGAAATTCGAAAGGGGATCGCATCCCCACGCTTCCTGAAAAACATCTGCTGGCTCCTCCCCCATCGCCACCCCGCTGGGCATTTCATGTTTCACCAAAACGCAAATATGCCGATTAGGATAAATGCCAGAAAGCTTTTTCACCAATCTGAGCCCCAGATCCATATCTCCGATGTTGATGTAGCTCAGGCCTTTGGTCCCTTCCTGAATAACCTCCAGTGATGCCATGTTTGGGCCAGTTGCTCCTGGCTCCTGGTAGAAGGCTGCAGGATATCCGGGATTCTCGCCATACCTCATCGAGAGTTTTTTCTCAAATTGGAGATTCTCCCACCGAAG
>RCNB010003013.1_pt1 | contig 10136 bp, 5 predicted proteins | sample 2041321 | NCBI WGS metagenome assembly RCNB01 (sample SAMN09708232, study PRJNA481090) | Marine sediment metagenome, whole genome shotgun sequencing project.
CCCTCGAAACGGTGATGTCCCTCGAAGTCTGGGAAGAGATCTACGCAAAGCTTGCCGCACTGATCGCAGAACACCGCACCACCCTAATCTTCGTCAATACCCGGAGGTTGGCCGAACGCATCACGCGGCACCTGAGCGACATCCTTGGCGAGGACGAAGTCACCTCGCATCACGGTAGCCTTGCGCGAAAGCACCGCCTCGAAGCCGAAAGGCGCTTGAAGTCGGGCGAACTACGGGCCGTCGTCGCCACCGCATCGCTCGAGCTAGGCATCGACGTCGGAGAGGTCGATCTGGTGTGCCAACTCGGCTCCCCCCACTCGGTCGCTACGTTCCTTCAGCGCGTGGGCCGTTCGGGTCACTGGCATGGGGGCACACCAAAAGGCCGACTGTTTCCATTGAGTCGCGACGACCTCGTCGAATGCGCCGCACTGATGCGCTGCGTCTCTCGCCGCGAGCTCGATCAAATCGAGATTCCCGAAGGGCCACTGGACATCCTGGCCCAACAGCTCGTGGCATCCAGCGCGGCCACTGAAGAGTGGAGCGACGACGATCTTCTCTCGCTGGTCCGGCGAGCATGGCCGTACCGGAAGCTCAGCGAAGACTCATTCGGGCAAGTGGTGAACGTGCTGTCGGACGGGTTCGCGACGAGCCGCGGTCGCCGGGGCGCGCTTCTCCACCACGACGAGGTCAACCGTCAGATTCGACCGCGGCGAAGTGCCCGCCTGACCGCGATCACCAATGGCGGCGCGATCCCTGACAACTTCGACTACGAGGTCCGACTCGAACCCGAGGGCCTGCGCGTTGGCTCACTGAACGAGGACTTCGCCATTGAGAGCATGGCGGGGGACATTTTCCAGCTAGGCAACGTCTCGTACCAGATTCTACGGGTCGAACCCGGCGTTGTGCGCGTCGCGGATGCTCACGGGAAGCCCCCTAGCCTCCCGTTCTGGTTCGGGGAGGCGCCGTCTCGCGCAGACGTCCTTTCCGCCTCGGTCAACGCCATTCGCGAAGGCATCGAACAGCGGCATCGAGATCTCGACGCCACCATCGCCTGGCTCCAAGCCGAAACGGCGATCGGCGAGCCAGCGGCGCGGCAGGTAGCAGAGTACTTGATTGCGGCGCGCGTCGCCCTAGGTGCAATGCCGACGCGAGAGACGGTGGTGCTGGAACGGTTCTTCGACGAAACCGGCGCAATGCATCTCGTGGTCCACGCGCCGTTTGGGAGCCGCGTCAACCGCGCGTGGGGCCTGTCGCTTCGCAAGCGCTTCTGTCGAAGCTTCAACGTGGAGCTTCAGGCCGCTGCGACCGAAGACGCGATCGTCTTGTCACTCGGGCCAACCCATAGCTTCCCTCTCGAAGACGTGTTCCGGTTCCTGCGCGCTGAGAACGTTCGCGATGTCTTGGTACAAGCCCTGCTGGACGCACCGATGTTTCAAACCCGATGGCGTTGGAACGCGACGCGCGCGCTCGCCATCGTCCGTTTTCGAGGTGGCAAGAAGGTCCCTCCGCCGTTTCAGCGCATGCAGGCCGACGACCTCCTCGGCCTATGCTTTCCAGATCAGGTCGCGTGTCTCGAGAACGTCGCCGGCGACCGCGAGATCCCGGACCACCCACTCGTGCGCCAAACCATCGAGGATTGCCTCCATGAGGCGATGGACATCAACGGAATCGAAACGCTGCTTCATCGCTTGCAGGCCGGCGACTTGAAGCTGTTGGCGCGGGACCTCACCGAACCATCGCCGCTCTCCCAAGAGATCCTCAACTCGAAGCCCTACACCTTCCTCGACGATGCTCCGCTGGAGGAGCGCCGGACTCAGGCGGTCATGTCTCGGAGGTGGCTCGACCCCTCTCAGGCGTCCGACTTGGGCGCGCTGGATATGGCGGCCATCGAGCGAGTACGGAGCGAAGCCCGCCCAGAGCCTCGCGACGCCGAAGAGATGCACGATGCACTCCTGCTCCACAACTGTCTGACCGATGAGGAAGCCGGGCGTTGCGAGTGGCATCCCTGGTTGTCGGAACTCGCTTCGGCGGGGCGCGCGACCCGCTTCGCGACAGCACGCGGTGTCCTCTGGACCGCCGCCGAGCGTCTTCCGCTTCTCGAAGCCTCATGGCCGAGCGGGCGCGCGGAAACGAGCATCGAAGTCCCGGAACGACATCGAGACCAGGCCTGGACTCCGGAGGATGCCTCGCGTGAACTCGTTCGCGGACGGCTGCAGGCCTCAGGGCCCGCAACGGCGACGCAGCTCGGCGAGACGCTTGGTTTGGACCGGGGCCTGGTCGACGTCGCGTTGGCCGCACTCGAGGGCGAAGGCTTCGTCCTTCGCGGCACCTTCACGCCCAACTCAGTCGATGTCGAATGGTGCGAGCGAGGCCTGCTTGCACGAATTCACCGCTACACCCTCAACCGTTTGCGCAAAGAGATCGAAGCGGTCACCGCGGCGGATTACCTCCGATTTCTGTTGAGCTGGCAACACGCCGCGCCGGACGCGCGTATGGAGGGGCCTGAGGGCCTGGCCGCGATCCTGGAGCAACTCGAGGGCATGGAGGCCGGGGCTGCGGCGTGGGAAGCCGACGTCCTCCCAGTTCGCATGGAAGGATACGACCCAAGCTGGCTCGATCAGTTGTGCGTCTCGGGCCGTGTCTCATGGAGTCGACGGACACCGCCCGCCGGACGAGCGTCGAGCCCTATTCGTACGAGTCCAATCGCCTTCTCTCGCCGCGAGCATGTCCGTACTTGGCGTTTCGGTACGGTATCGGCAGACCTCGCTTCGAGCGACGCAGCCCGGACACTGGACATGCTTCGAACGTCGGGCGCTTGCTTCTTCGACGATGTGGTTCGGGAGACCGGGCTTCTTCCAACGCAAACCCAGGAAGCCCTCGGCGAACTCGTATCCCTCGGCCTCGTCACGGCGGACGGCTTCACCGGGCTTCGAGCGTTGCTCGCACCGGATCAGAAACGTCAGCGCCGGGGGCGTCGGGCGGTTGCCGCATACAGCATGGAGGCCGCCGGACGCTGGACGATTCTGCCGCAGGCGACGGAGGAGCACGACGTCGAGGGCGTTGCATGGGCGCTACTCCGCCGGTGGGGCGTGGTCTTCAGGCGCGTCATCGACCGCGAGGGTGACCTGCCGCCGTGGTACTCCCTGCTCCGTGTCTACCGACGACTCGAGGCACAAGGGCTGATCCGCGGTGGTCGCTTCGTCGGCGGGTTCGCGGGCGAGCAATACGCGTTGCCGGAGGCCGTGACCGCACTTCGCAAGGCCCGTCGCCGACCCAAGACAGGCGAACTCGTCTCGATCAGCGCGGCGGATCCCCTCAACTTGGTCGGTATTCTAACGCCAGGTCACCGGATCCCGGCGACGCCAAAGAACCGCATCCTCTTCCGTGACGGCGTTCCGATCGCGTTTCAAGAAGGAAGCGAAACACACTTTGTCGAGGAGCCGTCCGACGAGCGCTGGGCGCTGACACAGGCGCTCCGACGCCAGCCGATGCCGAGATCGGTGCAAGCGTACCTGGGCAGCAGGGCCTAGGCCTTGGCCCGAACCCGCTGCCTCAGCTCTTCCGTCGGAGCGCGCGCCTAGATGCCTAGGCAGGCGTCGAAGAACCCGCAATTATCGAGCGAGCACTGGGTACACTCCTGGGAGCCCGAATTCGGAGGGGCGCAAGGCTCGAGGCAAGTCCCGATCGCGCAGGCCGTGATCAGCCCGTAACAACTCGAGCATCCGGTCGAGAGACCAGGCGGGGATTGTTCGGCCGTGCCGTCCTGCACGCACTGCGCAACGCAGTCAGACAGAGCGGTGATCGCCCCCTCCGAGTTGTCTCCTCCGATGATCGATCCGACCTGACCGCCGCACGACGACAATGGGCAGGCCGCCGCGATCTCGCCGACCGCGTCCCCGAGCTCGTCGTAGACCGCCTGATCGCTGTCGTTGACGCATTGATCGACCGGCGGTGCCGGGTCACCCCCGGTTCCACCAGCGCCAGCGCTTCCACCAGCTCCAGCGCTTCCGCCAGCGCCAGCACTTCCACCGGTTCCAGCGGTCCCGCTGCTGGTGCTTCCGCACGCCGCGACCAAAATGACGGCCATCGCTACCAACCCAAGCTCAATCGTTCGCATCAAAACTCCTCCTGCCCGACGCTGGCAGGTAGCACATCTAGACGACTCCGAACACCCCGTTGGCGGAGCTAGCTCGCGGATGCAGGCCCCTGGCACGGCGACTTTGCTTGGAAAAACAGGAGCAATTCTTGGACTTAGGATGAGCGTGCGTGGTTGCGGACTCGGCACGGTTTGGCGTATGGTTGGGCCGTCCGGAGGTGTCTCTTGCGCCCGTGCTCGCGGGGCGCGCGTTGGTGAGGAGCATCTCCACTTATTGCAAGGTGATCAATGAAGAACAATAACTTGAATTGGGTGCTCTCACTGATGCTCGTCTTGGTGACGACCGGGTGCGGAAGCACGAGCGATGGGGGCGGAGCGACCGGTGGTACCGCTGGAACAGGCGGGACGGCTGGAACAGGGGGAACCGGCGGGACGGGCAACGCGCGTGAAGCCCTTGGTTACGTCTTTGGCGACTTTGGATTTCTGTACCCCAACATGGACCCGACGACCTACCCCAACATGGAGAACACCGACTTTGGTGAAGAAGGCGTCCGCGGCTTCGATCTCGATGAGCAGGTCGGTGGTAAGCCGGGCGAGTGCCCACACGATGACTTCGACGCGCCGGACGGCACACCCGGCATCGACTACGGCCTGTGGTCGTTCATTCGTCAGTATCCCCCCATGCGCCAGAACCAACTGATCGACAGCGTCATCAGCAGTGCCGTCAAGAACGGCGAGATGTCGATCGTAATGGAACTCGGCGGCGTCGACGACATGGACAACGACGACGAGGTCACCGTGCAGATTTTCTCCACACAGGATTCGCCCCTCGTGGGAACTGACGGCGAGGTGCTTCCGAACGGGACGCTCGCGGTACACCCCGACACGGCGTATCACAGCACGGTCGCGACCGGCGCCATCAAGGATGGGGTGTTGACCGCCGGGCCCTTCGACGTCGGTCTCAAGTTCAACATTCAGATTGTCGACTCCTCCATGAATCTGACGGGAAGTTGGATTCGTCTCACGCTCGACGAAGGGACCGTCAGCGGAATCCTCGCGGCTCATTGGTCGGTAGCCCAAATCGACGAGATCATCGGTACCCCTACATCGAGCAACGGAGAGGCAGCAGGCTTCAACTACGACGAATTCCTGGTGGCCATGGAGGCCGCCGACGCAGGCTATGATGACGCCTCCGGGGAGTGCACTTCGTTTACGACCGTGTTCCGCCTCGACGCCGTGAAGGCGTTCCTGACCGACTGAGCCACAGGTACAACCACATGACGCACTACAAAAGAGGAAGCCGGATAGCTGTCGCATTCTTCGGATTGGCAACGATCTGCGCGCTCGCGGTGGGCTGTGGGAGCGACACCTCCGGAGGTGCGGCGCCCGTGACGGAAGCAGGACCGGTCGCGTTGCGCCGTCTGACGTGGCAGCAGTACGCCCAAAGCATTCACGACGTGCTCGGCGAGGACATCGTCGTCCCGACTCGGGTCGAACCCGATGCGCGCCTCGAAGGCCTGCTCGGGGTCGGCGCCTCGTTTGTGAGCGTGACTCCTTCGGGGTTCGAGAAGTATGAAGCCGCAGCAACGGCCATGGCCGAGCAAGCCCTTGGCCCGGATCTGCGCGCCACCATCCTGTCATGCGAGCCCTCTTCGGCCAGCGGAGCGGACGACGGGTGCACTAGGGAGTTCATCTCGACGGTTGGCCGACGGCTTTTTCGACGCACGCTGACCGAAGACGAAGTCGCGATGCGCGTGGCGATCGCGGCGAGTTCGGCCAACGAGCTTGGCGACTTCTACGCTGGTTTGCAGCTCGCGCTCACCAGCCTGCTCGTATCGCCGAATTTTCTATTTCGCGTGGAAGAGCTCGAGCCCGACCCGTCTGACAACTCGCGACTGCGGCTGACGGGTACGTCCGCCGCGACGCGCCTGAGCTACCTCATTTGGAACAGCACACCCGACGACGAGCTCCTCGATACCGCGGAACGCGGTGACCTCCTCGCTCCCAGCACCTTGGCGGCCCAAGCTGCCCGCTTGCTCGAATCGCCCAAGGCCGAGGCCGGGCTCCGCGCATTCTTTAGCGATTTGCTAACTTTTCGGAGCATCGACGAAGGTCTGGTCCGAAAAAGCCCGACGGATTTCCCAGCGTTCACGCTGACGCTGGCAGGCGACGCGAAAGAGCAGACGCTCCGTACGATCGTCAGCCACCTGGTTACCAACGAGCTCGATCTGCGGGACCTGTACACGACGCGGAGCACGTTTCTCACGCCCTCCCTTGGCTCGGTCTACGCCGTGCCATTCGGCGGCGGACAGTGGGGCCCGTATGAGTTCGCGGCCGACGGTCCAAGAGCCGGACTTCTCTCTCATGTCAGCCTGATGGCGATCACAGCCCATCCGGGACGGAGCTCCGCAACCTTGCGCGGCAAGTTCGTACGAGAAGTCTTGCTCTGTCAGGCCATCCCGGCCCCTCCCGCCAATGTGGACTTCTCGATCGTGGAGAACACGGCAGGCGAGCTGCGGACCGCCCGCCAGCGCCTCGGCGAGCACGTCACCAACGATGCGTGCGCCGGCTGCCACGAATTGATGGACCCGATCGGCCTGGCGTTCGAGAACTTCGATGCGATCGGCGCGTACCGAACGCAGGAGAACGGCGCGGACATCGACGCCTCCGGTAACCTCGACGGACAGAGCTACGAAGATGCCATCGGCATGGGGCAGGCACTTCATGACCACGAGGCGCTCGGCCCCTGCATGACCACCAACCTCTACCGCTATGCGGTCGGACGCAATCCTGTGTCCGGCGAACGGGATCTACTCAACTTCCTCTCTGAGCGGCTTGCGGACTCCGGGTATCGGTGGGGCCCGTTGGTGGAGGCCCTCGTACTGAGCGATGGCTTCCTCACCGCCTCGGGTCAGCGCGAAGCAGAGGAGGCAGCAGAATGAAGAACCGAATCAGCAGACGAACGGTGCTTCGCGGTGCGGTCGCCGGCGGCGCGGTCGGCATGGGCCTCCCCTTGCTGGATTATTTCTTGAACGAGAACGGGACCGCGTTGGCACAGGGCGGGCCCCTCCCGGTACGTTTCGGAACATGGTTCTGGGGCTGCGGTATGAACCCCTCCCGATGGGCGCCACCGTCGGATGGGCCTGGCTACGAGCTTTCCGAAGAACTTCAGGCACTAGACCGCACCCTCAACGGCGGCGGCAAGGTGCGAGACCATGTCAGCGTCTTCAGCGGTTTCGACGTCAAACTCGACGGCAACCCCAACTACCCACATGGCAGCGGCCCCGCATCGAATCTAACGGGCCTATTCGCACCCGCAGACGGTGTCTTTGGAGCGCCATCGATCGATGTCTTGATCTCGCGCGAGATCGGTGGCTCGACCCGGTTCCGTTCCCTCGAGTTGTCTGCAACCGGCGATCGCAACCAAACCTACAGTCGCGAATCCGCCAGCATCCGCAACGCCAGCGAGATCTCGCCGATGGAGGTCTACGCCCGAATTTTCGGACCGGATTTCGCCGACCCCACAGCGGGACCTTTCGTGCCCAATCCACGCTGGACCCTTCGACAGAGCGTTCTGTCGGCGGTCAAAGACGACCGGGACAAACTGATGAGCCGCGTGGGCACTCACGACAAGCAGCGCCTCGACCAATACTTCACTTCGGTACGCCAACTCGAGCAGATGCTGGACGTCTTGGTATCGGGCCCGCCTGATCTTCCGTCCTGTCGCCGCGCGGACGACCCGGGACCGGACATCTTGGAAGGAGAAGTCTTTCAGAACGACGTCGACTCGGTCAACCAGCGACATGGCGCCCTGGCAGACTTGCTCACATTCGCGCTCGCCTGCGATCAGACCCGCGTCTTCAACATGGTCTTCTCGTGGGGGATCTCAGGACTCTACGTTCCGGGGTCCAACACCACGCACCATCAACTCACCCACGACGAATCGATCGACACCGAGCTCGGCTACCAACCACAAGCCACCCAGTTCGTCATGGTCGCCATGAACGCTTGGGCGGAGTTCGTCGAGAAGCTTGCATCGATCCCCGAGGGCGATGGCACGATGCTCGACAACTGCTTGGTGTTCGCGAACTCCGACACGTCGTACGCCAAACCTCATGACGTGAGAGGCCTTCCGATGATGATCGCAGGTCGGGCGGGTGGCGCGATCACCCCGGGCATCCATGTCAGGGGCAACACCGATCCGGTCACCCGAGTCGGCCTCACGGTGCAACAAGCGATGGGCCTACCAATCGACTCCTGGGGCACCGGGTCGCTCGAAACGTCTATGCCGGTCAACGAGATCTTGGTCTAGTTGGCCTTGCCCTGCCGGCCAAACGGTCGTGCAGCAGGCGGTCTCTACGGAGACGCCCTGCGACCTGAGCGGCTCGTCGACCCAATGCGCCGACGTGTGCGGTCCTGATTGCATCACGAACGGTTTCGAGCTCGGTGCAAGAGGCTCCGCCTGCGCGATGGAAGCGGAGGACACCGCGTACTGTCGATGCCTGTGTGCGTATTGCAGGGCGCGCTAGTTGTGTCGCGCGGCCGCGGTGGTATGACAGCAGCGAATCATGACCGACGCACTCGACAAGTGTTTCTCTGAAGCAACTATCAACAGTCTCACGCTTCGCAACCGCCTCATCAAGGCCGCCACGTTCGAAGGCAAGTCACCCGGAGGCATCCCGAGCGAAGCACTCGTCAGCTTCCACGAGCGCATCGGCCAAGGCGGCATCGGCATGACCACGGTCGCGTACTGCGCGGCAGAGTCGGACGGACGCATTCACGAGCACATGATGTACATGCACGAGGGGATTCGGCCCGAACTCGAGCAGTTCATCCGCACCGTGCAAGCGACCGGCGCCAAGGTCGCGGGACAACTCGGCCATTGCGGCGCGTTCACGAAGAACCTCGAATTCAGCGGCAAGCGACCCCTCGGACCCTCCAAGGGGACGAACGCGCTTGGCGTCACGTACGGCCTCTCCCGAATCGCCGAAATGACGAAACCGCAGATTCGCGAGCGCGTTCAAGTGATCGGCCGGGCCGCCGGCTTCATGAAATCGGTCGGCTTCGACGCGATCGAAATCCATTTCGGACATGGGTACGGCATCAGTCAGTTCATCAGCCCAAAGACCAACAAGCGCAAAGACGAGTACGGTGGCAGCCTGGAAAACCGTATGCGTTTTGCGCTCGAAGTCCTCGCTGAGGTTCGCATGAACGTCGGAGACGACTACCCGCTGCTCGGAAAGATCAGCATGACCGACGGCGTGCCCGGGGGCGTGACCTACGAAGACTCGATCGAGATCTCCGCCATGCTCGAAGCGGGTGGCCTCGATGTGATCATCTGCAGCGGCGGCACGAGCAGCATGAACCCCATGCTCCTGTTTCGAGGCGACAGCTTGGTTCCAGGGCTCATCAAACACGAGAAGAGCCGACTCATGAAAATCGGCATCCAACTCGCTGCGCCTTTCATGTTCAAAGACTATCCCTACGAAGAAACCTATTTTCTCGAGCACGCGCAGCGAATTCGAGATCGTGTTCAGTGTGGCGTTTGCTACATCGGCGGCGTCTGCACGAACGACAGCATCCGAACGGTCATGGGCGCCGGATTCGACTTCATCCAGCTCGGCCGGGCGCTCATCTTCGACCCCGACATGCCGAAGCGAGCACGGGCGCGGCCGACGTACAAGAACGGGTGCAACCATTGCAACAAGTGCGCGACGCTGATCGAGGCCCCCGGCGGCATCTACTGCGTCGAGCGCCCCGCCAACTTCTCGTGAGGCGCAGCATGTCTGACTTGAACCTATCGATCGAAGATGGAGTCGCGCGATTCGTGTTCGATCGGCCGAGTGCGCTCAACGCGTTGTCTCCGACCGTATTGAGTGACCTGGTGAACGAATGCGCCGATCTGGCGAAGAACGACTCAGTGAGAGTGGTCACGTTCGCGGGCGCGGGAGGCTGCTTTTCCGCCGGGGCGGACCTAGTGGCGTTCCTGCCGCTACTGGTGGGGGCCAACGCTAGCGACGCCGCGGACCTCGGTCGTCGG
>RCNB010003014.1_pt1 | contig 10134 bp, 9 predicted proteins | sample 2041321 | NCBI WGS metagenome assembly RCNB01 (sample SAMN09708232, study PRJNA481090) | Marine sediment metagenome, whole genome shotgun sequencing project.
GGTCAAAGTACCCGATGTTCCTCAGGTAGTGGCTCCCCTCCTTCCAGCCGAGGCCCTTAACATTCTTGACAAGCCACGTCCTAGCCTCCCTGCTGTCACCGAACCCCTGTAGTGTCTCCTTGATCATCGGGGCTAGCCCCCTAGTGTCGTAGATGTACTCGGATCGCTTGTTGGGGAACCTGTGACCCGTCTCCACCAACACCCGTCTGATGTCCTCCTCGGAGCCCTCGAGGAGCACGTTGTCACGGCAGAGGGCGTCAACGCATCTCTGCCCCATGGCCGCGCTCGCGTAGGCCGTAAGGAGACAGTAGACCAGCTCCTCGTACCACTTGTAGGTGTCCATCCCATGGACCAGGCGGAACTCATCCATCCTGTCCTCCACCATCTTCCTGACCCTCGACTCCTGCCTGAGCTCGTTGACTCGTTCAACTAGCCCATCGATGCCCTTGAGGTTGTCTAGGTTGAGCTGCACAGTTCAGAGAAGACAGGGCGTGATTTAAACTTCAATTACTCTCATCGTCTGCGAGGATAGCTCTATAAGAATGTCACATCCAAGTGAGACATTATGAGCCGGCAGCCCAGCCTAGAGCATGAGAATAATGTTGTACGTTGCAAGGCGTTGAGGAACATACCCGAGGTGATCATCGTCGGGTACAAGTTCGACGCAGTGGAGGAGAACAGGGATTTCAACACATACTACTGGGTCGCCAGACAGCTAATCCAGAACGGACTGGCCGAGCTAGTAGACGAGACACTCACCACCAACGAGTGGACCCAGATCCACTTCAAGGAGAGGATAAACCCAGCCGGACCGCCGGGCCCCATCCCGGATGATTTCTACGAGAAGGCGTACCAGTCCTTCACATCGGCCAGGGACAACAACGAGCCCGAGAGCCTTCAGAACAGGATGAAGGCCCGTTTCAGGGACATACTCGAGTCAAGGATCAACAGAATTACTAGGCAGGCTACCTCACAGGCAGATTCACCCACCAGGGTACTACAACCAAGTGAGACTGCCCTATATAATGAGGTTCACCGGATAGTCTCGGAGTGGCGTGACACCATGCAGGAGCTGGGTGAAGAGTAATGGCTAGACAGGAGTCCATGGAAGGGGCCTTCACGCGGTTCATCGAGGACCACGAGGACGACAAGGGAGAACTCGTCTACGAGCAGGCAATCAGCGAGATGGTGGTCAAGGGAGAGAAGAGCCTACTCATCAACTTCACGGACCTGTACGGCTTCGACGCCGAGCTGGCGCGAATGATTCTGGACGACCCCGAGACCCACTCTGTACTCTTCACCTCTGTCGTGAGGAGCAAGCTCAGGACAAGGGACCCGCTTTTCGCTGAGAGTCTTGACAGGATAAACATCCGTTACAGGAACCTACCCGCCGACACCCAGCTAAGGAAGATAGGCTCCGTTCACATCAGCCACCTCGTCATGGTCCACGGGATCATCGTGAGAGCCTCATCCGTCACCCCGCTTGTTACCAGAGCCACATTCAGGTGCTCAATCTGCGGCGATTTAAATCACCTTGAGCAGAGCGGCCAGACTATGATGAAGCCCCAGAAATGCATCTCATGTGACAACAGGAAGGGATTCGAGCTGGTGCCCAGGGAATCCGTGTTCGTCGACTCACAGAAAGTGACCATACAGGAGCGTCCCGAGGACCTCCCACCAGGACAGCTTCCGCGATCAGTCAACGTGGAGCTAAAGGATGATATCGTTGACATCGCACGTCCAGGTGACAGGATCACGCTCACCGGGTTCATCAAGCTCCTGCCACGGTATGGCAGGGGAGGGGAACTCCGTACCTTTGACCTAAACATCGACGCCAGCTACATTGACGTGAGTGGAAGGGACGCCGAACTTCTCGACCTATCCCCAGAGGAAGAGGAGGAGATGAGGGCGATAGCGGCTGACCCGTTCGTACACCAGAACCTGCTCAAGAGCATCGCACCCAGCATCTACGGCAACGATTACATCAAGGAAGCTGTCCTCTACCTGCTCCTCGGAGGGGTGAGCAGGGAACGGGAGGACGTCAGGATCAGGGGAGACATCAACGTGCTTCTAGTGGGAGACCCAGGTACCGCGAAGAGCCAGATGCTCACCTTCGCGGCAAAGGTAGCCCCCCGTGGCTTGATGACCACTGGAAGGGGAAGCACGGCAGCGGGACTCACGGCAGCGGTCGTCAAGGAGGGAGGCACGGGAAGCTTTGTCCTTGAGGCAGGTGCCCTAGTCCTCGCCGACAAGGGAGTCTGCTGCATCGACGAGATGGACAAGATGAGGGATGAAGACAGAGGCGCGATACACCCAGCCATGGAGCAGCAGATCGTGCCCATCGCCAAGGGAGGTATCGTGGCGACGCTGAACGCCCGGTGCAGCATACTGGCAGCTGCGAACCCCACCCTCGGCAGGTACAACCCGTACCAGACCATCGGACAGAACATCACGCTTCCAGTCACCCTACTCAGCAGGTTCGATATCATATTCGTCCTCAGGGACACGCCAGACAACCAGCTGGACACTGAGATCGCGTCGCACATACTCAACCTAGCCAGGGATCAGACCCTATTGACGCCGCCGCTTGACATGGAGACCATGAAAAAGTACATCAGCTTCGCCAAGACCATCAACCCGGTCCTGACGCAGGAGGTCATAGACAGGTTCCGGGATTACTACGTTAGGATGAGGAATGCCAGCATCGAAGGCGGAGAGTCATCGGCCATATCAATCACCGCTCGTCAGCTGGAGGCGCTTGTCAGGCTATCCGAGGCAAGGGCGAGGGCACACCTGAGGGAGATCATCACAATCGAGGACGCCGAGGCTGTAATCAACCTGACCCAGAAGAGCCTCGAGCAGGTGGGCATCGACATGGCGACCGGACAGATAGACATAGATATCCTGTACACTGGCAAGCCCAGGAGCCTGCAGAATCAGCTGCAGAAGGCACTGCAGGTCATCAGCGAGACGGAGCGCATCAGCGGCTCAGTGAAGGAGAGCGACCTCTACGAGACGCTGTCAAACGACTACGGCATCAACAGGAGCGAGGGAGCCAGACTCATCAGCGTGCTGATGAAGGACGGCACCATCTACATGCCGAGGCCAGGGTACTACAGGCGCACCGACTAGTTTCACCCATCCCCCACCTATTTTCATCATCGCTCATCTTTTTATCTGAAAAACCAGACGTTGATGTATGGGCATCCAGGAGTTCCTCAACCATGACCCGGTTCCATACCTGGAGTCATCGGAGGAGCCGTGGGTCAGGTACAACCTCAAGCTGCTACAAGGCGAGGGCGCCCCAAGGGAGTTCCAGGAGCTTTCGGCGGACCCCAGGATACAGTCCATAATTGATGAGTGCATCCGGTGGCCCGACCCGCCCATCAAGCGACACAACGACGCAGCACACCCCATACACAAGATAGAGCTACTGGCGGACATGGGCCTAGACAAGAGGGACCAGTGGATCAACGCAATATGCAGCCTCATCATGGAGAACAGGACCGAGGACGACTACTTCGCCTCCAAAGTGGAGATACCAGAGAGGTGGGGAGGAAAAGGCACGTGGACCATGGAGTGGATGCAGTGCGACTCGCCCATACTGCTGTACGCGCTCCAAAAGTTCGGCATCAAAAACGAGTTCACGGATGAAGCCGCCAGGATGATGGTCTGGAACGTGGAGAACAACGGGTGGAGGTGCAAGAACAGCCTCCCCAAGTTCAGGGGACCCGGCAGGAAGGACGACCACTGCCCATACGGCAACCTGATAACGCTGAAGGCCCTGAGCCTGGGCAAGTACAGGGACACCGAGGCAGTCCAGAACGGCATTGACTCCCATATACTGCACTGGGAGAACAGGTCGGGCAAAAAGATCTACATGTTCGGGATAGGCACCACCTTCAAACGGCTCAAGTACCCCAACGTGTGGTTCGACATCCTCCACGTCGTCGATGTCCTGAGCAGGTACCCCTACGCGAGGGAGTACGACGAGTTCTGGGAGATGTGGGAGATAATCAAGGGCAAACAGCAGCCAGAGGGCGGCTTCGTCCCCGAGTCAATATGGAAGGCGTGGAGCGAGTGGAGCTTCGGCCAGAAAAAGGAGCCCTCGCCATGGATGACCATGAGGATAGCCCAGATAGCTGACAGGCTGGGATAACCTCAAAACAGATAACGTGTACAACATACCGCGCGCGCATGTCAAGTAATGGAACTTTTACTGCGCTTAATAAGAAGATGCCACGGCTCAACCACCACAAGCTGAGGAAATATGCAGTTAGGATGGCTCCTATTCACATCTATGATAGTGTGATGGAGTACCTCCGACCAGACAGGCAAGGAGACGCGCGCGCATAGGTTTTATCCACCCGCTATGGGTGGAAAGATTGCCAATCTATCGCTATCAAATAGAATGTCATCAAGTTTCTTAGGTCTTCCATTAACTAGAATGATCTTAATTATATCAGCAGGAATCCCTAAAGAGTTAATAACAACTCTGATAGTCGAACCATCGTCCAACTTTATTATGTAACCCTTTCCTAGTTCAATTCCTTCTAAATACTGCCTTAGATTTCCAAATAACCTTAGCTCAATGTCAATCATTAATCAACAACCTTCTTGAAGTACCAGCGATAAAGAAGCTGAATATTATCAGGAAACAAACCTAATCTATCACCATCTTTCACTGACCTTTGTAGACCTGAGAACTCACCATTAAGAAAGATACTACGCGCGCTCCCCAACTCAATTAATGGAATACCCAATCTATTCACGATACTATTAATGGAATCACCTTCAAGAACTTCTAAATGAATAACAGATTCACGAAGAGGAGATTTTTGTTCCGAGAATCGTCTTAATTTTCCATAAAGATGTATCTCTATCATAACGTTCACATAAAAAGAGGGATTGGGTAAATAATGATTTACCCATGTACCTTGTCAAGCTCTTCATCAGAGACATCGAAGACATTGTTATGAGGAGGAAGCTTCTCATATTTCATGAACTCGGGAATCCGATCATCCGCGTTGGTTAAACCAGCAGCTAGGTTGAACGATCTCTCAATATCGATGATTTCACGGCCAATTTTACCAACATCGTCGAGAGTCCAACTTGTACCTTGAACACCGTTACATGAATCCACAAGAGCCTTCAAATCTTCAGGATCAGCGGTCGCAAAAATGACGAAGAGACAATATCCAGTAGAATCCCAGAAAGCAGATATCTCTTGCATTGATCTTGCTATACCCGCTTTTTCAGTGTCCAAAGGATCAAGAGTACCTCCCGCGCCTGCAACTTCAGCTCCAATTGTATAACCAGCAGTATGATCAGCACCCATAGGGGTTGTGGCATAAGTTACTCCAATACCTTTGATAGCACGAGGATCATAGGCTGGCATGTTCTGACCCTTAACACCAGGAATCCTACTAACTCCAAGCACCTTACCTATTGTCGCCGCGCCACAGCCAAGAGCACGTCCAAGCACAGATCCTTTCTTTATCTCTTTCATCAGTTCTATCGCTTTCTTTCCATCACCGAAACTCGCAAGCCCACCTTCCATAGCTACAGCTATGGCACCTCCTGCTTCAATGGTATCTAGACCATAGTCATTGCATTGCCAAATCATTTCGGCGATGTCATCAAGGTTATCTATGCCACAGTTTGCGCCAAAAGCCCATGTTGACTCGTACTCGATACAGGACACGTGTTCTGTGCCATCTTTTCTTGGGAAAACGTTACTACATTGGATTATGCAGCCTGGGTGACAGGGGTGACCAGAGATTCCTGCTCCGCCCCTAGTTTTTATTGCGTCTGCTATGGCTTCACCAGAAGTAGCAGCGGCCCCCTCGAATCTCCCTTCACGGAAGTTTCTAGTTGGTAATCCTCCTGCTTCGTTGATTACATTAACAAGCCCTGCAGTACCGAGTGCGTTTAACATACCTCCACGTTTAGTAAAAGCTCCGGTTTGTAATGCAACTGTTAGCTTTTTTCGTCCTTCATTGAACATATCACGGTCTTTTATTATGACTGGTTGTGTGCCTTTGTCATCAAGAACTATGTATTTTACTCCCTTACTGCCCATGACTGCACCAAGACCGCCTCTGCCAGCGTATCTACTGGGCCTGTTGTCGATATCATTGAAACAGATTCCAGCGTTAGTCATTAGCATCTCGCCAGATACGCCTATTCCAGCAATTCCAACTTTTTTCCCGTATTTATCGAATGCCAGTGGGTATGCTTCGTAGAGTCCTTTGCCTAGATAGTCGTCTGCTTTTTCTAAGGTTACTCCGTCTTTATCTAATTTTATTACCCAAAACTTGTTATCTTTTGGTTTTCCCTCAATTATTAGGGCTTTAACATCAAGTTTTGCTAGCATTTGGCTAAACGGAGTTCCAGCATTCGCTTCTTTAATGCCGCCTGTTAGAGGTGATTTTCCTCCTACAGAGAGACGACCTGAGCTAGGCGCATTAGTTCCTGTAACGATTCCTGGTGCAAAAACTAGTTTGTTGTTTGGACCAAGTGGGTGACAAATTGGGTCGACTTCATCGTTTACAATACTACTTGTAAGCCATCTTCCGCCCATTTCCTTGTATTTTTTTGGTACTTTCTCGACCTTTGTTTTAAGGTCGGTCATGTTGATTCGGATTATTTTTTCCATTTTAATAACCTTTTAGTGTCTCCTATGGTTAAATTCATTCTTAGGTTTTTAAAATGACGATATGATTGCACAAACCTTTCGGCGCGCGCTGTGGAAAGACCCGAGGGTCAACATTTTACGCGCGCGCGTATTCATATTAATTAAGATATAACTTAAACAATATCAGTGACACACCTTATAGCCATGTTCGAGAAGAACCTTGATTTTAGAAGCGACACGGTGACGTGGCCCAGCCCGGAGATGAGGAGGGCGGCAGCCGAGGCGATGGTGGGCGATATGGGGTACGGGGAGGACCCATCGGTGAACGAGCTTGAGAGGCTGGCGGCGGAGAAGCTGGGCAAGGAGGCCGCCCTGTTCGTCACAAGCGGGCACCAGGGTAATGCGGTGGCGATACTGGCGCAGACCAACAAAGGGGACGAGATCATACTAGAGGCAAGGAGCCACATCTACAGCATGGAGAAGGGGCACTGGGCGGTAATCGGAAGCCTTGTACCGAGACTCATTGAAGGAGTAGACGGGTTTCTCCCGTCGGAACAAATCAGAGCCAATATCCATGGAAGCGTCAGGGATGGTATAAGAACAAGCCTACTGTGCAACGAGAATACGAACCTGGCCTCAGGAGGAACAGCCATCCCCATCAAACAGATGAAGGAGATGTACGATACCGGCAAGGAGCTAGGGCTGCAGGTTCACACCGACGGCGCCAGGATATTCAATGCTTCGACCGCGCTTGGTGTGGACGTCAAGGAGATCGCGAAGCACACAGACACTGTACAGTTTTGTCTCAGTAAGGGACTTGCTGCGCCGGTTGGCTCAATGGTTGTTGGATCACAGGAGGTCATCGACCATGCGAAGAGTTACAGGAGGATGCTGGGGGGAAGCATGAGGCAGGCCGGGATAATCGCTGCACCGGGTATCGTTGCCCTGACCAAGATGGTGGATAGGCTGCAGGAGGACCACGACAACGCCGCGTACCTCGGCGATGGGCTTGAGAAACTCGGTTTCAAGCTGAGTTTCCAGGTGAAGACGAACATGGTGTTCGTTGATCTGACCAGCGTTGGGTGGGGCAAGGACGAGTGGGTCGATGCCTGCGCCAAGAGCGGCTTCAAGACTGGGGTTAGGAACTCCGAAAGGGTGAGGCTGGTAACTCACTACGGGATGGAACGCGAGGACATACAGAGGCTTCTGGGCGATTTGTCCTCAATCCTCTGACATCAACAGCCACATTCACACACCCCCTACCTTCAAAATTTACTGACAATGCTTTTACCACCCCACTGTCACCAACATCATGTGAGCTACGTCTTCTACTGCACAGACCGAACAGAGATGGAGAGCCTCCAGAAGGGGGTCTTCGGTAACTCGTACAGGTACTGGGAGAAGGTACGGAAGATCAAGCCAGGGGACCCCGTTTTCCTGATAAACCTCAACAACGGGGTCCTATACGGCCCATTCAGGGCATCGGGGAAGCCGATGATACACTTGGACCCCTATATCTTCATTGAATCAAAACGCAACTACCCAGCCCAGGTCGAGGTAGAGTGGGGCAGGGTCATGAAGCTCGACCGGGCCTTTAAGAAGCTGAGGTTCCTGAGGAATGACCTGCCTTGCAGGCTGACGCCCACCGAGACGGTGAAGGTGCTTGTGGAGCTTCTTGAGGAGCAGACCGGTAAACTCCGGGCTTGGGCCTAACTGGAAACATTTTTAGGGCTATCGGGAGGACATGATTCATTCAGGTAAGTGAAACCATGGGAATACGAGTTGCTATCGCGGGCGTAGGAAACTGCGCGTCCGCCCTCATACAGGGCGTTGAGTACTACAAGGACGCTAAACGTGACGAGAAGATCCCCGGCGTCATGCATGTATATTTTGGTGACTACCATATCAGCGATATCGAGTTCGTCGCGGCGTTCGAGGTGAACAAGGAGAAGATCGGGAAGGACCTTAGCGAGGCCATATGGGCTCCGCCGAACAACTGCGCTAAATTCTCAGACGTGCACGAGACGGGCGTCATCGTGCAGGCCGCTCCGATACTGGACGGCGTTGCTCCTCACATGTACGAGAGTTTCCACGCGGACAAGTTCATGGAGACCGTTGACGTCGCCCAGGTGCTCAGGGACACAAAGGCGGACATGCTCATCAATTACCTTCCAGTGGGCAGCGCCGAGGCCTCGGAGATGTACGCCCAGGCATGCCTTGACGCGGGTTGCGCCCTCCTCAACTGCATCCCGGCGTTCATCGCCAGCGACTCCGTGTGGGCCCAAAAGTTCGTCGACGCTGGGCTGCCAGTCGCAGGAGACGATATCAAGAGCCAGGTGGGGGCCACGATCCTCCACAGAGTCGTCGCTAGGCTGTTCTACGACAGGGGGGTGCTGCTGGACTCCACTTACCAGCTCAACATCGGCGGCAACACCGATTTCGAGAACATGACCGTGGAGAACAGGCTTCAGACCAAGAGGGTGAGCAAGACAGAGGCGGTTCAGAGCCTCATCCCCTACGAGGTCCCCACCAGGATCGGTCCCAGTGACTATGTGCCGTTCCTCGGAGACCACAAGGTATGCTACATCAGGATTAACAGCCACAGCTTCGGTAACCTGCCCATCACCTTTGACGCGAAACTGGTGGTCAACGACAGCCCCAACAGCGCGGGAGTCGTCATCGACGCTGTGAGGGCGGTGAAGATAGCCCTTGATAGGGGTATAAGCGGCCCCCTGCTGGGCATCAGCAGCTACAGTTTCAAACACCCGCCCCAGCAGGTGACGGACGATAAGGCCCACCAGTGGGTAGAAGATTTTATCGAGGGAAAGGTCGAGCGTTAGAGCCAGAGCGCCAGCTCGGCTTCCGCCTCCTCGGGGTTACCAGAGGCGTGTATGAGGTTCTCGACAGCACGGTTTTCCTCAGTGCTTTTGGCGATGCTGTCGACGCCTAGGTCGCCTCGCACCGTTCCCTTGTCAGCGGTGCTGGGGTCCGTGTAACCTGTGATTCTCCTGGCCTCCTTTATGGCGTCCTCGCCGCCCAGCCTTATGGCCAGAACAGGTCCCCTGCTGAAGTAGCCCCTGAGGGCTGTGAGCACCTTCAAACCGTGGGCCTCCGCGTCCTTGATTGAGGGGACGGCAACCTGTGCCTTCTTGCCTATAGTGAGGGCCATCGTGTCCGGGTAGTGGATCGTGAGCCTCTCAGTGGTCACCTTCTTGTAATATTTCATGTCGAGGACCTTCAAGCCGGCGTCCTCGTAGTACTTAATGATGGCGCCAGCCTTGTTCTGCTCAAGGGCATCTGGTTTTAGGATCACAAGAGTCTCCTGGTACATGGGAGAAACGGTTCACCTGACCCGTTTAAAGGTTTGGCGAATAAAAGGAGAAGGGGTTAGTATCAACTGTTCTTGCTGTACGTGATAGTGCGATAGGGTATATCCGCAAGCTTCTTGACGGCGTCAATCATAATGTCCATCTGGTTAGCCTTGAAGAACTCCTCAT